>Ga0315298_1010050_pt1 | contig 11495 bp, 9 predicted proteins | sample WHS_1_MG_FD_203077 | JGI IMG/M metagenome (GOLD analysis project Ga0315298, IMG submission 203077) | Extremophilic microbial mat communities from Washburn Hot Springs, YNP, Wyoming, USA - WHS_1_MG | ecosystem: Environmental > Aquatic > Thermal springs > Hot (42-90C) | place: USA: Wyoming... | reverse complement strand
GCCCTGAAAGTAAAATCTCTTCTTTGCTTGATGTGCAAAAAATGGCCGGCCGTTATTTCCCGGAGGAAGCGGTTCAGGCCCTCTTAGACCTGATTAGTTCCTCCCGTTAATCTGCATGGCTTTCTCCTCATTCTGTCTCATCCTGGGTATTGACCTGGCTGGTTCACCCCATCGGCCGACAGGCCTCTGTTTTTTCCAGGAGATGGAGGTTTCAACTCAATTAGCCTATGAAAACCGGGAGATTATTTCTCTGATAAAAGAAAAGAAACCTGATTTAGTGGCCATAGATGCCCCTTTAAGTCTTCCTCTTGATCGAAGCAGAAATAAAGCACCTTTAAGAGCCTGCGATGAGGAACTGAGGCGGCGCCGGATTCCCTTTTTCCCGCCGACTCTTGGTCCGATGCGACAGCTCACCGAGAGAGGAAGTTGGCTGCGGAAAAAGATTGAGGCCATGGGAATAAAGGTTATTGAGGTCTATCCAGGAGCGGCCCAGGATATCTGGGGCCTGCCCCGGGCGCGAAGAGGACCGGGGAAGCTTCGACAGGGTTTGCAGAAAATGGGCCTGAAAGGACTCAGGAAAAAGATGACAGCCCATGAACTTGATGCGGCGACAGCAGCCCTTGTTGGCTATTATTATCTTCAGGGGAAGGCGGAAGAAATTGGCGCCCGCGAAGAAGGGCTGATTATTCTCCCTTTAAAAGATAGGCCATAGCTTATTTCAGAGCCTTCCTGTCTTTGCCCGGAGAAAATCCTTTTGATTGAGGCCTTCGAGCCGCTTCGCATTTTTTCCAGCAAACTTTAATCTGGTTCAGAAAGATGACAGCTTCGGGAAGATAAGGGAGATAAAAAGATTTCAGCATGAAGGAATAAGAATCCAGGAAAATAAAGGGTTTCGGCAATGATAACAGGGAAAATAAAAGGATTTGAAATGACCCCTTTATTCTGGAAGGCAGAACGTTCCACCGTTGAAATTTATCTACTTTTCCTATCGGAATAATAAAAAATCCTTTATCCGCCGCGAACAGCCAGCCTATTTTTTCAAAAAGCGAGCGAAGAAGTCTTCGGCGGCGTGAAATGTCCTGAGCCAGTTTTCAAAGATGAGGAAATCGTGAACTTCATCAGGAAAAACAATGAGTTCATGATAGATATTGCGGGCCCGAAGCAGCTGAACCAGGCCGGTTGTCTGGGAGAAGGCCACATTGCGGTCATCATCGCCCTGAATTAGGAGCACGGGAGAGGTCCATTTGTCGATCGAACCGACGGGCGAAGATTTAAAGGAGATGCTGTTGACATCGAGAGAATTTCCCCAGAGATGAACACCGGCAATGTCAACTCCAGCTTTGAAAATATCAGAATTACGGGCCAGACCCATGGCTGTAAGGTAGCCACCATAGGAAAGACCCCACAGACCGATTCTTTCCGGGTCCACATCCGGCCGCGATTGCAGATAACGGGCCGCGGCGACAATATCCTGATATTCGGAAGCTCCCTGGGCGCCGCGATTCGGAGCCATCCGGAAATCGCGACCATAGCCAATGCCAGAACGGAAATTAACCGAGAGAACCACATAACCCTGATGGGCGAAATATTGATTGATGGCGTAAGCCATATGGTAGAAATACATGTAATGGTAACCCAGAAGCATCTGCCGGACCGGGCCACCATGCATGAAAATCAGAGCTGGCCTTTTTTCACCTGGCTTGAGATCGGGGGGAAGGAAAAGCTGGTTATGAAACCTGAGGCCATCCTCGGCTGTCAGGATAATCTGCTGGGGAATGACATGAGAAGCTATGGGGAACTCTGGAGGCAGAGAGGTAATGATTCTGGCCTGGCCACCCTCAGCCGGGACCAATGCCACTGAACGCGGCCTTCGGGCATCAGAATAAAAGGTAGCGACGAATTTACCTGAGGCCAGAGGTACCGGTTCAGTTTCAATTCCTTCGCCTGAAGTTAACTGAACTGGATTTCCGCCTGAGGTCGGACTCTTCCAGAGATGGCGACGGTCAATATCGCCCACATTGGTGCTGTAATAGAGCCATTGACCATCAGCCGAAAAGCCAACAAATTCAGCCTCCCCCTCGCCAGGAGTCAGATTGATGGGCTGGGCATCAATATTGCCTGAAGCGGGGACAGAATAATAATGACGCCAGTTATTTCTTTCTACCTGAAAAACAAGGTTCTGGCCGGCCCAGATGATTTCTCTGACCGCCCTGAAGGATGGATCATCCAGAGGTTCCTGCCAGACCTTCTGGCCTTCGCCCGTGGAAGCATCGGCCACCCAGAAGGTTAGAGTGCGTCCATCAGCAAATTTGGCCTCAACAAAACCTGGACCGGAGGCGGTTTGAGCCGGCTGGGCCGGCTGCTCAGCCTGGCGACGCTCAAGCGGAGGTGCGGCGACTGCCGGAGGAATCATGATAAAACCCGGGGTTCTCGAAGTTGCAGCCCTGGCCTGAGCTGCAGCTACAATCTGACTGAAAGAAAAACCGGGTCGGCGAATAAAGGCAATCTTTTTCCCGTCAGGCGACCAGGTGGGGCTTGAATCTCGGTCCACCGATGGCGCTAGATAAATTATTCTTCTGGTGGCGACATCATAGACGCCAATGAAACTATGATCTTCACGGTCGCTGACAAAGGCAATTTTTTTGCTATCAGGCGACCAGACGGGATTACTGTTTGTTCCCCAGGTGCGAAAAAGAGGCTGAAGCTGCGCATCCTCCTCAGGCCTGGTACCCCCTTTTTTCTCCACCAATTCAAGGGAGGCACCAAAAATCTGGCCATCTTTAACCCAGAGGACCATCTTACCATCGGGAGAAAGAACAGGATTTGAGCCAGCCGCAACCCGAAAGGGCTTGCCACCTGTTGTCCTGACTGCCCAGATGGCTTGCTCCACGCCATCGGGATAATGCGCCGGATTGGCCACCCAGCCCTGACGGTTAGGATTATGGCCCCGGACAAAAACAATAATTGAACCATCATCAGAAATGGCCGGGCTTAAAAGATCAAGACCATCATCATTTAAATAGCTGGTTAATCTTACGGGTTTAAAGTCAGGAGCGGCCGCCGTGAAAAGATTTCTTTTTCCCTGCTGGGCTTCAAGCCAGGCGATGCGGTCAGCCTTTCTGGCCGCCACCAGGCTGTAGCAGAAGGGATAGCTCAGGATTTGCTCGAGGGTAAAGCGGGCCGAAGCCTGAGTTTCGCGGGAAAGGCCATGAGCCGGGAAAAGAAAAAGAATAAAGATAAAGATTGAAAGGAAAAGACAGAACCTTTTCTGAAATCTCATGATTCTCCCTCCTTTTCCATCAGATTCCTGGAAAGATTAATCACGGAAATGATTGCATCCATCTACATTATGCCCTTTATTTTAGCCTTTAAAAGAAAATTTTCAATTTGTTCTTTTTCCGTCCTGTTTTCGGGAAGGCCTTTTTCCAGAACCGCCGATTGGATATAGTCAGGCTCCTTGTTAAGACTGAAGAGACTTAAAAAACTTATTTCAAAGCAATGACAGGATTCAATCTGAACTTCATTTGGACTAATTCTTTTTAATGAAGCTAAAAAGGGGGGATAAGAAAAATTTAATTTTAAGAAAAATAAAGAAAATAAAAAAACGAAGAAGATGATAAGCCTTCCCTCACTTTTTCCTCTGGTCAGGCCAGTTTATTAAGAATAAAATGATACTTCTATTTAAGAGCCCTTCGCCTTCACGGGAAAAGAGATGTTTAATTTTTTATTTCTGGAGTGGGCAGATTAATTTCAGCGCCCGGGGTAAAACCTCGAAGGTGATCTCATTTCGTCGGCCCAGAAATTCGCCGTTATATTGAACGGGAAAATTTTCGCCTCTCAGGATAAGGCGGCTGGCCTTAAAATGGCGGAGATATCTCTGTTTGTGGCCAAAATAAATAGAGGGCAGAGACAGGATATAACGAAGGCCGCTCATCTCAAAAAAGGTGATATCAAGCCAGCCATCCTGGGGATCAGCGAAAGGCGCAATGAGCCAGCTGTAACCAAAATAATTGGTTTTGGCAATGACTATATCCAGAACCGATATTTCCAGTTCCAAGCGAGAAAATTTATTTCCCTGCCTGTCCCGGGCGTCTTCCAGAACTATTTGCATGGGCTCAGGTTTAAGACCGAGAATTTTTCTTCCAGTCCAGACATGGCCCCAGAAACCGGGAAGCGGCTGGCTTGATTTTAGCTCGGTAACCAGTGCTGTTGCTCCGACGCTGACAAAGCCGGCGACTTTATCTTCAAAGCTGATGAGGTCAATCCATTGAGTTTTTCCCTGGCGGATTATCTCAATGGCTCTGGAAATATTCTTGGGGAGATCAAAGGCCCGGCGAAAAGCATTGCCGCTGCCGAGAGGGATAAGGCCGAAATTAATCCGGGCCAGGCAGCCTGCCTTGCTGAGACCTTCGAGGACATCAGCAATGGTGCCGTCGCCGCCCACAGCAATCAGGGTCTTAAGGTCCGGAGCTATTTTTTGAACCAGGTCAACTGTCGACTGCTTTCCCCCTGTGGCGACATAAATTTTATCCTTAAAATTAGCTTCAATCAGGCGCCGAGCCTTTTTCCTTCTCTGCCATTTCCTGGTTGAGGTCATGGGATTAACGACAAGGGCCAGAGGTTCAAGTTCAGTCAGCTCATTAGTCATGTTATTTTCTTTCCTTTTTTCTTTCCTTTCTTCTTTTCTTTTCTTTTCTTTTCTTTTGATTTCATTTCTTTTCTTTCCCCTTCTTTCCTTTCCTTTCCTCTCCTCTCCTCTCACTTTTCTTTTTTCTTGCTTCTTTTCTTTTTCTTTCTTTTCTTTCCTTTCCTTTTCCTGACCTATGCTTATTCTCTTTTTGCTGGCTTTCTTTTCTTTTCTTTTCTTTTCTTCTCTTCTCTTCTCTTCTCTTCTCTTCTCTTCTCTTCTCTGTTTTCTTGTTTTTATTTTTCCCGTCTTATTTTATATCTTGTTTCTTTTTATTCAAAAATTCGAAAGATTATCAGGAAAATTCCCTTTTTACCCTTTTCAGATTGTTTTCTTTTGACCCTTAATTTTTCTTTTAAATTAATTTCCTCCATGCCTTCAACCTCGGGTCGGCCTGCCGGCCGATTTTAATTATTCTTTTTAAATTTTTTTCTTAGCCGGGACGAGAGGGGCGGAAGGACACCGACCAGGATTAGAAGGAAAAATAAAAGAGCAAGTAAGGAGTCGGGAATTTTAATGATTTGGCCGAAGAGGGCAATCAAGAAGAAACGAGGCGTTCGCGAAAGAAAAACAGCCAGAAGATATTTGGGCAGAGGGTAGCGACCTAAAACGACCAAAAAACGAAAGGGATAAAAGGGAACAGGGGTAAAGCCAGCAATCAGCAGGGCCAAAAAAGGCGCCCGGTAAAAAAGGGCCACTGTCTTTTGGACAGCTTTCCCCTCGCGGATTTTCTTAAAAGATTTAAGGTCAGCCACGTAATTAAAAGCAGTGTAATTAATGGTTTCAGCCAGTAAAGTCCCGGCGACTGAGACAAGAGCAATTATTAGAGGTGAATAGAATTTAGCAAAATAAAGAAGCAGGGGCTCATGAGGGATGGCGGCTATGATAAATTCAGCCGGAAAGCAACAGAGGAAAAGGACAAGGAGACTGCGACTCAGTTGAGCTGAGGGACTTGAGAACCACCAGATGAAGAGGCTGACAACAAAAACAATTTCAGCGATAAAAATAATTGTTCGCCCATAGGAAGGAAGCTTCCCTTCATTTTTTTCAGGCCCGTTGTCGCCGGGTGGACTTTCTTTCTGGCCTTCATGACCTGAAAGCATGTTCTTTCTTTCTTTTTCTGAAAAGATTGATATTATCAAAAAGGAGGTAGCGGGGAGGTCTTTCAGTGCCGGCCCTGATGCTCGTATAACAGGAGCCACAGGTATTTTCCTTCCGGAAAGCTTCGAGTTCTTCCAGACTGGAATAATATTTAAGAATCAGGCCGCAGGGGGAAAGGCGTCCATCAGGATTGACGATAAAAAAGCGCCGTCCGGCCTGACAGTTCGGAAGTTCACCTTTTTCAAAATATTCCGGCATCAGGTGGAAAACATAATCTGAAGTATAAATGGTGCCATATTTTTTCTTGAACTCCATTAATTCGCTGATTATCTTTCGCAGAGCCTGCAGATTTTCAGGCTGAATCATGAAACTTCGGTCATTGGTTCTCATCCAGGTATAGGTGCTGAAGTTGATTCTTACGCCCCAGTTGCGGGCGAGCTCAGCCAAACGGAGAAGGTCCTTAAAATTATCATTCTGGATAACACAGGAAAGGGTGATGGCCTTTTCATCCAGGGGAGCCAGTTCCCTTACCAGACTCTCAATTTTGCGGAAAAGGCCGGGTATTCCCCGGAAATCGTCGTGCCTTTCATCAGGATAGTCAAGGGAAAGGGAAAATTCGTCAACCCCAGCCGCCCGCAGGCTCTCATATCTTTTCCGGTTGAGGAGAGCCCCATTGGTCGTGACAACAATAAAGGGTGGGCCCTCAGGTCGATGAATTGCCCGAACTATTTCCTCCAGGTCTTTTCGCAATAAGGGTTCACCACCTGAGATCTGGGCCACCACCGGTCTCAGCCACTGGCTGATCTTACCAAACTCGGCAGGAGAAGCCCGGGTTTCATTAGCCACAGGTCCACCCAGATGACAGTGGCGACAACGGGCGTTACAGGCATAGGTCACCTCAAAGGAGATACAGAGAGGACGATGGGTTAAGTAATTGCCAATTCCCCTTAAGAGAAGACGCCAGTTTCTTTTGAACCGGTTCATGGTTCGGCCTTTCGCTCCTAGCCTGAAGAAAGAGGTGGTAGAAAGGCTGGCTTTTCGCGAAGCCAGAAAATAGAGCGCATTTTCAGCATGATCAAACCGCCGGCAAAAAGGGTGGCTAAAATCTGCCATTGAGGCAGAAAAATAAGCAAAAGAGCTACCACCGTTGAATTACAGAATTTGGCCAAAGGGCTAAAATTATATCGATAAACCCTCCTGTCAACAAGATAAAAATAATTGGGAGAGATAATGGGATATTTCAGGAATTGATAGCTGAGATAGAAATCAATAAAGGCAAAATCAACAAGATAAAGAACAATGGGCAGGAAAAGCCGGGGATTGAAAGTAAGAAAATTGACATAAAAGAAAATTGATTCCACCCGATCAGCAATAATGTCGATTTCGGCTCCGAGAATAGTTTCCTGTCTGGCTCTCCTGGCCAGCACGCCATCGGCCACATCCCCGGCCCAGTGCAAGCCAAGGCCAATAAAATTAAGCACCGGACTGGATTTAACGGCAGCCAGGGTGAAGAAGATAAGAGATGCTATCAGGCGAAAAAGGGTTACAAGATTCGGCCAGCTGGAAAAGCTTCTGGGGTCAAGGCTTTTTGCTGCTGGCTTCGGTTCCATTTTATCTTCTTTTTATCTTTTTTTAGCGGCTGATTATCCGGCCGAGGCGCGAGGTAGCTTTGACTTCCTCAATTTTCTCTGGCCAGGGATGATCATAGCGGCCATTGCCATCGGTATCAATGAAAATCGGATTCGTAATGGCATAAGGCAGGACCGCATCCCTGAGCTGCCCGGAATCGGACGGCTGCTGGAGAAGGGGATACAGGCTTCTTCTACCAATCACTTCGGCGACCACAGCCGCATCCTCCTTAATTTCAATGGCCAGGGCCTCTTCCAATTTGACGATGGAGCCAGTCTTTTCTTTGACAGGAAGAACTAAGCGACGATGGCCGTTGAAGATTAATCTGACTTCATCGACCTGCATCCAGGGAGCGCCCCACACTTTTATTTTAATATTAACCATTCCAGGTTTGATGGATGCTGTCTCGCCTAAAGTGGCCTCGTTAATTTTAAAATCAATCAAAGGTCCGGTGCTGGCAAAGCATTTCCCGCCTTTAAGAGCCTTCAGAATAGCCTCAAAATCCACAGGCTCGTTTCTGGGCTTGTCATAAAAAACATAGGTGCGAGCGTAGCCGGGTTCGCCGCCATCAATGGTGTGGCTATCAGAGGAACCCACGAGAGGATAATAGCGACCCCTATTCAGAAGATGAAGCCAGTCTTCAAGGGCCACCGCATTGGACGATAGGGGAGCGGCTCCATTCAGGACTTCTATCAGGTCAAAACCAAAATCAAAAGTTTCCTTGACATTGGCGGCTTCGGCCAGGTCCAGTTGATAATTGTTGAAATAACCGAGAGTACCGGCTCTTGGATGATTGACCTGAATGATACCCTGAGGAGATTTTTTCCTGGAAGCCACGAAAAGGTCGCCCACTTTATCCGCCACAGGTTCAATGGCTCCCTTCCTTTCTTCATTTTCCCTATATTCCAGGGGATAGAGATTAAAATGAATCATATCCGGAACAGTGACTTCAGTTCCAGAAAGAATAGCTATTTCTTTCTCCAGGCCCAGTTTTTTTAATACCGGCAAATAATCGGTAACAATGTTATGGTCTGTGGCGATGGCCGCCTCAATGCCTTCAGCGATTAAAGCTAAAATCCGGCTGTCAATATTGACGGTGCCATCTGAATGAATGGTATGAAGATGCGGATCCAGACTGATTAACCCCGGCTTTTCGACGATGCGGTCAATCCGCAGAGTTAAATCAAGGGGGGAGTCGGCCAGGACTTCAATCACCCTTTGATCGCAACTATATTCAGGTCCTCGGGAAGCCCAGACAAGATAGGTTCCTACGGGAAGAGTCAATTCCAGACCTTCTGGAGGCGGAAAACAGGAATTTTTGAAAGATTCGAAGCTACGGCCGGTTTCAACCGGATTTTCCGGTCTGAAATAGGGTGTGCGCGTGGGCTGCAGGCCAATAAAGGTTACTTTGCCTGGTACGGGCTGGCCCTGGCTGTCCTGAAGGCGGACATTTATCTGGCCAGATAGGGGTAGGCGTAAGCGAGCTCTGTTTTCCTTGCCCTTTTCTACGGCCAGAAGGCTTTCAACCACGGCCGGATAAAAATGGCCCCGCACGCGGTAAAGACCTTCCGGCAGCAGAATCTCCGCCGAGGTAGCTGAATCATCAAGAATAGCCCGATAAAAGGTGGAGCCACTCAGAATATGGCTGATCACAATTTCCTTCCAGCCAGAGCTTTCAGCTGGCAATTCAATTCGAGCCAGTGATACCGGAACTTTCAATAGATTATAAACTTTTTCAAGCAGCCGATTGACCTGAGTATCAGTTAATAAAATGTAATTGACCGTGAAACTTTCGCCTGGAGCCAGACGATCAGGTAAGGCTGAGCCGGCTGCCGGGACCGGGTTCAAATTTATCCAGGCAAGGTAATGTCTCTTTTTCTGATAAAGACGAAAATTCAGGTTGCGATGATAAAAATAATGAAAGGGACTGAAGTAATAACTGTGCATGGCATCAAAGAGGAGGGAATAGCCCAGTCCGGACCAGGCCTGCTGGCCGGTATTGGTTATGACCGAGCTAATTTCCACCCGGCCCTCATCCAGATAGACAGCATAGGTGGTTTTAATAGCTAATTTTTTCCCATCAGCAGAGATAAAATCGGCGCTTGCCTGCAGCTGGGCCGGATGGCGCTCTATTTTTTGAGGAAATTTAAAATCAGTATAGGCTACATAGAATGTTTTATTTTGATAGCGAATCGTCGGACTGCCAAGATGAACCTGACCTTCAACTTCGCCTTCAGGTGGAGCCAGACCGATAATGGTGCCTCGAGCATCACCTCCAGCATATCTTGAATGGGTCATAATAGTCTTGGGGCTGGTGGAGAAAAGGATTTTGAGCCTGGAGCCAGAAAGGAGAATGTCACCCGGTCGGGCGAAACGACTCAGACCGGAAGGAAGTTCAGCTGCTGAGCTCAGGCTGAGGATCTTACTTTCCTGGCAGTAAAGGCCCTGGAAGGAAACGAAAATAATAAATAAAAAATTAAATAGAGCCAGTCCTTTAAATAAAACTTTCTTATAGCCTGGAAATAATCTCACCATGGCCTCCTCGAATGATTCATTTTCAAACAATAAAACTTATAATAAAATGATTCCAAAAGGCAATTTTTAACTGGAAAGAGAGGCTCCGGCCATGACTGAAAAGCTGAGAAAAAGAATATTTGAATCAAAAGGTTTGAGATTTCTTTTAAAAATAGAGGACTCTGATAACCCTGAAGACTATCGCCGTTATGAAAATTTGCGAGAGGAAATCTGGGCTTTTCCTGAGGACCACCTGGCTGGAACCAGAAACCTTCTCTGTGAAAATTTTCTTCATGAAGGAAGCTCCCTATTCATCGCCGCTTACCGGGAAGATCCGCAGCTGGGCTGGATTGAGGCTGAATCCCATCTGGTGGGATTTGCTTATGGTTTTGTTGGCGTCAAAAATAAGCATCTGGCCTTCAAAGAAACCTCTAATCTCTGGTTTTATGCTCAATTTCTTGGCGTTAAGGATGAGTGGCAGGGCTACGGACTGGGCATCGCCATCAAGGAATTCCAGCGCGATATCGTTCGAGACTGGTTTGGCCTCGATCTTATTGTCTGTACCTACGATCCTCTCACCGCAGTTAATGCCTACCGCAATGTCCATTATTTTGGCATGAGAGTTCTTGAATACCGGGTGGCTCCCTATGGTGAATATGGAGGCCGCCTGAATCGTCTTGATGTTCCCAGCGATCGTTTTTTTATGGGCTGGAACATTGCCCGGCCCTGCCCCCAAAAAGAGATAAAGGAAGAATTGTTATCCGGCGACAGGGTGGTCAATCAGGTGGAAATAATGGAGGTTGAGGGAAAGAGCGGGCCGGTTCGCCTCGAAGTCATCAGGGAGATTAACCCTTCACCTTCCTTCAGTCCGGTTCTGGTCAGAATTCCTGCGGATTTTTACCGGATGCTCAGGGAGACCGATGTCAGTTTGCCGGAAATCCGGCAGATTCCCGTTGACTGGCGCCTGAAAACAAGGGAGCTTTTTCTGGCCCTGTTAAATCAGGGTTATTATCCGGCTGATTTCATCGTTCGTCGCCAGGAGAAGCAGACTGAGGCTTATTATCTTTTTGTAAAGGATTGAAAAGATTTTTGACCGGTGGCTATGATCCTGCCTTAATCTTAAAACCAGCAGCTGCTCTTCTTTTGAAGCTGGCGCCTGGTGAAACTGACTTATTATTGTTTTTAAATTCAGGTCTCTAAGTCTGCGGGTTTTTATAAGCCTTCTGAAATTTTTCTTCTCAGGAGACAATTACCCCAATTCCAGAAACAAAATTAGCCTGAGTTAAGCTCGATGGTTAGGGAGAATTTTGAGCCGGCATGAATTTTTGCTAGCATTTTTTGGAGAAGCGTTTATAATAATTTTTTGATATTTTTTCTTCTGGAGGCAACTTGATGGCTGAAGTTAATGAAACCAATCTCCGATGGCTTTTGACAGAAGCCCTTAAACTTGAAATCAGGGGTAAGGAATTTTTTCTCAGGGCGGCCAGCTTAACCAGCCATGAATTGGGTCAGAAAATGTTTCAACGGCTGGCTGAAGAAGAGGTGCGGCATCTCGAAACTTTTT
>Ga0315298_1010042_pt1 | contig 11499 bp, 15 predicted proteins | sample WHS_1_MG_FD_203077 | JGI IMG/M metagenome (GOLD analysis project Ga0315298, IMG submission 203077) | Extremophilic microbial mat communities from Washburn Hot Springs, YNP, Wyoming, USA - WHS_1_MG | ecosystem: Environmental > Aquatic > Thermal springs > Hot (42-90C) | place: USA: Wyoming... | reverse complement strand
ATATTTAAAAATAAAAAGCTGCCTGATTAAAAATTAGGCAGCTAAAAATCCTTTTTATTGTCTTTGGATCAATTTCCAAAATACTTCGAATTTTCTTTTAAGAGCCTGGCTTTGTTTTTTGCCGTAGAGCGTTTCTAAACGCTGATTCAAAGAATTTTCCGCTTCCTCTTTGTTTCTGAAATGGAATGGAAAAATAAATTGTTTTTCTTTAAACTCTTTCTGATTAAGTCCTTTGGGGTGAACTCTAAACTTTACTTTTAATTGGTGGCAAGGGAGAAGTTCGGATATGATTAATAACCGCAGGCTATCACAAACATGCCTTGCAATACTCTCTTCATCTTGAAAACCACGGCTCTGCGGCAGCCAACCAATTTCAATGTGAATGGTTAAAAATTCTTTATCAATATCAACAACCCACCACTGAATTTGACCAAACATCCCAAAATTTTTTCTTGAAGAAAATAAAAAATCATCATTTAAAAATTTAATAAAATTAGCTTTGATTTTTTGAATTTTTTCCTCTTTCAAATTACCCATCGCATCCTCCTTTTAAATTTTTAAAGGGCACTTCTATTATATTCTTTTAAATAATTTCCGCAACTCAATTTTAGCTTGTTCTAAAATTTTTCGCTGGCTTATTTTTAATTTTTTTCCCGCACGATTAATATAAAAATTCAACATTGACATCGCCGATTGAAAAGGCGTGCCTTTACGATTTAAACTTTCTTCTGCTGACTTTTTCAAAGACTGAACAATTTTTTTAGGATTTTTCCAAGTAAAAACACCTTCTTCCAAAATCAAAGCCGCACTCGTTTGTGTAACTTTTGCCGACCAGCTTTTCGATTTTTTCCTTTTTTGAATCATCGCTTTAATTATTCTTTACAACAATCCAAAATGCTTTTTATAATTTTCCCCAATTTATCAAAAACAGATCCCTTATTCGCTTTTGATTCTGGATCATCAGATAAAAAAGTTAGATCATTATCATTTTCAGCTTTAAGGCTTTCCAAAGGAATAATATCTAAATTAATGCCCCAGAAAATATTCCACAAATCATAAGATTTTTTAAATAACTCCTCTGCCTCCTTATTTTTGCCATCCGACAACTTCTTTGTTCCCACTTCCATCAGTCGCATTGCCGCCGCCAGCAAATGCTTTGAAATACACCAATTCTCTCCTTCATAATCTTTAATAATTTCTTTCAAAAGCGACTTCCTCATTTCCCGCACCTCATTTAATAGTTTCAAGTATTTCTGGTTTTGCGTCTTATTAAAAGTATAAAAAAGATGTTCTTCAATACTAATTAAATTCATAATACCAATCGCTAAATCCTCTTTCGAAGATAAATCCAAAGGATTCTTCCCCTCCTTTAACTCTTTTAACTTTTTCAAAATTTCATTATATTTTTCTTTTGTTTCCATAGCTTAGCAAAAAATAATCTCGACTAAAAAACTTGATAAAATTAAAAAGATAATTGGCACAATCACTCTTTGATAAGGAAAATAAACTTTACCCTCATGATATTTTTTCAAAAACCAGTTATTTAGCCAATCGCTTAAAGCCAAAACAACCATCCCCAAAATTGAACCACTAATCACTCTCGGCAAACCGCAAAATACATTCACCCAGTCTAATTTTGAATAAATGGGCAAAAATGACAAAAGAGTTAAAACAATAAGAATCACCCAAAAACTTAACGGAAAATTCTTTCCTTTTTTAATAAGATATTTATTAATTTGGACAGCAACTGAAAGAATTAAAGCACCAATCCAAAGTCCCAAAGTTAAATCATCAATTCCTAAAATTCTTGAAAGCCACAAGCCGCCCGCAATTGTTATTGGACATAATGGTCCGCACATATTTATTTGATTATTTTAATTGCTTTTCCTTCGACAATCGCTTGAGCGATTTTTTTATAAGCTGAAGTTAAAATCCGTTGAAAAGTGCTTTGAGAAATACCCATTTCTTTGGCTGCCTCAATTTGGTCAAGATCTTTAATATTTTTCAATCTTAGCGCCTCAATTTCCTTTTTGGTCAACTCAACTTCCTCTAATAACCTCATTGGAATCCCTTGAGGTTTGAAATAACTCACCTTAGGATTGAATCTGATTCTTGGACAAATTTGCGGTCTCACCATATTAATATTTTATTTTAAACAAAAATTAAAAAAGAGAAAGAGGAAAGTAAAAACTCTCCTCTTTCTCCTTAAAGATTAGTCCTCTTTTTTATTTTTTAATTCATTCAGCTCGTTCTCAATCGCTTTCATCTCTTCTTTTAAGGCAGTGAGTTCTTCTTCTAAAATCTTTTTCTGTTCTTCTTTAGTCAAATTTTGATAAAAGAAAGGGTAATAACCAAAACCACGACCTGAAAATCTTTTTAAACCAAAACCTCTTCGCCAAGCCATTCCACCACCACAAGGACCTAATCCCCGACCGGTTCCTGGACCAAAACCCATTGGACCAGTTCCATCAAATCTCGGCATATTTTTATTTCTTTTTATTACAGCGACCTTTTTGAATATATATTCTGAGTATATATTCAAAATAATTATTGTCAAGAGTTTATATAAGTCCGTAACATCGTGGAAAATCCAAAAGTTTGAATCATGTTCCTGAGCCTTGATATTCTAAAAAATTAAAAAAACTACCTCACTTTTTAAGTCGGCTCCGGGAACTGGACAACTTTAAAACCTATTTTATTAAGAAAATTATCTTATCAATCAGCCGAAAATAAAGAAGTTAGATGAATTCTACCGAGATAATTCTCAAAACGGTAGGATTAATATATAACTAAAAAATTTCAAACCCTCAGAACTACCATCCCCCACAAGCATCATCGACAACTTTTTGTAAGCCGTGGTCATTTCCAAAAGTTTGGTCAATAGCATTCATTATATTAGTTCCTTTGGGGAAATAACAATTAAGATTTAGGGTGCCATTAAGTTTCCTTTGGAAATGGCATTTGTCATTTTCTATACCCAAAACAATCAGTTCAATTTCAGTTTTGTTATCAGAACTTACCATTTTAGCCTTAACCGGTAAACAACTATTCGCTCTAGCCATAAAACAAGATGGGTCTTCTGCTGTACCGCAATCAACCATTGTTGTTGTCTCAGTAACTGGTGTTATCTGAGCTTCTTGACTAGGCGTTGTTGTTTGCGATGATGGTGATGGCATTTGAGCTTCTTGGTTAGATGCTGACGGTTGAATATTTTTCTGTCCCCCTTTATTAGCGAAAAAGAACATCCCCCCAACAACAATAATTAAAACCACAACTCCAATAATAACATATAAGGTTTTTTTATTTTCCATATTTTAAAATTATTAACCCGAGGATAATTTCCTCGGACGGCGCTTCAACTATTATTTTATCGACCTTTACCCTATGTACTATTTAATTTTACCAAATTTAATACACAAATCCAAGAAATGAAACTTGAGCTGACAAACTGCCCGCCGCTAGCCGCCGCTTTGCTGCAACCCGCCGTTCTAGTCGAGTGAGAGTGCAATTCCCGCCATCTTCTCCTTCCTAGTGTTATGCCTATGTTGATTTTTCGGCATAAAAAAGGCGATAACAACAAACTTTTTGTTATCGCCTTTGGATGAAAAAAATTAAGCGTTATAATTTTTTACTATTGGGAAATTAAAATATTTCTGAAGTAATTTTTTAACTTCGGCTATTCTTTCCGGTTCTGCATATTCACTAATATATAAATCCCAGTCTTTGTCAGGTTTTAATTCTGACCAGTTTCCTTCAAATAGTTTTCTTATGCCCTGCATAAGTGAAAGTCCTAGATTGTTATATACATCTTCAATACCATGAGCAATATAATAGATGATTCCACGTTGAAATGTAGTTGTATCCATTCGCTCTTGATAATTCTCTATGCTATATTTTGGATAGCAGGCATCTAAAACTATTTTGGGTATCTCCCATAGCGGCATCAAGAGTCGAATATCACCAAATTGTCGTACGGGAAAAGCTAGCGGCTTGTGTCCATTCATTAACGAAAACAATAATTCGGCCAGCACATCCTCGCGATTAAAACCAAGACAATATTCATTAGTTCCATGTTCGCGACATAATTTTCTTGCTACAAGTGATATTAGATATGTTGCAAAAAAGTGACTCGTGTTATCGCCAAAATTTTGACTGAACTCATTGTAAAATTTTTTTAAACTACCCCGCATTTGCAAAAGATTTTCAATTTCTTTTTCATTATAAATTCGGTGAGAGACATTGTTTTCCTCGCATAATTCGGCCGCTCTCTTTGCAGCAGATGTTGGCCAGATAGGATCAAAGACTAGCGTAAAATAAATTATCTCTTTATTTGGAGCTGCTTTTTTTAAACTTCTTACTAAGGTATTACTATCTCCTCCTCCAGAAATACCGGCGATTGTCTTATCTACTTTGCTATTTTCTTTAATAAATTCTGAAACTTTATTTTCAACTATTTCTTTAGCTGAATCAGCATTTAATTCATATACTGTTTCAGTACATTCCTTAGGATTAATATTTAATTCATGTAATGCTATGATTGGGTTATTGGTTTTTTGATAAAAAATTTTTTGAGGCAAAACTTGCCGCAAATCTGTATTTCGAATACATTGCAGTATTATTTCTGCATCTTTAGGTAAATCAGCAAGACGAATATTAAGCGGGGTTGGTTTCGTCTTTCCTTCTATTTCTAATATATATCCTTGAAATAAGTTTGTTGGGATGCGATTTACGCGTAATATTTCTTCCAATGTTAAAACATTAGGTGCTTTTATTATTATTTCTTGAGACACGGTTTTAATTTTAATATTTCGAAACATAGTGTGTATAAAATGAAAACACAAAATTGCCACTGTCGATAACAACTCGGTAAACTAATTCAAAATATTTTAACTTATTTTAGATGTGAGCAGAAAGCGCAGAAGTGCAAATTATATGTTCAACCTTTGCGGCAGTAAGACGATCCAACCCTTTTTCAGTGAGCGTCCGAAACAAAGCATTAGATATTTTTTTGTTTCTTTTTTGCTCGGAAATTAGGAACTGATAATTAATTCTAACATCAGAGAACACTAATTTTTGTAGTTCAAAAATTGTTGCCTGCATGTTTTTTGAATTAGTTATTAATTTGATTCGACCTTTATTTTATGGTATTATAATTATAATATAATATTAGCTATATTAAATTAATCTGTCAAGTCCAACGAGAGTTTGATTGTTTAGGAAAACTATTGACATAAGAATAATTTTGTGATAAGATTTCGATAGTTTCTTAACAATTAAAACTCTTGAAAGGAGGTAAATACTATGAAAAAAATTAACACACAACCGCCGTCAGGAACTAGAGATTTTCTTCCTGCAGACGTGAAAGTTCGCGAAAGAGTTTTTGGCGTTATTAAGGAGGTATTTGAAAGTTTTGGTTTTTTGCCGATGGATACCCCAGCATTGGAGCGAATAGAAACCCTTATGGGAAAGTACGGCGAAGAAGCGCAAAAGTTAATCTTTAAAATACTGAAACGAGGCGATAAAGCAGCAAGCGGTGAGGCCGATCTTGCTTTGCGTTATGATCTCACTGTACCACTTGCCCGATTCTTCATTCAGTACCAAAATCAACTTCCTCGACCTTTTCGTCGCTATCAAATTGGTCCTGTCTGGCGTGCTGATCGTCCTGGCAAAGGACGTTTCCGTGAGTTTTACCAATGTGATGTTGATATTATCGGAAGTCCATCACTTTTAGCAGACACTGAAGTGATTCTTGCTATTACAAAATCGCTTTCTCGTCTTGGTCTATCGGACTATGTAGTGCGTCTTAATTCTCGCAAGGTGCTTAGAGGACTTCTTGAGATTTATGGCATTCCAAGCGAGTTAAGACAAGCAACGCTGACTGCACTTGATAAACTTGATAAGATCGGTGTTGAAGGTGTAATCCAAGAGCTGAAAAAATTAAAACTTCCGGAAGCAATTATCAACGAAGTAAAAGCTGATCTTTTAAAGAGAGGTACGGAGTTGAAAAGCCGAATCAGTAAGTCGCTTTCCGGCAAAGAAGGTCTTAAAGAAGTAGACGAGTTGGTGTCGCTAGTTGCGCCGCTACTTAGTAAAGGGGAAGTTGAATTTTCTCCGTTTCTTGTGCGCGGCCTTGACTACTATACCGGTCCTATCTTTGAGATTTATTTGAAAGGAGTAACTGGCGCAATCGCTTCCGGTGGCCGCTATGACAATCTTCTTGAAATTTTCGCAGGAAAACAAATTCCGGCGTGTGGAGGATCACTTGGTATCGATCGTCTTCTTTCACAGATTAAACAGCTCGGTGATCAAACAATGGAGAATACTATCGCTCCGCAAGTATTCCTTACTGTTTGGGACGGTGCTTTACGGATAGAGATTCTGCGTATTGCCAACGAGCTCAGAAACGAAGGAATCTCAACTGAAGTTTCATTGAGTGAAGGAAAAATTAGCGATCAAGTGCGGTATGCCTCAAAACGCGGTGCTCGTTACTGCCTCTTCTATGGTCCCGATGAGCAGATGCGGAAGGAAATAACTATCAAAAATCTCTCAACTGGCGAGCAGAAAAGCGTAAAACGCGAACAACTCGCGCAAACGATTAAATCTTTCATCCAAAGGCGATAACAAAAAGTTTGTTGTTATCGCCTTTTTTATGCCGAAAAATCAACATAGGCATAACACTAGGAAGGAGAAGATGGCGGGAATTGCACTCTCACTCGACTAGAACGGCGGGTTGCAGCAAAGCGGCGGCCGGCGGCGGGCTGGCAGCTAAAATTCTACATCATGATTTTCCTTAAAATAGGCTCGGATTTTTCAACAGATGGAGCCACGAAAAATGAATTTAATAAATTCATCACCTGGCCGCGTGATGAAAAATTATGAAATAATTTTTCATTTTACGCGGCCCCGAATTGTGGACAATGTTAAAACCATTTTAGAACCATTTTTGAAAGGCAAAATGATTATATTTATATTCCGAACTTGAAAGAATACACAAATGCATAATTTACCACACGCCGTTACTACTCAGTATATTTTTAAATTTTAAATTAAAAAGCCTCATTAAGAGAGGCTTTTTAAGTGGTTCCAAAAACTAAATAATGCTAGAATCTGCTTCTATAATAAATTCAAATAAAAATTGTCTTTCGATAAATTCAGGACAATCCTCAACTTGTTGAATGGATTGCCCAGCGCTGGGCTTTTGATTTTGCTTTTAAAATTTCATTTTTTCCTTTTACACTTTTTTCCAAAAATCTTTTTCTTCTATTTGAGCCAAATTTAAAACCCCCTTTATAGTGCCAGGGGCTAATTCTTTGTGAAGAGGAACAATAGTGGTAATTTCTTTTCCCTTAATTTGCTTTCTTAGTTTGACGTGGCTTCCTTTTTGAGAAACAAAATAAAAGCCAAATTCTCGGCATAAAATCTTGACAACCTGCTTCCCAGATAGGGGTTTATACATACTTTAGCTCAAGAGTAGTTACCAAGGGGGCTTCTTTGGGGAGAGATTTTTTAATCTTTGGTTGATCCTCTAAATATAATTCAACCGCTTCTTTGAGATTTTTTTTGGCTTCCTCAATAGTTTTTCCTTGGCTTACCACCCCTAATTCAAGACAACGGGCAACATACCATTTCCCTTCTTTATTAATAACTGTAGTAAATCGATAAGTCATATTTTTATGATACTCTGAAATAAAACTATTGTCAAATTTAATAGATTACTCCGGTGGTAGGATTCGAACCCCGAATAGTATAACCTGCGGTTAACTACGGGGCAGGCCTACAACCTATACAGAGAGCCGCGGCATTTAGCCCATACCAAACCTTTTGCTCCGGTGGTAGGATTCGAACCTACAACCGTCTCCTTAACAGGGAGCCGCTCTACCGTTGAGCTACACCGGAATTTAAAATTCTCTTTTATTATTTTAAAAAATAAAAACAAAAAATCAAGCAAAGCTGGAATTATTAATAAATGTGTTTATAATTAAAAATTAATATGCTCAAAATAAATTTTCAATCTCTCAAAAAACCAAAAGTTTTTATTCCCATTATTATTGGTTTGCTTTTCATTGTCTTAATTGTTTATCAAATTAGCCTGAAAAATAAACACAATTATCAAACAGCGGTTGTTCAACGAGGAAATCTTTCAGAAATTGTAAGCGCCACCGGCCAAGTTCAAGCTGCTCAAAGCGTTGATTTGGCTTTTAAACGGAGTGGCCGGGTAGTTTATATCAATGGCGATGTGGGCCAAAAAGTTAAAACCAATGCAACGCTCGCTAAAATTGATTGCCAGGATTTAGAAAAAACTTTATCCGATGCTAAAATCAGTCTGGCCAGCGCTCAAAATACTTTAGAAAAACTTCAAGCCCAATATCAACAACTACTTCGAGAAGACACGCTCAATAAAAATTATGAAGACGCTCTAATTGTTTTGGGCTCTTTTTATCAACAATCTGGCTCGCTTCTTGAAAACATTAAAAATATTTATTTTGAAACTGATCTTTCTGATGGCCACGAAAATAATATTACCTACTATTCAAGCTACAACCAAAAATTTGAAACAACGCCCGCTAAAGTCGAGCTTCTTTACAATGAAATTAAATCGCTTCAACAATTAGCATTCAATGCTTACCAAACTGCCCAACGCGGCACGGGTGATGAACGCTATGATGCCGTAGAAAAAAGTTATGATTTATTAGTAAAAATGGCGGATTTTGTTAAGTCAGGGAGGGATCCAGTTCTTGATCTTTATAACTACCTTATTATTAATAATGCTGTTCACAAAAAACAATCAGAAATCGAAAGTCATCTTCAAAGTTTGACCTCATATGCAACAACCATTGACAGCTATCTTCAAAGTCTTTTAAGTTTGCGCAATGCTATCCATTCTCAGCGTGACGCACTTTCCAATTATCCTTTTGATATTAAAAATCAAGAATTAATTGTTAAACAATGGGAAAATACAATCGCTGATACCCAAACTCGTCTGAATGATTGCTATATCATTGCTCCATTCGATGGCACAATCACTGCTTTTAATTTGAAAAAAGATGAAATTGTTACGGCAAACATGCCAGTGGTTTCAATAATTTCTGATAAAAAATTTGAAATTAAAACATTAATCTCTGAAATCGATATTGCTAAAATTAAAATTGGCGATGAGGCGAATGTAACTTTAGATGCTTATGGTCCAGACAAAATTTTTAAAGCGAGAGTCATTCACATCGACCCAGCTGCGACCATAATTGAAAATGTTCCCAGTTATCAGGTTAAACTCGAATTTATTAATCCTACCGAAGAAATCAAAGACGGCATGACTGCCAATTTAGACATTATTACCAATCACAAAGAAAATGTTTTATTTATCCCCCGCCGCGCTGTTTTTAGCGAAGACAGCAAAAAATTTGTCCGAGTTTTAACACCACAAAAAACTATTGAAGAACGCGAAGTAAAAACTGGCATTGTTGGCGAAGAAGCAAAAATTGAAATTACTGAAGGACTATCCGAGGGTGAAATTGTTGTTGTTTCAGGAAAATAATTTATGGCTTTGATTAAAGTAAAAAATTTATCAAAAAAATATTGCGATGACGGCAATGAGACAATTGCTTTAAAAAATATTTCTTTTGAAATTGAAAAGGGAGAGTTTGTTGCTATTACTGGACCATCGGGTTCGGGCAAATCAACGCTGCTTCATATTTTGGGATTTTTGGATAAGCCAAGCGAAGGCGAATATCTTTTTGAAGGGCGCTCTATTTATGATTACTCCGAAGAAGAAATGGCAAAAATTCGCAATAAAAAAATGGGCTTTGTTTTTCAGCAATTTAATCTTTTGGCTAAAACAACAGTTTTGGATAATGTAAAGCTGCCTTTAATTTATTCTGATGTGCCAGAAAAAGAATGGAATAAACTTTGTTATGATGCTTTGGCTAAGGTCGGTTTGACGCATCGACTTAATCACTTTCCAAATCAATTATCTGGTGGTGAACAACAAAGAGTAGCCATTGCACGCGCTATCGTTTTAAAACCATCCATCATTTTTGCTGATGAACCAACCGGCAATTTAGATAGTAAAGCTGGTCAACAAATTATGGCTACTTTACAAAATTTAAACAACGAGGGGCATACCATTCTTTTAATTACTCATGAAACCTACACTGCTCAATGTGCTTCTCGAATTATTAAGTTACTTGATGGCGAAGTGCAGTCGGATAATTTAAATAATCAAAGAATCGACGCCAATAAATTTATTAAATAAATTATGAAAATCAAAGCCATCGCAAAAATTGCTCTGAATGGTTTAAAACGAAATCGTTCGCGATCGCTTTTGACGATTTTAGGAATTGTTATTGGTATTACGGCTATTATGATGGTAATGTCTATTGGCCAAGGCGCTCAGAATTTAATTTTATCTCAAATGCAAGCATTAGGGCCAAAAATTATTACTGTTTTACCCGGACGGGAACCAAAAGGTGTTACCGGCATGCTTTCCATGTTTTCTGATTCTTTAAAAACTAGCGATCTTGAAGCTTTGAAAAACAAAAATAATGTGCCGCATTTAACCAACATTATACCTATTGTTTTTGGCAATGAAGTTGTTTCTTATGGCGGAGAAACTTATCGCGCGACAATTTTGGGCGTTTCGGAATTTTTTAACAAAATTTATAATATCTCTGTTGATGAGGGCGATACTTTAACAGAAGATGATGTTAAGTCTTATGCTGATGTAGCCATTATTGGTTATAAAGTGAAAGAAAATCTTTTTAATGGGGATTCGGCTATCAATCAAAAAATTAAAATTAAAAATAGAAATTTTAGAGTGATTGGCGTTTTTTCTCAAAAAGGACAAGGCACTTTTGTTAATTTTGATGAAATAGTAATCATCCCCTACACCACCGCCCAGCAATATCTTTTTGGTATTAAATATTTTAACCGAATCGTCATTGAGGTTGATAAAGAGGAAAATGTTAACGATACTGTTGAAGATATAAAAGAAACGCTGCGAACAAATCACCATATCACTGACCCAGACAAAGATGATTTTCATATTCAAACTCAAGCCCAAGCAATGGAGCAAACCAAAACTGTTACCAATACTTTAAAATATTTTTTGGCGGCCGTGGCAGCTATTTCTCTTTTAGTTGGAGGGGTTGGCATTATGAACATTATGCTTGTGTCGGTGACTGAACGAACAAAAGAAATTGGATTAAGAAAAGCCTTGGGCGCCACTCCTAAAGAAATTCTTTTGCAATTTTTATTAGAAGCAGTTTTTCTTACTTTGAGCGGTGGAATTATTGGTGTTATTTTGGGTGCGACTAATTCTCTTTTGGCCTCTTTGATTTTAAGTAAATTATTAGCGGTTAATTGGCAATTTACTTTTCCATTTAGCGCTATGTTTTTAGGATTATTTACTTCGGGAATTATTGGCTTAATTTTTGGTCTCTACCCTGCAAGAAAAGCAGCACAAAAATCTCCAATAGAAGCTTTAAGATACGAATAAAATTTTGT
>Ga0315298_1010041_pt1 | contig 11500 bp, 3 predicted proteins | sample WHS_1_MG_FD_203077 | JGI IMG/M metagenome (GOLD analysis project Ga0315298, IMG submission 203077) | Extremophilic microbial mat communities from Washburn Hot Springs, YNP, Wyoming, USA - WHS_1_MG | ecosystem: Environmental > Aquatic > Thermal springs > Hot (42-90C) | place: USA: Wyoming... | reverse complement strand
CGACAGGGCGGAAAAAATGAGCTTTCGGCACAGCTTGAGCTCCTCCTGCTCACGCTCAACATGCATAAAAGCAAAAATCTGGTCAAGTGTTCGCCCACTTTCAAGCCTCAAACCGTAATATCCATGCAGCGGCTCAAAGAAAAGCTCGATGCCGCCGGATTCGCGGGCATCTGGACTGCCGAAATGGGGTATATCATCCGATTGGGTGATGCGCGGGCGATATTTCTTTCGGCAGAAGAATCGGCCAGCGTGGTGGGCAATACGGCGCACCTCCTGCTGGAGGTTGATGAAGCACAGGATGTCAACAGAGACAAATATTCCAAAGAATTCAAACCCATGGGTTCAACCACCAATGTCACTACCGTGCTCTACGGCACAACCTGGGATGACACCACACTGCTGGAAGAGATCAAGCAGAAAAATCTGGAACTGGAGAGAAAGGACGGTATCAGGCGCCATTTCCGTTACGACTGGCAGGAGATAGCAAAATACAACACGGATTATTTAGCCTATGTGGAAGGCGAAAGGCAGAGGCTGGGAGAAAATCATCCCCTCTTTATGACCCAATACCGCCTTTTACCTGTAACCGGCGGAGGGCGCTTCCTTTCTCCCCAGCAAAGGATACAGCTTCAGGGAGAACACTCCCGCTTGCATGCTCCCGCTCCGGGTAAGGTTTACATCGCCGGGCTGGACCTTGCCGGAGAGGCAGAAACAAACACGCTGGACATCTTAAAAAATGCCAGCCCACAACAGGATTCCACAGTGCTAACCATCGCCGAAGTCGAACCACCACGGGGACAGCAATCCTGCGCCAGAATCGTGGAGCACTGTGCCTGGAAAGGAATCCGTCATCCGGACCTCTATGCCCGGCTGGTGGATATCCTCAAAAATATCTGGAAATGCCGCCTGGTGGCGGTCGATGCCACAGGGATCGGGCAACCTGTTGCCTCTTTCCTGCGGGAATCACTCGGCAGTCGCATTCTACCCATCACATTCACCACAGCATCCAAGTCAAAGCTTGGCTTCAACCTCCTGGCATTCATTAACGCCGGCAGATTAAAGATGTACGCCGCGGATGGCTCAATCGAATCTGCTGAATTCTGGCTCGAGATGGAAAAAGCCCGCAGTCAATTCCGGGCAAGCCAGACGCTGAACTTCTATGTTGATCCTGCCGAGGGTCATGATGATTACCTCATGAGTCTGGCACTCACCGCAGAAGCACTCGAACAGTACTGCCCGCGCCAGGCACAGGGCAAAATATACGAATAAAAAAGCAGGACTTCAACTTCGTTCTTTCCGGGCATTATTTAAAGCTTCTCTTTCCGATAATGCTTTTTTACTATTGCAATTTTGCGCATGTGAAATTAAAATTGTTAGCAATATTGGGACTGTTATTATTGCCGCTGCAGTTAAAACACCATGGAGCATTCAGGGGACGATGGAAAGAAAGACCAACTTCACCACTATCCAGAAATAAAATCATGTTTTACAACATTGGAATCCGGCAAATCTCAACATAGTATATTGAACAAGTCCCAAAACATTAATTGTTAGCCATAATAGTACTTCAGCATAAACAAATGATTAACTCAAGGGGAACATAGGAGATGCCTGAGCGAATTAAAGCCGGCTTTATTGTTAAAGGGCCTTTATGGCCAGAACCTGTTGAGATAAAGTCACTGGAGGAAGTCGGAGAATATGTCCACATAGTCGGGGCAACGACCATCTCCGGAAAGCATATTGACCAGGTTATTCCACGTGACGAGTTTCATCGACTCTCCCTCCAGAGTGAAGGAGCTCTTTTCTCTGAGGAACCATGGAAGACATTCCTGAGCCTTGAAACGATACGCTACAGATTTGCATCCCTGTACGACCCTCTGCTGGCAATGAATACGTCTAAAGTAGACCCGCTGCCCCACCAGATTGAAGCGGTCTACGGCCACATTTTAAGACTTCCGAGGATTCGTTTTCTTATTGCTGATGACCCTGGAGCTGGCAAGACCATCATGGCCGGGCTGGTCATTAAGGAAATGAAGCTCCGCTATCTGGTCAGTAGAATCCTGATTATATCCCCCGGACACCTCAAAGACCAGTGGCGACGAGAGCTGGCGGAGAGGTTTGAGGAAAGGTTCGTGGTGATTGACAGAGCGGTTCTTGATGCACTTTATGGAGAAAATGTCTGGCTCAGGGAAAGCCAGATTATTACGTCTATCGATTTTGCTAAACGGGATGATATTCTCCCTTCCATCGCCGCCGCACGCTTCGACCTCATCATCGTGGATGAAGCCCATAAAATGAGCGCCCAGCGCTGGGGCGACAAGCTGGACAAGACCGACCGCTATCAGCTGGGTGAAGCCCTTTCTCGTAATACCGAACACCTGCTCTTTTTGACTGCCACTCCCCACAAGGGAGACCCGGAGAATTTCCGGCTGTTCTTAGACTTGTTGGAGCCGGGCTTCTTTGCCACCAACGAAATGCTGCAGGAGTCCATTCAGAACAAGGATAATCCCCTGTTCATCCGGCGGGTCAAAGAAGACCTGAAGGACTTTGAGGGTAAACCGCTTTTCTTGCCTCGCTATGTCCGCACTATTTCCTTCAACCTGGGAGTACGTTCTCCCCGGGAAAAAGAGCTTTATAACGAACTGTCGAAATACGTCAACACCCAATACAACAAAGCCCTTACCAGGGACAAGCGCAGAAATGTTGCCTTTGCGCTGGTAATCCTCCAGCGCCGTCTGGCATCAAGCACCTATGCCTTATTGAGGTCTCTGGAGCGCCGCAAGAAGCGCCTGGAAGACCTGCTGGCAGGACCGGTAGAAAAGGGCGAACCGGCAGCCGGTGCTTTTGATTTCACCATTGTCGAGGATATGAGCGAGGAAGAAAGATGGCGGCAGGAAGAAATCTGGGAGACCCTGAGCGTTGCCGAAAACAGGGAGGAATTGGAAAAAGAAATTGCCACTATCAATAAGCTCATTGAGCTTGCCAGAGACATTATCCAGAGCGAACAGGAACTCAAACTACAAGAACTAAAGACCGCTCTCAAGGAATTGCAGGAAAAGTATCCGGAAGCGAAAGACAAGAAGATTCTTATCTTTACAGAGTCAAAAGACACACTGGATTACCTTGACAAGAAGATTAGAGCGTGGGGTTACACCATCAACACCATCCACGGCGGCATGAGGCTGGAAGACAGGATTAGAGCTGAAAGTATTTTTAAGAACGAAACGGAAGTAATGGTGGCCACCGAGGCAGCTGGCGAAGGTATCAACCTGCAGTTCTGCCACCTGATGATTAACTATGATATCCCCTGGAACCCCAACCGGCTGGAACAGCGCATGGGCCGCATTCACCGGTATGGGCAACAGAAAGAGGTTTATGTCTGTAACCTTGTGGCGGCGGATACCAGGGAAGGCATGGTGCTCACCAAGCTGTTCGATAAGCTGGAGGAAATAAGGAAAGCCCTCGGCAGTGACAAGGTCTTTGATGTGCTCAGCGAGGTCTTGTACAACAAGAGCCTGTCCCAGTTTCTGGTTGAGGCAGCGGCAAACGCGAGGAATATTGACGAGATATTAAAAGACCTTGATGTTACCGTGGACGAAGACTACATCACGCAGGTCAAGGAGAACCTGGGAGAAAGCCTGGCGACCCGCTACATTGATTACACGCGTATCAAGGAAATGGCACAACAGGCGCGGGAACACCGCCTTATCCCGGAATACACCAGCGAGTATTTCAAACGTGCCTTCAGCCGCGCCGGCGGCAAGTACAAGGAGCATGACGGCGGCTTCATTGAGATAGAGTCGGTGCCGTTCTCCATCCGCAAGATTGCCGAGGAAGATACCTTCAGAAGAGGCTATGGGGAACTCGTGAGACGTTATCCCAGGGTGACCTTCGATAAGGACATTGCCTTCAGAAACCCTGATGCCGAGTTTGTCTCCTTCGGGCACCCACTTTTTGAGGCCACCATGCTCTGGGTGGAAAGGAACTACCTTGAATCGCTGCCCAGAGGGGCGGTTTTCGTTGACCCTGATGGCAGTATGGACGGCTATATTCTCTACTATGAGGGGGAAATCAAAGATGGCACCGGCGCCGTCGCCGGAAAACGGCTCTTTGCTTTCTATACTGATGGCAAAGAGGTAAGACCTGTCTCACCGGCGGTTATGTGGGACCTGGCAGAAAGTAGCAGTCCTGCCGCCGAGACCTGCGATGTTGAGGCGGTTAAGAAGCTGGTCACCGCAAGCGTCATTGCCGGCCTGGAAGAATACAAGAAAGAGATAGCCAAAGAGCGGGAAAGACAGACTGAAATCAAGGAGAAGTACGGCATAAGGTCGCTGGAACAGTTGATTGTGAGGCTGGATGGTGACCTTATCACCCTTCAGGACCGTAAAGACCACGGTGAGAACGTTGACCTGGTCATAAGGAACAAGCTGGAGACCAAGGAAAGGTACGAGAAAGCCCTGGTGGAACTGAAAGACCACCTGGACAAAGAAAAGAGCCTGACTATGAGTATGCCTCGCTTCAGGGGCATTATCAGGGTCAAACCGGCGACTGTCCCCAGTGATATGATGGAGACCGACCCCGAGGTTGAACGGCTTGGCATGGGATTCGCTATGGATTTTGAGACCAGGAACGGTAGAGTCACGGAGGATGTCTCCACCCAGAACCTGGGCTTTGACATCCGCTCCAAGGATGAGGCAGGGCTGGTCCGCTACATTGAGGTGAAAGCCAGGGCCGGCAATGGTGCCGTAGCTCTCACCCAGAACGAGTGGTTTAAGGCAAAGCGCTTTGGCAACGATTATTACCTGTATGCCGTCATGAACGTGAAGAATAAGCCCCAGCTTTACATCATCCGGAACCCGGCGGAAAACCTGGAGCCGGAGGAAAAGATTGAGGTCGTCAGGTACGTGATACCGTTCAAAGAGATAGATGCCAAGGGAGATAGACATGGACAGTAACCGCCGTTTCATAGAGGAAAGCTTCCCGGTAAAGGAAGTGAGCGTGGAATCGGCGAAGGAAAAGAATATCCGCCACGGGCATATTTCCACCCTGCATATCTGGTGGGCAAGGCGCCCCCTGGCTTCGTCACGGGCAACGAACTACGCGGCACTCATCCCGGCTATAGACCCCAAAGAGAATCCGGAAGAGTGGAACAGGAAACGTAACTTCATCATTGAGCTTTCCAGGTGGGAAAATTCGCTGAACCAGACGATGATTCAGAAAGCCAGGGAAGACATCCTCAAAGCCAATGGCGGCAGGTCGCCCCGCGTCCTTGACCCCTTTGCTGGCGGCGGGGCAATCCCCCTTGAGGCGCTGCGCCTGGGGTGTGAGGTCTATGCCAGTGACTATAACCCGGTAGCCACGCTCATCCTGAAATGCACGCTGGAGTACCCACAGAAATACGGCAAACCTAAAAAGGTAAAGGGTGACGACTGGACACAAGCTGAAAAGACGGTCAACCCCCTAGTTGAGGATGTAAGGAAATGGGGCGACTGGGTACTGAATGAGGCAAAGAAAGAAATCGGCCGGTTTTACCCGCCGGAGCCGGATGGCAGTGTGCCGGTGGGTTACATCTGGGCAAGGACTATCCCCTGCCAGAACCCCGCCTGTGGCGCCGAGATTCCCCTGATGCGCCAGTTCTGGCTGGCGAAGAAAGATAAGAAGAAGGTCTCTCTTTACCCGTATGTGGTTGGGAAAGAGGTAAAGTTCAAGATTGTAGGCGATGGCTACGAGCCGATGCCGAAGGGCTTTAACCCGGAAGACGGCACCGTCTCCCGCGCTGTAGCCACCTGCCCCGTCTGCGGCGGCACGGTTGACGATAAGACAACCCGGCGGCTGTTTCAAGAAGGTAAGTCCGGGCAGAGGATGGTGGCTGTGGTCACTACCAAGGCTGGTACTAATGGCAAGAAATACCGTGTAGCCACCATTAAAGATGTTCAGACCTTCCAGAAGGCAGAGGAATACCTGAAAGAGAAGCGGGAGAAGCTGATAGCAGAGTGGGGCATGGAGCCAGTGCCTGATGAGCCAACACCGGAAGGGAAAGGTAGCGGTGCGGAAAGAGCATTCTCTGTTAGAAACTATGGAATGAACACCTGGGGCGACCTGTTCAACAGCCGTCAGAAGCTGGCGCTGATCACTTTTGCAGAAAAGGTAAAGCAGGCATACCGGCAGATGCTGGATAGTGGGTATGAGGAAGAATACGCCAAAGCGGTGGTGAGTTATTTGGCTATCCTACATGACCGATTAGCAGATAAAAATGCAGACGTTGTTGTTTACAATGTCGTTGGAGAGAAAATCGAGCACGTCTTCGGGCGTCAAGCAATAGGGATGGTTTGGGATTATGCCGAAGTAAACCCATTCACGGATGTCGGATGGCCCAATATGCAGGACTGGGTATCCAGAATCATTTTGCACTGCTCCCAATCTTATAATACGGTGGCTACTATATCACAATCTTCAGCCGTCTGCTTATCATTTCCAGACGATTTCTTCGATTCAGTTTTCACAGACCCACCGTACTACGATAACGTTCCATATTCCTATCTCTCAGACTTCTTTTATGTATGGTTGAAAAGGACAATCGGGAATATTTATCCAGAGCTCTTTACGACACCGTTATCGCCTAAGAAAGGCGAAATCGTGGCATATTCCTCTGAGTCCGGAGGGTATGAACAAGGCAGACAGCTTTTCGAGGATACACTTAGGCATTCATTTCAAGAAATTAACCGAGTTCTAAAGCCAAACGGACTAGCCACAATCATTTATGCTTATAGGTCGACTCAAGGCTGGGAAGTACTCATCAACTCTTTATTGGATTCCAGCTTAGTTCCTACCGGTGCGTGGCCACTAAATACTGAAATGGGTACTAGATTACGGGCAAACGAATCAGCAACATTGGCCTCCTCCATCTACATCGTCGCCCGCAAGATGGCGCGCCAGCCCACCGGCTTTTATAACAATGTCCAGGAGGAGCTGAAACAGCATCTAAATAAAAAGCTGGACAGGCTCTGGCAAGAGGGCATCAGCGGCGCTGACTTCTTTATCGCCGCCATCGGCTCGGCGATTGAAGTCTTCGGCAAGTATGAAAAGGTGATGGACTACGAGGGTAACATCGTCCGCGCCGATAGGCTACTACAGGATGTGCGCAAGATTGCCACGGACTACGCCGTCCGCCAGATACTGCATAACGGCTTTTCGGGAGAGATTTCCGACCTCACCCGCTTTTACGTGCTCTACCGGTGGAACTACGGCGAGGCAAGGGTGGAGTTTGACGAAGCCAGGAAACTCGCCCAGAGCTGCAGCATTGACCTGGCCAGAGAGTGGAACCACGGCGGGTTTATCCGTAAGGAAAAGGAGTTTATCAGGGTTGTCGGTCCCCAGGAGCGCCAGCTTGAAGAGCTCAAGAACTCCACCGAGCTGATTGACGTCCTGCACAGTGTGCTCCTGCTCTGGGAGAAGGGCAGAAGGGGTGAAATGGTCAAGCTTCTGCACAAGTCCGGCTACGGCACCGGCGAAGCATTCTACCGGGTAGCCCAGGCGGTCTCGGAGACCCTGCCCATCGAAAGCAAAGAGAAAAAACTGCTGGATGGCTTCCTGGCTGGCAAGGAACGTCTCAAAGACGAAGTCAGGAAAGAAGCCACCCAGGGGAGGCTCCTGTGATGAAAGCGTTTCATACTATCGCGGTTCCCCACCGGGATATCCTTGAAGGACGGCTGACGATGGATATCTTTGCCGCCGACCTCTGGGAGGTCAGTCAGCATAGAGGGGCAGATGAGTACCGGGATGCCGATATCTTCTTCAAGAAGACCTATCCCACCGAGGGACTGAAGAACCTGCTTGGCGTGGTGGAGAAGCGTCTGCAGGGTGCCGGCGGCGACTCCGTTATCCAGCTACAGACACCCTTCGGCGGCGGCAAGACCCACGCCCTGATTGCCATGTACCATAAGGCGGGGGAGTGGGGAGCGAAAAAGGTGGTGATGGTGGGCACGGCGCTGGACGCAGAGAAGGAAACGCTGTGGGGAGTGCTGGAGAAGAGGCTTACCGGCAAGACTACGAGATTCAGCGGGCAGGTCGCCCCGGGCAAGGAAGCCTTGCGGCAGTTCCTCTCTGAAAAACAGCCGGTGCTCATACTCATGGATGAAGTTCTGCAATATGTGACCAAAGCGGCGGCGGTGAAGATAGGCGAAAGCACGCTGGCAGCTCAAACCATCGCCTTTATGCAGGAGCTGACGGAAACGGTCAGCACACTGGACAGGGCGTGTCTGGTGGTAACCCTGCCGTCCAGCATCATTGAGCGCTATGATGAAGGCGCTGAGAGGCTGTACCAGCAATTGCAGAAGGTGGCTGGCAGGATTGAAAGGATTTACACCCCTGTCCAGGAGAACGAGATATCCAAAATAATCCGACGCCGGCTCTTTGCCAGCGTGGATGAGCAGGGTGTCCGCCGGGCAGTGGCTGAATTCATGAGATATGCCGAGCGGGAGGAAATACTGCCGGCAGGCTTACAGCCCAGCGAATATCGTGACAGGTTCATTGAATCATACCCATTCATGCCTGAAGTTGTGGATATTCTCTATCACCGCTGGGGTAGTTATCCTACCTTCCAGCGCACCAGGGGCGTCCTGCGCCTGCTTTCACTGGTTGTCTATTTCCTCAAGACACAGAATATACCCTATATCACCCTGGCTGATTTTGACCTGGCCAACCAGGAAATCAGGCAGGAACTGCTGAAGCACATCGGCTCTGAATTCAATAGCGTTCTTGCTGCCGACATTACCGACGTCACGTCCGGCGCTTCTAAAGTTGACCTTGCCCTGGGTAAGGCTCATCGGGGACTCAGACTGGGTAGCCGGGCAGCGACGGCGATATTCCTTTACTCGCACTCAGGCGGACAAGAACATGGAGCCACCCTCGGAGAAATAAAGCGCAACGCCACAACGCCTGATAATCCTGCCAGCGTCGTTGCCGAGGCGGTGGAGCAGCTCAAAGGCAAGCTTTTCTACCTTCAGAGTGTGGGGGAGAAGTATTACTTCAGCAACCAGCCCAACCTGAACCGCATTCTGCTGACCAACATGGAAAACATCCGGGAAGAGAAGGTGGTGCAGACCGAGTTCGAGCTGCTGCGCATAAGCATGTCCTCTGGCAGGCTCAAGGTCTTTATCTGGCAGGAAGAACCGGGCAATATCCCAGACTCGGAGGAACTGAAACTCGTAGTTCTTAGGAGAGAAAACAAGGACGCGCTCAGTAACATCCTCATGAATAAGGGGCAGGCGCCCCGTGTCTATCGGAACACCCTGTTCTTCCTTTACCCCCTGGAATCAGAGAGACCCGCCTTCAACAATACCATCAGGCGAAAAATTGCCTACGAGTTCATTGAGCGTGACTCCAGCCTCAATCTGAGCAAAGAGCAAAGGGAAGAAGTGAAGAAGGAACTCAAGACGGCTGAAGGAGACGTCAGGGAATCCGTCCGCAAGCTGTACCGTATCGTAGCCATAGCCGCCAAAGATGGAACGAAAGAGATTGACCTCGGCATACCCACGTACGGTCAAATCCCTCACATTGATGATGAGATTTTTGAGAAGCTTCGCTCAGAAGGAGAAATCTTGTCGAAGATTGCGCCACTGGTAATTAAGGAGAAGTTCCTATCCGCCAACAATTTTGCTTCTACCCAGCAGATTTACCAATCGGCACTACGGACACCTGGAGAAACAAGGTTCACTGACCGGTCGGTTTTGGAACAGGGCATCATTGAAGGCGTGCGGTCGGGGTTATTTGGCCTGGGTGAACTGCAGAACAATAAACCATTATGCCACTACTTCCGGGAGTCCCCGACAGTCGCCTTCTCTGAGAATGAGATACTAATTTGTGAATCAATTTGTCTGGAACAGAAGCGGAAAGAGGAAGCCGTTCTGGTGGCGCCGGGGTCCGCAGACACTGCTCCTGCTCCTCAGATAAATACAGAACCTCCCAAATGGGGCGTTGGTGCCATCGCAGTGATACCTGGCATTGCAGGAAAAGGCAAAGTCCATTTGAGGTTCCAGGTGCCAAAAGGCAAGGTCGCTCAAATAATGGGAGTTATGAACCTGCTACAGAGTAAATTTGACAATTTGGAGATAGAGATTGTTGCCACGAACGGGCAGATATCCGAGCAAGATTACGAAGACAAGATAAAGGAAACTTTCCGGCAGCTCGGAGTCGAGGTTGAGGAAAAGTAACCTGCCTTTAATCAGAAGAAACTATTTCTCTATCTTCTCACCGTGTACCGCTAAGTTGAGTCAAGAGATTTTTTGTACGGATTGGCATATTATAAAGCATTGCGGGTGAGAGACGGCTCATATTAAAACGACAATTTTTCATTTATAGAAATTTCGTGAAGCACAGGAGAAAGGAAGCAAGGGGAACTTTCAGGGAAAAAACTATAAAATTTAAAGACTATAAATACCGAACTGAAAATAAATCCGAAAATTCTAAAATGGGCACGAGAAGAGTGCGGCTATTCTCCGGCTGAAATAGATGATTCCAGGACTTCCTTCTGCAATTACACGGTGCCGATTATTATCGAGACAAGTATTCATGGATTGCCAGGTTCAAAGAGTCCTTCGCCGGCAAACTGGATTCAAATCATCTTTTATCCCTAGTTTTTCTTATAAATAATTGGAAAACCCTATAACTTACCAGAGAGTATACTACAACATGATCCACAGATCAATGTAAATGCTAACCGTCAGAAATTGTCATTTTTAAATATTTACACCGGAATCCTGAGCAATCGGATGGCATTTTCTACCAGAATCTTCTGCTTTTCTTCTGGGGTTATCTCCATCGCTTCTATCGCACCGATGGTTTGACGGTAGCTTCTCATGCCGAAATAATGATCACCCAGCGGCATATCCGCTCCAAAGACGATGTGATCAGCTCCCCAGAAGTGATATGCCACCATGAGGGCAGGAGTGTTCCCGTGGATGGCAGTATCCGCATAAAATTTCCGGTAGTAATCGAGCGGAGCCATTTTGAGCGACCGTATAAAAGGCGCCCTGCCAGTCTTTTCTCCCTGACCATAATGTTGGTAAATGCGCTGAGCGTAATAAGGAATCATGCCGCCGCAGTGATGCGTGATGACCTTGAGATCCGGATACTTTTCCAGAATACCGCTGAAGACCAGACGGGTCATTGCCACGGTTGTCTCATAAGGCCAGCCGAAAATGCTGGCGATCATGTATTTGGATGAGCTTTCTACCGGATAATCGGCAAAGTTATCACCCCGCCAGGGATGGATGTAAATGGGGAGGTTGTACTGCGCCATTTTTTCCCAGAGAGGCAGAAATTCAGGCGAATCCAGGGGCTTTCCGTTAATATTGCTGTGGACATAAATACCCCTGAATCCCAGATCTTTGATTGCCCGGTCGGCTTCCTTTATTGCCGCCTCAATGTTGTTCATGGGCAGGAGGGCAATCGCCGCCACAAACCTGTCGCGGTGCTTGAAAACCAGCTCCGCCATTTCATC
>Ga0315298_1010040_pt1 | contig 11501 bp, 12 predicted proteins | sample WHS_1_MG_FD_203077 | JGI IMG/M metagenome (GOLD analysis project Ga0315298, IMG submission 203077) | Extremophilic microbial mat communities from Washburn Hot Springs, YNP, Wyoming, USA - WHS_1_MG | ecosystem: Environmental > Aquatic > Thermal springs > Hot (42-90C) | place: USA: Wyoming... | reverse complement strand
AATAATAATTCTTTTAAAATAAATACATATAGCTTAAACTATATCATATAAACAGAAATGATAAAAATAAAATAAAAAAATAAATATATAAAAAAAATATAAATATAAGGGGTATATCTTATGGATGCTATTATTAAAACAATAATTATTGTTGCAGCTATCTTATTTTTCTTTTTTTTAATCGGGATAAGAATAGTAAGACCAACTCATCGTGGTTTAATCGAAACTCTTGGAAAATATACAAAGTTTGCTTTACCAGGATTTCATTGGATAGTGCCTATTATTCAAAGAATTTATCTTGTAGATATTAGAGAGCAACTTGTAAATGCAGAGCCTCAAGTAATAATCACAAATGATAATTTAAACGCAACTGTTGATGCACAGGTTTATTTAAAAGTTAAATCTGATGAAGAAAGCGTAAAAAACTCTATGTATAATGTTACAAATTATCGTCTTCAAGTAGTTAACCTTGCAAGGACTACTTTAAGGAATATTATAGGTACCCTTACTCTTAAATCTGCAAACAGTGAAAGAGGAAGGATTAATATGGATCTTGACCAAACTCTTAAAGTAGAAACTAAAAACTGGGGTATTGAAATACTTAGAACCGAGCTCAAAGAAATTGACCCTCCAAAAGATGTTCAAGAAACCATGAATAAAGTAGTTAAAGCTGAAAATGAAAAAATTGCAGCTATAGACTTTGCAACAGCAGCAGAAACAAATGCTGATGGTGTAAAAAGAGCTGAAATAAAAAAAGCAGAGGGAGTTAAGCAAGCAAAAATTCTTGAAGCAGAAGGTGAAGCTCAGGCTATTAAACTTGTAAATGAAGCCGCTGATAAGTATTTTGTTGGAAATGCACAGCTACTTAGAAAATTACAAGCAATGGAAAATGCATTAAGAAGTAATGCAAAAATAATTCTTCCATCAGACAGCGAACTTGTTAATGTAATTGGAGAGATGTCTGGAGTATTGCCATTAAAAAGAGAAGCAAAAGAATCAGTAAAAGAACAATAATGATAAGTGAATAATAATTATTTCTTCAATAAAGACCAATTAAGATTAGTCCCAGTAATTTCTTTACCACCTGGAGCCCATCTTATTTCTTTATCAGAAATCACTTTATACTCAAACTTATAGTCTCCTGCCGTAAATGTTATAACATCACCTTTTAAAACCCAGTTTCCTTCTGTAACTCTTGGTGAGGTATCTCTTTCAAGGAAAGTCTCCTCCATATGAAAAGTCCCGTTAGAATTAATAGTTATAACCGTTTGAAGCCCTGGACAATCTGCAGCTGGTAAAATTCCTTCAAAAGTTCCACTTACTTTTTTAGATGATCCACAGCCAAAACTAAGTATGGTTGCGACTAAGACAGAAATTACTACTAAAATAAGTAATATTTTCCTCATTTACTTCCCCTCCATCCAATTAATTTAGCTAATAGTTAATAAAAATTATATCCTGGTGCAAGTAAATTTAGTTAATAAAAATTATATCCTGGTGCAAGAAATATAAGTGATGCAAAAAATAATATAAAAACAAAAATAATTAATAATATTATTATTTTTATAAAAGAATTAAAATAAAAAAATAAAAATTATTCATTAATCATAATTTAAACGATATAGTTATAATTGTCATTGTTTTTTTAAAAATAATTAAAAAATTATATATGTATAAGAAAAAGACAATTTCAAAAAAGAAAAGAACTAAAAATAAAAGAAGATATGTAACAATATTTTTAATTCTTGTAATAATTTTTTTATGTATTTTTTTTATAATAAAATGTAACTCTGTGCAAAATACAAAAACTTTAGAAACATCAACTATACTTAATTCTGAAACAAAAAATAACTTTAAAGAAACCACAATTCAAAGCACAATAAAAGAAACAACTACAATAAATACAACAGAGACAGATACAAAATTAAATTCTAATAATTCAGATACTTCAATAGTAATCACCAAGGGAATTATTAATAAAAGCGGAAACAAACAAATTGCCCTTACTTTTGATTCAGGTTGGGAATATAAAAATACTGAAGAACTTTTAAAAATTCTTGATATTTATAATGTAAAAGCAACATTTTTTACAAGAGGTTTATGGGCTAAAGATCATCCTGAACTTGCAATTTCAATAGTAAATCATGGACATGATTTAGAAAATCATTCTTTAACACATGGTCATATGACTACTATGACAGACGCAGAAATCGAAAATGAAATTAATACTACAACCAGTATAATTAAAGAAACAACTGGATTTTTACCTCAATTATTTAGGCCACCATATGGTGAATATGATGATAGGATACTAAAAATTTTAAAAACTAATGGTTATCCTTATACAATTTTATGGTCCTTAGATAGTTATGACTGGGCTCAAGAAATGAATGGAATAAAGATAACAAAGGATTATCTTGTAAAAAGAGTGCTTAGCAAAGCTTCAAATAATGGCATAATCTTAATGCATATTGGAGGCTTTGAAACTGTTAATGCCCTACCTGAAATTATTACAGGATTAAGATCACAAGGATATGAATTTGTTAAAGTAAAAGATATGCTTCAATGATTAATTAAATTTTTAATTAAATATTAATTAACTTTAATATTTACTCCTTCTTTTTAATATTTGCCTCTTCTTTTATTTTTTTATCTTTATTTTACCTTTATTTTTTATGTTCTTTATCTTATATTTTTAATTCTTTTATTTTATAAATATTAAGTATTTTATTTATAACTTTTTTGAATAATATAAATCATTAAGTTTTTTGCCCATTGTCCAGTATTGATCATTTACATAACAAAGTATATTCATTTCAGATATCATTGGTTCATCATTATCCCCAAGAAACTTTTCATCAACATGAGTACATAAAACTTCTGCAATAAATATTTCATGAGTATTTAACTCCAAATTTTCAACAACTTTGCATTCTAAACAAATAGGACATTCTTTTATTAAAGAAACATCGATTATTTTGGCAGGAAACTTTGTAAAACCAACCATTTCAAATTTATCAACTTTATCACCATGGCTATATCCGCATTTATCTACTTGTTCCATAATATCCGCTGTTGCAACACAAAGCCCAAATTCTTTATTTTGTCTAATTATTTTTGCAGAATATTTTCCTTTGCCAATGCTTACATATAACATATTTGGATTATAGTCAACAATACCTACCCAAGACAAAGGTATTATATTATCAGTAGATGGTTCATTTTTATTAGCTCTACAAGTCGCAAGAGTTACTGGTAAAGGTAAAACCAAGTTTTGTACTTTTTGTAGTAATTTCATTTTAAAACTCCATTCTTTTTATTTAATTTTTTAATAAAAAGTAATTAAATACTTTAAGTAATAAAATTTAAATGAAATCGATCTAGAATCGTAATAACCTAATTATTTTAATTTTATTTGTTTTATTATTTATTTGTTTTATTATTACACAAAAATTTATTTTAATATATAATTGCGACAAATCACAGAGAGCAATAAATAATAAAAAATAAATAAAAAAAATAAATAAAAAAAATAAATAAAACAAGGTCGGAATTTCTAGAAATTATAATTTAGGTTTATATTTTAGGATTGGAGTAATATTGAAAAGAAAAAGAAGAAAATTCATTGAAATCTTAACAGTAGTTATTTTATGTATCTTTATATTATCAATTGCATTTTTTTCAATGAGACTTGGTAAATATGTAAGTTTAGTAATTTTTGGTTTAGGAATATTACCAATTATTATTACATATATTTTTAAAATAAGTGTAAAGAAAATACTTCCAGATATTATATTCGGACTTATTGATAATATATTTTTAATAATTCCCGCATTTATTGGTGCTGAACTTTTTGGTACAGCAGGTGCACTTGCAGGTTCAGTTGTAGGAAACGCCATATCTGATGGAATAGCAGGATTATTTGAGGGAAGTATTTCAGAATGGCTACATAATAAGGGTATAGATTCCACTAGAACACTACTTGGTTCTTCCCTCGGGAAAATGAGTGGGTGTCTTTTAATAGGAATATTTTTAATATTTTCTAGATAATTTTAATTCTTTTATTTATTGTTCATATTTTATATTATCTAATTATAAAAAACTTAAATTAAGCATAATTAAAATTATCTAAAATGGTTTTGCTGTTCTCCTGCGAATAATAATTTCATCTACCCAAGAATTATCTGATAATTTAAGCATATAAATTATTGTTTTTGCTATATCTTCTGGTGGCATCAATTCAGATTTGTTTATATCAGGTCTTGCATTATCTATAAGATCAGTATTTACACCACCAGGATGAACAAGAGCTACACAAATCCCATCTTTTTGTACTTCATTTGCAAGTGACTTTGTAAGACCAACAACTGCACTTTTTGATGCAGAGTATATTGCTTGCTGAGGATAATTTTTAAAAACAACATTGCTTGAAATATTTATAATAAATCCACTTTTTTGTGGAATCATGATTTTTAATGATTCTTGTATACATAAAAAAACAGCTCTAAAATTTACATTCATTAACTTCTCATAGTCATCAAGACTAAAATCAATAAGATTTCCTCCAATAAATATTCCTGCATTATTAATAAGTATATCTAACTTTCCAAATTCTTTTTTTACTTTCTTAAATAAATTAAATATATCCTCTTGGTTTGATAAATCTGTAGGAATTATTTGAGCGTTTCCTTTATTTGCTTCTATCTCTTTTTTAACTTCTATTAATTTTTGATTATTTCTTGCTGCAAGAATTACATTTGCTCCTTCTTTTGCAAGAGCAATACTAATTGCTTTTCCTATACCTTTACTTGCCCCTGTAACTAATGCAAGTTTATTATTTAAGTTCATTGTTTTCCTTTGATTATTTATTTTATTTAATTAACTATACCATTTTTAGTTAAATAAAATAATCTTTAAATAATATTTTAATAATAAAATTTAAAAACCAAAAAACTAAAAGCATTTAAAAAATTAATATTTTAATATCTTATAGAATAATTTATATAATTTATTTTTTATTATCTTGAAGAAAATATGAAGTTTAAAAATCTTTTGTGCTATAAATTTTATAACTATAAGATATGAATTTTTATGAATTTTATTTTAAAAGTTATAAAAATTAGTATTCAAATACATCATTTAAAATTGGTATAAAATTTACATCAAGTGGCTGGGGAGGGAGGATTCGAACCTCCGCAATGACGGGACCAAAACCCGTTGCCTTACCACTTGGCGACTCCCCAACAATTAATTTCTCATTAAACCAATTTCTCATTAAACCCTTACATAGATAATAAATTTTATACTAATATTTTTTAAAATTCAATTAATAAATCACGCTAAAAAAATAAAATTAAAGTTAAAATTAAATAATTTTATATATATTTTATATATCATAACCTTGTAAACAATATAAATAGCTTTATATAATCTTCAAGGCTTAATTCTTCTGGTCTTATATCTTTGTTAAAACCAAGGCTTTCTAAATCTGAAAGTAATTTTTCATGGTTATTTTTATAATAATCATTACTAAACATTAATGAATTAATTAGTTTCTTTCTTCTGTGTGAGAAACAATCCTCCACAAACTTAAAAAAATTATTTGTAAAATTTTCTATAATATTTTCTAATGAATTAGAATTATCTTCATCAGCCAAAATATATTTATTTTTAATTTTATTTTTTTTGATTTTATTAATAACTTCACTTGGCAATAAATTTTCTTTTCTTTTTAAATGAATTGTTACAGAATCAACAAATGGTTTTGGATAAAAGCAAACTCTTGAAATAGGAAAGCTTTTTACAAAATAAGCATAATAATTTAATTTTACTGTAAAAGCATTATAATTTTTATCTTTAGGTTTTGCTAATATCCTGTCTGCTATATCTTTCTGTATTGTTATAAAAAAATCATCAATTTTTTTAGTTTGGCTCAAAATTTTTAAGATTAACGGAGCAGCAATTTTATAAGGCAGATTTGAAACAAATTTATTGATATCGTATTTATTACAAACCTTATCATAATCAATTTTCATTGCATCATCGTTAATTAAAATTATCTTCCTACTTAATTTTGTTTTAAAAATTTCTTTAAATGCTGCTGCGATATTTCTATCTAATTCGATACAAATAATTTTTTTTACATTTTTTAATAAAATTTCGGTTAAGCTTCCAATACCTGAACCAACTTCTAAAACAACATCATCTTTTTTTACATCTGAAAACTTAACAATTTTTTTTAAAACATTGGTATCTATTAAAAAATTTTGGCCATAAGTTTTTTTTAAGTGCAAATTATATTGCTTTAAAATTTGCATTGTTTGGGTAGGAGTACTTATATATGTACCTAAATCACTTAACTGATTTTTAGCAATTTCTTTTTTATTTGACATATTTATTGCTTGATAACACCTATTATGGTGCTTATTTAATATATTTATTAATTTATTTTATTTTAATTTAATTTAATTTATTTTATTTTTATAAATTTTATTACTAACTAATTTTTCTTATTTTATTATTCTTATGATATTTTTATCTTTATGTTTTTTTATGTTTTTAAATTTTATTTTTTTGCTCAACATTTTTACTTTAAATTAAAAAAATTAATAGCATTTTTTGAAGTAATATTTGCTACTTCCTCATAGCTTAAATTTTTAATTTTAGCAATTTCTTGAGCAACATATTTTACATAAGAAGGATAATTTTCACTTCCCCTATGTGGATGTGGAGCAAGAAAAGGTGAATCAGTCTCAATAAACATTTTTTCAATTGGTATTATTTTTGCAGCTTCTTGTGTAGCTTTTGCATTTTTAAAAGTAATAACACCAGTAAAAGAAATAAAAAGACCCATTCCAATACATTTTAATGCAAATTCTGCATCCCCAGAAAAACAATGCATGACTGCTTTAAAATTTTTATTCTCGGTATAATCTTTTAAAACACTTATAGTTTCTTTATGAGCTTCTCTATCATGAATCACAACTGGAATACCATATTTGATAGCTAGCTCAATTTGATAAACAAATGTTTTTTGTTGGTCTTGCTTTGGCACGGGATTTTGATAAAAATCAAATCCAGTTTCTCCAATAGCAACTATCTTTTCATTATTTTTAATTAAATTATCTAGTAATTCTTCATCTTTTTTTGTAAATTTATCAGCATAATGAGGATGCACTCCTACAGTTGCAAAAACATTTGTAAAATTTCTTGCAAATTCAATTGATTTTAAGCTTCCTTCTATGCTTGAACCAACATTAATTATATACTTTATGCCATTGCTTTTTGCTTCTTCCACTACAACTTCTGGCTGCTTTTTTTCTATCATGTCTAAATGCGCATGGGTATCAATTAAATAATAATCACCAGTTACTTGATCTTGCATTTAAAATACCCTTAAACCTTTCCCTTGATCTTCAAAAATTATTTTTAAAAAATTATTTTTAAAAATTACCGGATTTTTTAAAACTAGCTTATGAACAAATATTTATCCATATTTAATATTTACTTAGTTAATCACTTATTTAATTACTTTATTTTTATTAATTTTTTTTCTTTATTTTTTTATTTATTTTAAAATTTAGAAATTTTTTTATTTTCTAAAATTTTGTTAATTTTTATTCTTAATTGCTATTCTTTAATTCTTGGAAATAAAATTTCTCTTTCTCCTAATTTAACTCCGCCTTTAAAACTACCCCACTGTCCATCTTCTTTAAGTAAATTAAAATCATTAATATTTTTATTTAATCCAATTTGCATGAATATCTTTTCGCAAGTTTTTGGAATTATAGGTATTAATAACACAGCAGATAATCTTATTGACTCAATTAATGTATATAATATTTCATCAAGTTTTTTAACGTCATCTTCGGCACTACTTTTTGCAACATTCCAGGGTTGACTATCTTCAATAAATTTATTTGCCATATTAATAAATTCCCATATTTTAGATAAATAATCATTAAATTTAAATTCTTTAACACTGCTAATAGCAAAATCTTTTACTTCCTGCCATTTTATTTTAAAATTATTATTTGAATAACTATTAGAAGGAATTATTCCGCTTTTATATTTTTCAATCATTACCATTGTTCTTGATAATAAATTTCCTAAATCGTTACTCAAATCATTGTTAAATCTTCTAACCATTAATTCATGAGTAAAGGAACCATCCTGTCCAAAAGATATTTCTCTCATAAGAAAATATCTTATTGGTTCAACACCGTATCTTTTTTCAAGCTCATCTGGATCTAAGGTTATGCCTTTTGATTTTGAAAGTTTCTCCTCCCCAAGCATTACCCATCCATGAACGGCAATTTGTTTTGGCAGTTCAACTCCAAGCGACATTAATATTGCTGGCCATATTATTGCATGAAATTTTAATATATCTTTACCAATATGATGTTGTTCTGCTGGCCAGTATTTTTTAAACTTTTCATCATCTTCAAGTGAATAACCAAGTGCTGAAATATAATTTATTAATGCATCAACCCACACGTAACAAACATGATTATTATCAAAAGGAATTGGGACCCCCCATTTAACTGTCGTCCTCGAAATACTAATATCTTTAAGGCCCTGATTAATTATGCCTAAAACTTCATTTTTTCTTGTTTCAGGAAATATAAAATCTGGATTATCGTTAATATGTTTTAATATTGCGTCTTGGTATTTTGAAAGCTTAAAAAAATAATTTTCCTCTTTTAAATATTCAACTTCTCTGCCACATTCAGGACATTTGCCATCCACAAGCTGTGAATCTGTAAAAAAGGTTTCATCAGGGGTACAGTACCAACCTTCATAATAACCTTTATATAAATCTCCATTTTCTTTTAATTTCATTAATATATTTTGAACAACTTTTTCATGATTTGGATCTGTAGTTCTAATAAATGAATCATTGCTTATTTCATATAATTTAAGAAGTCTTTTCATGTCTTGAGACATTAAATCAACATACATTTGAGGTGACATACCTTTTGATTCTGCACTTTTTTGTATTTTCTGTCCATGTTCATCTGCTCCTGTTAAGAAAAAAACATCTTTGCCTATAAGCCTGTTAAACCTTGCAAGAACATCTGCTAAAATAGCTTCATAAAAAAATCCAAGATGTAATTTGCTATTCATATAAGGTATTGCTGTCGTTATATAAAATTTTTCTTTTTTATTATCCATTTTCTTACCTTGCCTTATTTTTTAATCTTTATATTTTAATTTATTTTATTTAATATTTTACTTAAATCTTATTTTTATTTACCTTTACAAAAATATCATATAGGTCATGCCTGTTTATTTTATATTTATTTAAAATTATTTTAAATATTTCTTTTTTATTTAATCCTTTTTTTATAAAGTCACGCAATTCATTTTCAATTTCTAGATTATTAAACTCTTGTATTTTAATATTATCTAAATTAACAGCACCAGAAACACAAATAACTATCTCTCCCTTTAACTTTACTTCCTTGCTTGCGCGCTCTTGTAAAATTCTTAATACCTCACTTATAGAGCCTCTAATACATTCTTCATATATTTTAGTAAGCTCTCTAGCCAAGCAAACTTGTCTATCTCCTAAAATTTCAAATAATATTTTAAGTAATTTTTCAACTCTATTTGGAGATTCATAAAAAATAACTGTAAATGGCAAATTTTTAATTTCTTCTAATTTTTTTTTAATTTTTACTTCTGTTTTTGGTAAAAAACCTATAAATAAAAAATTATCAGTTGCTAGCCCTGATAAGACAAGAGCAGAAATAGCTGCATTAGGTCCTGGAATAACTGTTAAATTTATGTTCCTCTCTTGGCAAATTTTTACAAGTTTATATCCAGGATCTGATATTAATGGCATTCCTGACTCAGATACTAAAGCAATATTAAACCCACTTTCAAGTCTCTTAATTACTGCATTTACTTTATCTTCTGAAGTATTATCATGAAAACTTTCTAATTTTGCATTCTTAATTTCAAATCTTGAAAGTAATTTTCTTGTTGTTCTAGTATCCTCTGAAAGAATTAAATCAACTGTTTTTAAAGTTTTAATTAATCTAAAGCTTGCATCTTCTAAATTACCTATAGGGGTTGCGCAAATATATAAAGTACCATGACTTAAATCTTTAGGATTTTTTAATTTACCCTTTTTATCATTCACTTTTTATCTTCCTCTAAATTAAAATATTCAGCCAGCTTATTTTATTTTTAAATTAAAATACTTTAAGCTGGCTGATATAAAAAACAAAAAATATTTTATTATTTTTTTATTATTTTATTAAAATAAATTTAGATTTATCTGCACCACAAATAGGACATCTTGATGGGGTTTTCCCTATAAAAGTATTACCACAAACTGGGCAAACATGAATTTCTTCATCTTCTAAGCTTTCGAGATTTTCAAGTGCATTTTTAAATAATTTTGCATGAATTTCCTCAACTTTATTTGCAAAATTAAAACTTCTATTTGCTGCTTTCTCGCCATCACTTTCTGCTTGCTTTATCATTTCAGGATACATCTTTGTAAACTCAAAGGTTTCACCATTTATAGCAGCTTCTATATTTTCTTTTGTTGACTTAACTTCACCCATTGCAGCAAGATGATTAAGAGCATGCACGGTTTCTGCTTCAGCAGCAGCCCTAAATAACTTTGCAGCTTGATTATAACCCTCTTCCTCAGCTTTTTTTGCAAACGCCAAATATCTTCTATTAGCTTGTGATTCCCCTGCAAATGCATCTTTTAAGTTTTGCAAAGTTTTTTCCTTTACCATAACACTTTCCCTCCTCCTACCTTAAAACTAAATTTTTTAATTTTAAAATTCTTTTTTTATCCTTCTTCATGAAGAATTTTATAATTTCCTGTTAAAAAAATTAAAACTCTCTCTCCTATATTTACTGATTGATCACCAATTCTTTCAAGATATCTAGTTGCAAGTGAGATATTGGAAAGATATAATGCAAATTCTTCTGTATTTAATGAAGAATTGCCAACAACTGATGCAAATAATTTTTTAAATAATTCTTTTTGTACATCATCAATTCCTTTATCGATTTCACTAAGTTTTAATGCAAGTTTTGCATCGCTATTTTTAAATGCTTTTAGTGCTTTTGATAATACTTGTTTTGCAAGATCAGCCATTTGTTTTAATAAATCTAGGATATCAGGTGTCATAAACATTGCTTTATGTTTTTCAAGCCTTCTAGTTACACGGGCTAAATTAACTGCAAGATCTCCTATTCTTTCCATGTAAATTGCAATTATATTTATTGAATTAATTAGCCGCAAATCTTTTGCAAAAGGCTGATACTCTGCTTGAATTACAAGGCATTTTTCTTCTATACACATTTCTAAGTCATCAATTTTATCATCACCATCTACAACTTTTGTGGCTAATTCATAATTTCCCTCTAGCAAAGATTTTGTTGCATTTTCTACTGCCTCTTGAATTAACTTACCCATACAATTTACATCATCTACAATTTCCTGAAGTCTTTCATGAAATTTTTTAATCATT
>Ga0315298_1010039_pt1 | contig 11501 bp, 5 predicted proteins | sample WHS_1_MG_FD_203077 | JGI IMG/M metagenome (GOLD analysis project Ga0315298, IMG submission 203077) | Extremophilic microbial mat communities from Washburn Hot Springs, YNP, Wyoming, USA - WHS_1_MG | ecosystem: Environmental > Aquatic > Thermal springs > Hot (42-90C) | place: USA: Wyoming... | reverse complement strand
GCCGCCCTACTCCAAGATCTTCGTGATGACGCCAGCGCCGACCGTGCGGCCACCCTCACGGATAGCGAAGCGTAGGCCTTCTTCCAGCGCCACTGGCACAATCAGCTTGATGGTCATCTTCACATTATCCCCGGGCATGACCATCTCTACCCCCTCGGGCAACTCTATCGCCCCGGTTACATCCGTGGTCCTCAGGTAGAACTGCGGGCGGTAGCCGTTGAAGAAGGGAGTATGCCTTCCGCCCTCTTCCTTCGACAGCACCACTACCTCTGAGTCGAAGTGCGTGTGTGGCCTGATCGAGCCCGGCTTTGCCAGCACCTGCCCCCTCTCTACCTCGGTACGCTCAATGCCCCGCAGCAGACAGCCCACGTTGTCTCCCGCTTGGCCTTGGTCTAGTGTCTTCTGGAACATCTCCACACCGGTGACCACCGTCTTGCGGGTCTCTCTCATCCCTACGATCTCGACTTCATCGCCGATCTTGACCGTTCCCCGCTCGATCCGGCCGGTAACCACAGTGCCGCGTCCCTTAATGCCGAAGACGTCCTCGATGGGCATCAGGAAGGGCTTATCCATCGGTCTCTCGGGGGTTGGGATGTAGTTATCCACGGCATCCATCAACTCCCAGATGCTCTTGCAGTTCTCGCAATCCCGCTTGCCACAGCCGCACTCCAAGGCTTTGAGGGCACTGCCGCGGATAATGGGGATCTCATCACCAGGGAATTGGTACTTGGAGAGCAGTTCCCTGAGTTCCAGTTCTACCAGTTCGAGCAGTTCCTCATCATCCATCATGTCCACCTTATTGAGGTAGACGACCATCGCGGGGACTTCTACCTGACGAGCCAGGAGGATATGCTCCCTCGTCTGAGGCATGGGGCCGTCCGGGGCACTAACGACGAGGATAGCGCCATCCATCTGAGCGGCACCGGTGATCATATTCTTAATGTAGTCGGCATGGCCCGGGCAGTCGACGTGGGCATAGTGACGCTTGTCGGTCTCGTATTCGACATGGGCAATGGCAATGGTAATGCCACGTGCCTTCTCTTCCGGGGCATTGTCGATGGAATCGAAGGAGCGGTAGCTAGCCTTGCCAACCTGCGACAAGACCCTGGTGATCGCCGCCGTCAAGGTAGTCTTGCCATGGTCGATATGTCCAATGGTCCCCACGTTCGCATGCGGCTTCGTCCGCTCGAATCTCTTCTTTGCCATTTACGTGCAGTCCTCCTCTAGTATTCTGCAGACGTCCTAACTCGTTAGAAGCCCGTAGTCCTTGCGATGATCGAATCTGCCAATTGCTTCGGCACTTCTTGATAGTGGTCGAACTCCATAGAATAGGTGGCACGCCCCTGCGTCATCGAGCGCAAATCTGTCGCATAGCCGAACATCTCGGCCAGCGGCACCGAACAGCGAATGACTTGCGACGTGCCGCGTGGCTCGATACCGGCGACATGCCCGCGGCGCGCAATCAAGTCGCCCACCACGTCGCCCAGAAATTCGTCTGGGGTGACCACTTCCACTTTCATAATGGGCTCGAGCAAGACCGGGCTCGCTTTCTCCATGGCGTTCTTCACCGCCATGGAGCCAGCGATCTTAAATGCTATCTCCGAGGAATCGACCTCATGGTAGCTGCCATCCAGAAGGGTAACCCGCAAGTCGACCACGGGGTAGCCAGCCAGCACTCCGCTATCAATCGCTTCCCGGACGCCGGCTTCCGCCGCTGGGATGAACTCCTTAGGGATCACCCCTCCAGCGATCTGGTTCACGATCTCGAAGCCGTGTCCAGGGGGGAGAGGCTCGATCCTCAAGACCACATGACCGTACTGGCCTTTCCCTCCGGTCTGGCGGATAAACCGACCTTCGGCCTCGGCGGTCGTGCTGACCGTCTCTTTATAGGCAACTTGTGGCTTGCCCACGTTGGCCTGAACTCGATACTCTCGTGTCATCCGGTCCACGATCACTTCCAGATGGAGCTCACCCATCCCCGAGATGATCGTTTGACCCGTATCTGGATCCGAGCGGATGCGAAAAGTAGGATCCTCTTCGGCCAGCCTGCTGAGCGCCTCACCCATACGATCCTGATCAGCTTTGGTCTTGGGCTCGATAGCCACTGAAATCACAGGCTCCGGAAACTTGATGGCTTCCAAAAGCACCGGTCGCGAGGGATCACACAAGGTGTCCCCGGTGAAGGTATTTTTTAGCCCAACCGCCGCGGCAATGTCTCCGGCAAAGACCTCCGATACGTCCTCTCGATGGTTGGCGTGCATCTGGAGCAGGCGACCAAACCGTTCTTTCCGATCTTTGGCCGAGTTGAGTACTTGGGAGCCAGAATCCGCACGACCCGAATACACTCGAAAATAGGCTAATCGCCCCACAAAGGGGTCGGCGACGATTTTGAATGCCAGCGCACTGAAGGGTGCCTCGTCCGACGCCATGCGCGTTTCGGCAGCCCCCGTGCGAGGATTGATGCCCTTGATGGGCGGAATGTCAAGTGGCGATGGAAGGTAGTCTACTACCGCGTCGAGAAGCGATTGAATGCCCTTGTTCCGCAACGCACTGCCACAAAGGACCGGCACTAGCCTGGTGGTGATCGTGGCCTTACGGAGGGCGGCCTTCAGTTCCGGGACCGAGATCTCTTGTCCTTCCAAATACTTGAACATCAACTCATCGCTGGTCTCCACGATCTTTTCCACCAGCGCCTCGCGCTGCTCTTGGGCTTGATCGCGGTACTCTACCGGAATCTCTTCCTGGACCGGCATAGTCCCCAATTCGTCGGCGAAGCCGATCGCCTTCTCTTGCAGCAAGTCGATGATGCCTTTGAACGAAGCCTCCACGCCGATTGGCATTTGAACAGGGACCGGTACGGCCCCCAGACGTTCTCGGATCATCCCTATGGTTCGCCAGAAATCGGCGCCCGTACGGTCCATCTTGTTGATGAAGCAGATCCGAGGCACGTTGTAGCGATCGGCTTGCCGCCAGACAGTCTCGGACTGCGGCTCTACGCCGGCGACCGCGTCGAAAACGACCACTCCACCATCGAGCACACGCAGACTCCGCTCCACCTCTACGGTGAAATCAACATGGCCAGGCGTATCGATGATATTGATTCGGTGATCCAACCACTCACAGGTGGTAGCTGCTGCCGTAATCGTGATCCCTCGCTCTCGTTCCTGCTCCATCCAATCCATCACGGCCGTGCCGTAGTGGACTTCCCCCATCTTGTAAGTGCGGCCCGAGTAGAACAGGATTCTCTCTGTGGTTGTGGTCTTGCCCGCATCAATGTGAGCAATAATCCCGATATTGCGGGTTCGCTCCAGCGGAAAGCTTCTGGGCATTCCCTGAGTCTCCGGTTAGCTAGCAGCCGACAGCCATCAGCTTTCGGCAATTGGGCGTCTCGAGGCTGATGGCTGGAAGCAAACTCACCACCGATAGTGCGCAAAGGCTTTGTTGGCCTCAGCCATCTTGTGCGTATCTTCACGCTTCTTGATCGTCGCTCCCTGCCCATGGGCCGCATCAATGATCTCAGCAGCTAGTTTCTCAGCCATCGACCTGCCAGAGCGCGCCCGAGCCGATCTGATTAGCCAGCGCATCGCCAAAGCCAGGCGGCGCTCGCCTTTGATCTCTACCGGCACTTGATAGGTAGCACCACCAACCCGGCGGGGCTTGACCTCAAGGATCGGGGTAGCATTCTTGATCGCTTGTTCAAAGACATCAAGCGGGTTCTTCTTTTGCTGGGCCTCGATCAGTCCTAGGCTGTCGTAGACCACTCTCTCTGCTACGCTTTTCTTGCCACGCTGCATGATCTTGTTCATGAACCTGGCTAGCGTCCTGTTGTTGTACTTGGGATCGGGTAGGACTACCCTTCGTACCACCTTAGCTCGACGGGGCATAGCTTCTGCTCCTCAATGGTCTATAATCCTGCCACTACTTCTTCTTGCCTGCTTCCTTCCCGCCGGCCTCGCCCTTGGGCGCTTTGGCACCATATTTGCTGCGCCCTTGCCTACGATTCTTCACGCCACCGGAATCAAGAGCGCCGCGGATAATGTGATAGCGCACGCCCGGCAGGTCCTTGACTCGGCCGCCACGGATTAGTACTACGGAGTGTTCCTGCAGATTATGTCCTTCGCCTGGAATGTAGGCAGTTACCTCCATGCCATTGGATAGGCGCACGCGGGCGATCTTCCGCAAAGCGGAATTCGGTTTCTTGGGGGTCATGGTCTTCACTTGCGTGCACACGCCTCGCTTCTGTGGCGACCCCTTACCGCGCTCGGTCTTGTTCTTAAGCGCATTATAAGTGAATCGGAGTGCAGGAGCTTTGGTCTTCTTTTCCGTCTTCCTGCGGCCCTTTCGGACCAGTTGGCTCATCGTCGGCAAATCATGTTCCTCCGCTCAGATGGTCTACTTGAAACGGCCGATAGCTATCAGCCTGCGGCCTGCATGGTTACGTATTGCGTGCTGCGTAGTCACGTCATACCGACGAAAGCGGGAGCCCAGAACCCAACCGGGGCCTGGGCCCGCCTGAGGCGGGGTGACGACGGAAACCCGCGACATCCGTCTAAGAACGGCGCGCGCCCTTTTTCATCCGCAACGACGCCCCAATGGGGCGTGAGGAACACCGGCTCTCGCCGGCATCCAAAACCCAAACGCAATACAGAGAAGTCTTCAAGTCACGACGAAAGGCCGAAAGCCCTATTCCTGAGCCAGCTTGGTTGGCGGAGCCCAATCACTTCCGGGCTCCGCATGGTCTACCCTCAACCAGCCGTAGTCACTTTCGGGTCTTTCGACCTATCCGACACCGTCCCTCGCAGTTTCCCTGACAGGGGGAAATCCCAACACAGTTCCCCGGTGGACCCGCACTGGGTCGCTCTCCAAGGTGGCTGTCGGACCGAGGGTCACGGCAGACATCAAGGAAGAAGTATATCACTACGTCAGCAGGTTGTCAAGCGAATCTGGCGGGGGCAGAGCTTCTGCAGCCTTCTGCCGGGCCAGTACCCCCGTTCCCGCCGGAATCAACTTGCCGATGATCACGTTCTCCTTGAGGCCTACCAGGCGGTCGATGCTGCCATTGATTGCCGCTTCGGTCAGAACCCGAGTTGTCTCCTGGAAGGAGGCCGCAGCCAGGAAGCTGTCGGTATTGAGTGACGCCTTGGTGACACCCAGTAACACCGTTTGCGCTGTGGCTGGCTCGCCTCCCTGAGCAAGTACTTTGGCGTTGGCATCTTCGTACACAAAGCGGTCCACCAATTCCCCTGGCAGCATCTCTGTGTCGCCCGGAGAGTCGACGCGGACTTTGCGCAGCATTTGTCGTACAATCACCTCGATGTGCTTGTCGTTGATGCTCACGCCCTGAGACCGATACACCTTCTGCACCTCTTCGACGAGGTAGAGCTGCACGGCCTCGCGCCCCATTACCCGCAAGATGTCTTGCGGGTTAATCGACCCTTCAGTCAGTTGGTCCCCTGCTTTCACACGGTCGCCGTTCTCGACTCTGATGCGAGCGGTGGCTGCGATGGGATATTCTCTCTCCTCCCGTTCTTCATAGAGGATGATTGCTTGGTTCCCTTCTAACTTGACACGGCCGCCCACGCGGGCTAGTACTACTGCTGGTTCTCCAGAGATGGGCACTAGCTCTTGCGTCGTCTCTGTAGAAGGAACACCTGGTGCTTGCGCCAGAGGTGTGCCTGCCTCGACCGTCTCACCCTCGCTCACTAGCATCTCGTAGCCAGGAGGGATAATGTGCTCATCGCGGTACAGATCGGTGCTCACGACCTTGATCTTGCGAGAGTCTTCGAGGCGTACGATCTCCACGACTCCGTCGATTTCGCTGATTACCGCCTGGCCCTTTGGCACTCGCGCTTCGAAAAGCTCCTCCACGCGCGGCAGACCGCTGGTAATATCGGCACCGGCGACGCCTCCCGTATGGAAGGTACGCATCGTGAGCTGTGTACCTGGCTCCCCGATGCTCTCCGCGGCGATGATGCCCACTGCTTCACCTATGGATACTAGCCGACCTCGCGCGGGGCTGCGTCCGTAGCAGTGCTGACAGACGCCGTGGCGGGCCTCGCACGTGAGCGGGGACCGCACCTGGACGCGGCTTACCCCGCGTTCGGCAAGGAGCATGGCCGCTTTCTCGTCGATCTCTTCATTGCGCTCGACCAGGATCTCACCCGTGTTGGGATCGACAATCGTGCTCGCCGCCAGGCGGCCGATGATCCGTTCGCCCAGGGCTTCCATGAGTCCCCGCTCTGGTGCCTCGGCCAACCAGACGCCGGCCGTAGTCCCACAGTCTTCCTCCTGAACAATGACGTCTTGCGCCACGTCGATCAGACGGCGCGTCAAGTAGCCACTGTCGGCAGTGCGCAGCGCCGTATCCGCGAGGCCCTTGCGGGCACCATGGGTGGAGATGAAGTACTCCAACACCGAGAGCCCTTCGCGGAAGCTTGAACGAATCGGCAGGTCGATGATCTTGCCCGATGGGTCGGTCATTAACCCGCGCATGCCAGCCATTTGGCGAATCTGCTGTACATTACCCTTGGCCCCCGACCCCATGGACATCATGTAAATCGGGCCAAACGGGTCGAGGCTCTTGGCCAGCGCGTTCGTCACCTCGTCGGTCACGTTCGTCCACACCTCGACGGCCTGAGTGTAACGCTCTTCATCAGTGATCAATCCGCGACGGAACTGCTTCTCGATCTCCTCGATTTCGTGGTCGGCTTTCGCCAGCAGTTCATCCTTGCCTTCAGGCGCCCGAATGTCGCTTACAGCAATGGTGATGCCCGATTTCGTCGCGTACTGGAAGCCCAAACGCTTGATATCGTCGACGATCTCTCCCGTGCGTATGTTTCCAAACAGCCGGTAGCATTCGGCCACTACTTGCTTCAGGGCCTTCTTGTCCATTACTCGGTTGTACTCGTGGAACGGCAATTCTGGCGGCAGGACCTCGTTGAAGATGATTCGCCCCACGCTTGTCTGAATGCGCTGGCCAGCTCCGCCGTCACGACTGTCCGGGTCTCGCACTTCGATCCGCGCTTGCAGGTCGATAATCCCCAGATCGTAGGCGAGTTTAGCCTCGTCGAAGTCGGCAAAGACCCGTCCTTCGCCTTTTGCTCCCGGACGGAACACCGTCAGGTAGTAGCAGCCGAGAACCATATCTAAGGTTGGAGCCACGGTTGGTTCACCAGAGCTAGGCGAGAGCAGGTTGTGAGTGCTAAGCATCAGGTCCTTAGCTTCATTAACTGCTGGGCCAGACAGCGGCACGTGAACTGCCATCTGGTCGCCGTCGAAGTCGGCATTGAAGGCCGTACATACCAAAGGGTGGATCTGAATGGCACTGCCATCGATCAGTACAGGCTGAAATGCCTGGATACCCAGCCGGTGCAGTGTAGGTGCTCGGTTCAGAAGCACCGGCCGGTCTCGAATAACATCTTCCAGCACATCCCAAACCTCGGGCTTCACACGCTCCACAATGCGCTTGGCGCTCTTGATATTGTGAGCGAAGTTCTTCTCCACTAGTCGGCGCATCACAAAAGGCTTGAAAAGCTCCAAAGCCATCCGCTTTGGTAGGCCACATTGGTGCAGCTTCAAGTCTGGTCCGACGACGATAACGGACCGCCCACTGTAGTCCACACGCTTTCCTAGAAGGTTCTGGCGGAACCGACCTTGTTTGCCTTTCAGCATATCGGAAAGGGACTTTAGCTTGTGGTTGCTGCTACCCGATACCGCACGACCGCGCCGGCCGTTATCAATCAGCGAATCTACCGCCTCTTGAAGCATGCGCTTCTCGTTGCGAATGATAATCTCTGGCGCTCCTAGCTCCAACAGTCTCCGCAACCGGTTATTGCGATTAATCACTCTGCGATATAGGTCATTCAAGTCGCTGGTAGCGAACCGACCGCCGTCCAGCTGTACCATGGGACGCAAATCTGGCGGTAAGACCGGCAGAACGGTGAAGATCATCCACTCTGGCTTGTTCCCACTCTTGCGGAAGGCCTCTACTACTCGCAGTCGCTTAGTGGCTTTCTTGCGCCGCTGCCCTGAGGTGGAGTTGATCTCTCTACGTAGCGATTCGCGGAGCTCGTCCATGTCTATGTTGGAGACAATCTCGAGCACAGCCTCTGCGCCCATCCCTGCCCGGAAGATATCGCCGTAGCGATCTTTGAGCTCGCGATAGCGGGCCTCCGAGAGCAACTGCAAAGGCTTCAGATCCTCGAGATCCTCGATCTTCTCCTGAGTCTCGTGCTGCAATTGCTCGGTCTCTTCGGCCAGCTTTCTGAGCATCTGCTCTTTCTGGCTATCGAGTTCGGCACGTCGCTGATCGATAGTTGCCTCAGAGAGGTCCCTGTTGCGTGCCTGCTGCTCCTCGAAATCGCGATCAATCTCCCTAATCGCAGCTTTAACCTCTTCATGGAGCTCGCCGAGGTGGAACTGGGTAACGGCGGCGTCAGCCCTGACTATTGTGCGCCCAAGGAACTCTAGATCCTCGGGGGCCGCCTTGCCGAGGAGCTCTTTCAATCGTTCCTCCAGGGCCTCGGCTTCTAGCACCACATTATCGACCCGTACCTTGCGGTCTTCCTCAAGGCGCCGGTCCTCGGCCTCCCGGCGAGCGCTTTCGTCGGCAGTCTCGGCATCAAGCCGCTGGCTCATTTCCTGAAGGTGGTCCTGTATCGCCTTTTCGCGTTTGGCGATCTCACGGTTAGTCTCTTCCTGCAATTGGCCAATGTGGCGCTGCTTCTCCTCTTCGTTGACGTCAATGACGATGTACTGGGCGAAGTAGAGGATCCGCTCCAAGCTGCGTGGCGAGATGTCCATCAACAGCCCCAGGCGACTGGGCGTACCCTTGACGAACCAAATATGGCTCACGGGGGAAGCGAGATCAATGTGCCCCATTCTTTCGCGGCGTACCTTTGAGCGTGCCACTTCCACACCGCACTTGTCACAGACGATGCCCTTGTAGCGCACACGCTTGTACTTACCACAATAGCACTCGAAGTCTTTGGTGGGACCGAAGATCTTTTCGCAGAACAGGCCGTCTTTTTCTGGCTTGAGCGTGCGATAGTTTATCGTCTCCGGTTTGGTGACTTCGCCGTACGACCAGCTCCTGATCTGCTCTGGCGACGCCAGGCTGATTCGTACCGCGTTGAAGTCATTAACCTCTAACATATGGTATCACTCCTCACCTTCGAATCCAGCAAGATTGATCCCTAGCTCTGGTAGAACATCGCTAGTGGTGTCCTCGGCAAATGTGATGCGCTCTTCGTCTTCGTTAAGAACCTCGACGGCCAGACCGAGACTCTGCAGCTCCTTTACTAGAACCTTGAAAGACTCCGGCACGCCGGGTTCCAGAATATTCTCACCCTTGACGATCGCCTCATAGGTCTTCACCCTGCCGACTACATCGTCCGACTTGACCGTAAGGATCTCCTGCAAGATATGCGCGGCCCCGTAGGCCTCCAATGCCCATACTTCCATTTCACCGAAACGCTGGCCGCCGAATTGAGCCTTGCCACCCAAAGGCTGCTGGGTAATCAGCGAGTAAGGGCCAGTAGAACGAGCATGGATCTTGTCCTCGACAAGGTGTACGAGCTTCATCATGTAAATGTAACCGACAGTCACCGGGTTGTCGAACCGCTCGCCAGTGCGCCCATCAAAGAGGGTGGCTTTGCCGTATACCGGCAACGGGAGAGCCTTCTCGCGAGCGACCCGGTCCGCCACCTCGGGCAGTTCCTCATCGGGGATGTCCTTAGTATCGATGCCTGTATCCTCGAGCCAGAGCCGCTGGCATGCTCGAGAGGCAACGCCCTCATATTCATCGCCGAATATGCGCCCGGGATCATAGCCACGCTCGGCCAACCACTGGCGGGCGATCTCCTGCATCTCTTCAGCGGAGATGCTTTCAGCATAGTTGTGCCCCTTCACCTCCTGCACAGCGCGTTGCACGATCCAAGCTCGACCGAGTGCATCCTCGATCAGCAGCTCTCGCGCACCGTCGAAGACGGGCGACATTACCTTAAAGCCCAAAACCTGCGCCGCCCAACCCAGATGCGTCTCCAGCACCTGGCCGACATTCATTCTGGACGGAACGCCAATGGGGTTCAGGATGATTTCGACCGGCGTACCATCTGGAAGGAACGGCATGTCCTCCACCGGCAGAATGCGGGCGATAACACCCTTATTGCCGTGACGGCCGGCCATCTTATCACCCTCAGCGATCTTCCTCTTCTGGGCAATGCTCACGCGGACCAACTGATTCACGCCAGCTGGCAGTTCGTCGTGGTTGTCGCGCCGGAATACCTTCACGTCGACAACCTTCCCGCGCTCGCCGTGAGGTACCCGCAAGGAGGTGTCCTTCACCTCACGAGCCTTTTCTCCAAAAATCGCCCTTAGTAGCTTTTCCTCCGCGGTAAGCTCAGTTTCCCCCTTGGGGGTGATCTTGCCCACGAGGATGTCTCCAGGTCCCACTTCGGCTCCGACGCGAATCACGCCGTGCTCGTCAAGGTCGCGGAGGCTTTCCTCGCCAACGTTCGGGATATCCCGCGTGATCTCCTCTGGACCCAGCTTCGTGTCTCTAGCCTCGGTTTCGTGTTTCTCGATGTGGATGGAGGTGAACTTGTCGTCTCGGACGATGCTTTCGCTGATGATGATCGCGTCTTCGAAATTGTAGCCTTCCCAGCTCATGAAGGCGCACAACACGTTCTGGCCAAGGGCCAGTTCACCATGGTCCGTAGAGGAGCTGTCTGCCAGGGCCTGTCCAGCCACCACTGTGTCTCCTTTGGCCACTACCGGCCGCTGGTTGATACAGGTACCCTGATTGCTGCGGACGAATTTCATTAGCGGGTAGGTATGCTGGTTGCCATCGGGATCCTCGACTACGATCTTGCGCGCTGTGCAAGTGACGACTACGCCGTCAGTCTCCGATACCACTACCTGACCACTATCCTCGGCACTTTGCCTTTCCATGCCGGTACCTACCAACGGCGCTTCGGGAAGCAGCAGAGGCACGGCTTGGCGCTGCATGTTTGAGCCCATCAGAGCACGGTTAGCGTCGTCGTGTTCCAGAAACGGGATCAGGGATGTCGCCACGCTGACGATCTGCTTTGGCGACACGTCCATAAAGTCGACTTTCTCCGGTACCTCGAGCAGGAATTTCTCGCCGTGGCGCACTTCGACCCTCTCGTCTACAAAGTGATTGTGGTCGTCGAGAAGGGCGTTGGCCTGGGCAATAACGTATCGCTCCTCGCGATCAGCAGACAGATACTCGATCTCCGTGGAGACGTACGGCCGAATCTTCACCCTCCTTGCCGGCAATCGGCTCACACGCTCGGCCAGTTCTGGCGTAAGGATGGTGCCGGGCTCAAGTGCATCATCGCCATCAGCATCAAAGACAATGCGCTCCCGCAAAGTACGACCGACCAATTGCCCGTAGACATTCTCTACTTCGCGGATCACTTTTCGATAAGGGGTTTCGATAAACCCGTATTCGTTGATCACGCCATAGGTTGCCAGCGACC
>Ga0315298_1010038_pt1 | contig 11503 bp, 8 predicted proteins | sample WHS_1_MG_FD_203077 | JGI IMG/M metagenome (GOLD analysis project Ga0315298, IMG submission 203077) | Extremophilic microbial mat communities from Washburn Hot Springs, YNP, Wyoming, USA - WHS_1_MG | ecosystem: Environmental > Aquatic > Thermal springs > Hot (42-90C) | place: USA: Wyoming... | reverse complement strand
AGACGAAATGCCTGACCTGGACAGGGAGCTACAGATGGCGGTGCAGGCCATTTCTAACGAGTCCGGCTGGCCCCTGACGGTCTTCATGACCCCGGACAGGAAGGTGTTCTTCGGCGGGACTTACTTCCCTCCCAAGGACGTCGTGGGCAGACCTGGGATGAAGAAGGTGCTGTTCTACGTCCTGAAGCTCTGGAAGGAGCAAAGGGACAGGGTGAACGAGATCTCGGAGGGCTTGAAGAGGGCGATAGAGGAGTGGAAGTCCCAGAGCATAGGGCTCGCTGACTACGACTCCCTCGAGGCCCTGATGAACCAGGTCGCCTCGAGCTACGACTTGGAGTACGGGGGGCTGGGGAACAGCATGAAGTTCCCCCATCCCACCGTGGACGAGGCGTTGCTTGAACACTCCTTCCTGACCAACGACGACCTCGGGAGGAAGTACGCCGTTCACACCCTCAAGATGATGGGGAGGGGTGGGGTGTTCGACCAGGTCGGTGGGGGATTCCACAGGTACGCCGTTGATAGGGATTGGGGGACGCCGCACTTCGAGAAGCTCCTGATAGACAACGCGGAGCTCCTGAGGGACTTGATAGAGGCCTATAGCCTCACCCACGAGGAGGAACTACTCTTCCTGGCCGAGATGACCGTGAATTCTGTAAAGACGTATTTCTGGAAGGGGGAAAGCTACTACAACAGCATCGACGCGGACTCCGAGGGAGTGGAAGGGGGCTTCTACACCTGGGACTACGACGAACTCCTAAGGCTCCTGGGAGAGAATTGGGCCAAGGTGTTCGTGTACAGGGCGAAGAGGGTGGAGGGCAGGGTGGTGCTGAGGAGGATAGGGTGGAGGCAGGAGATCGCGAAGGCGACAGGCGTGCCTGAAGAGACAGCGATAGACGAGCTGAGGAAGAGGATCGAGACGCTTAGAGAGGTAAGGGACGACAACAGGAAGTTACCCTTCAGGGACGAGAACGAGTATTCCAACGCCCAGTGTCTAATGGCCCATTCATTTATCGACGCCGAGTTCCTCTTCGGCGGACTGAGAGGTTACTATGAACCAGTAGTGAATAAAGTCATGAACGGGAGGCCCGGAAGGACTCTGACCTCGGGGAGAGAGCCTTTACCGGAGGATTTAGCCTCCTGCTCCCTCCTGCTCTTCAAGGCGTTTTCCGCGAGAGGAGACAGGAGGTTGCTCGAAGCCGGCATAAGGATGGCCCAGGAGCTGGAAGACCTAGTGGAGTCGACCAACAGCTCGGACAACCCTAACGAGTCCCCCAGAAGCCTAGTGGCTAAAGCCCTAACTGCTTCTAGGATATTCCAGGGTCTGGAGCCCGATCAGAGCTGGTTCAAGCTCATGCCCTTCGAACCGACCTTTCAGGCGGGGCTGATAGGGTTAGGAGCTTTGGTAGCCAAGAGGGCATGGGCCCACGTGGTAGTCATAGACGAGGGCGACGGTGCCTTCGAGGCCCTGCTTAGGTCGGCTTTCCTCACCTATCACCCCTTTAAGTTGATAGAGCCCGTTAGACAGGCCGAAGAGGTGCCCAAGAGCGTGAGGGAGATGGCTAGGTACGCGGAAAGGAAATCGAAGGCGTTCGTATGCACGGGTAAGTCATGCAGCACCCCGATCTACACTCCTGATGCGTTGGCGAGAACCCTCTCGATGGCGAGGTGACCCCGCCATTTGACTGGAGTTTAAGAAGAAAATTTATTTAGTAAAGGAGAAAGTTTACAAAGTGTCGGTATTCAAATACGCCAAGTATGGCCCGGCCCAGCTGGCCTTCGCAGCTTTCACCGCCGGAATCGCCCTGGGTAACGAGATCATGGAGGTCGTGGGAGGAGCGCTAGTTGCTCTGATGGTGGGTTTCGTGATAATCGACGTTCTCAGCGGGAGGAAGAGGAGGGAGCAAAGCAAGATCCTCTGACTCCAGAAACACCGAAAACAATCTATGTACTCAATCAGAAAATCCAAGGCTTAAATATCCATCACTGCAAATTAAATTTAAATGAAGATAGTTTTTGCCTATGATGGCTCGGACCAGGCGAAGAAGGCCCTCATATTCGGCTCGGGGTTACTAGGGGAGAACGCAGAAATTCACGTTGTTACTGTGGTGAGGGAAGTCCCCAGGGAGCCGGAGAGCGTGATAATTGAGTCAGAGGAGAGGGCGAAGATGCTCCTTCAGGAGGCCAAAGATACGGTAAAGGCTAGACAAGTGGTGACGAAACACCTGGTCTCCAGCTCAGTAGCTGACGCGATATTAGATTACTGTAGACAAATAGGTTGTGACATGATAGTGACGGGAAGTAGAGGATTATCTGGGATCAAGAAGGCAATCTTGGGAAGCGTTTCGTCTGAGCTCGTGGCAAAGAGCCCCGTGCCGGTACTCGTGGTGAAGTGATCTTATGAAATTTTTAATAAAAATTTTTATATTTTAATTTCTCTCATAACCCGCTTTCGTCTCTGACCCTCATTTCGATATATCTAAAAGCAAACCTTAATACGTTCCGATCATAGGTCAGCTCATGCGAGCGATACTGCTCGAGAACGTGACCAAGAAGTTCGGCGACTTCACGGCCGTTGACGGTCTGAGCTTTCATGTCGACGAAGGCGAGATCTTCGGCCTCCTCGGGCCGAACGGCGCAGGGAAGACTACGACCATCAAGATGATAACGGGCCTCCTAAAACCGACCAGCGGAAGGATCGAGGTTCTAGGGATGGACGTGACTAAGGAGACGATGAGGGTCAAGGAGAGGCTCGGCTGGGTTAGCTCGGAGGTCATCCTAGACGACGACCTCACCGCCATGCAGAACCTCTGGATACAGGCCAAGCTCTACGGTGTCAAGAACTGGAAAGAGAGGGCTGAGAACCTCCTCAGGTTCTTCGGCCTCGAGGGGTTCAAGGACTCTAAAGTTAAGGGGTTCTCCACGGGCATGAGGAAGAAGCTCGAGATAGCCATGGCACTGCTCCACTCGCCCGATATAATACTCATGGACGAGCCCACCGTGGGCCTCGATGTGGTCTCCAGGAAGGCCGTTTGGGAGGTGATCACGAGGGTGAACAAGGAGCTTAAAGTCACGGTCCTCCTCACGACTCACTACCTCGAGGAAGCTGACAGCCTTTGCAACAGGATAGTGATCGTCAACAAGGGTAAGAAGGTGGTCGAGGGGACTCCAGAGGAGCTGAAGAGTAGGTACGCTTACGACGTCATAGAGCTCGAGTCCGCCGTCCCCCTGAAGCTGGACGGGTGGGACGTGGTCTACAGCGACGGTAACAAATATAGGATTAGGGTGAAGGACGCCGCCTCGGCGCTTCCAAGCCTGATCGTGGAAGTGGGGCCCCAAAACCTCAGGAAAGTCAGCGTGAAGAGGGCCTCCCTTGATTCCGTCTTCATATCCCTTACCGGACTCAGCTTAGAGGAGGCAGGAGGGATAGACGAGAGGAAGCTCCAGATGATCCTGAGGAGGGCGAGGAGATGAGCCTCAGGTCAATGGATCAACTGCTGGCCCTGTACTACAGGGAAGTCACGAAGGTTTACCTTTCTGTCTTCACTCTAATAGTGACCATCGTTCAACCCCTCATATGGATAGTCTTCTTTGGAAGCGCGCTGAGTGGCCTTCCAACGTTCTTCCTGGAGAGCTATTTCCACACCATTAACTACCTGTCCTTCCTGCTCCCGGGTGAGCTATCCGTGTCAAGCATATCCATGGGAATGATGGCGTCTATGTCCCTGGTCCAGGACAAGAGGTTGGGCTACCTCAAGAGAGTCATGGTGAGCCCCACCAGGAACTACGTGATATTCTTAGCGAAAGTGCTGGGAGGAGCGACTAGGGGGCTAATACAGGTTCCAATCCTCCTAGTGGTGGGCTACCTTATGGGGGCCCAGATCGCGTTCTCAGTGAATTTGTTCCTCTGGGTAACAGCGGTGTTCCTAGTAAGCATGGGTTTCAGCTCCGTATACTTCATGCTCAACGCCACTTCGGCCGATTGGCAGAGGCCCGGGCTGATCATGAACCTCATGATCATGCCGTTAATGTTCTCCAGCACGGCCCTGTTCCCCAAGGAGTTCTTCCCCTGGTGGTTGAAGTTGATTAGTGACGTTAACCCCCTGACTTACTTGGCCGAGTTGGGCAGGCTGGCCTTAATTCAAGGGGCCTTCGACTGGACCTCCTTCATAGCCCTAACAGGCTTCGCCGCTTTCTTCTTGGCCCTCGGAGCCGTCGTGGCTGAGTATAAGCTGACCCCCGAATGAAGTCGTTAGCTATCTTGAATAAGCTAATTAATTGAGAGACATCAAGCAGGGCTAGGTTTCCTCATGATTCCCAAAGCTTTAGCGCTTCTCGTCCTGCTCTCTACCTTATCTCCCTTCGCAACACAGCTTCAACCTCACGTTTACTACGTCGGACCTCAGCTCCTGGGCCAAAAGATCGGCCCCCTCAACCCACTGACGCCTATCACTGTGGTCGCCTTCATCCCTCCAAAGGACTATCAGCAACTCTACCTTGAGGCACAGATGATAGGCAACGGCCAGCTAAACCTCAGTAAGTACCAACTGTTCCAGAAGTTCGGTAATATCATGAAGGCTGAGGAGGTGGCCAACTACCTCAAGTCCTACGGTCTGACGGTTCAATACGTGACCCCAGTGGTGGTGATAGCTTACGGGACGGCACAGAGCGTGGGGAGGGCTTTCGGCGTCGACCTATACCTTTACAACTCATCTGGAAAGATATACTACACCCCGGCCGAGACCCCTCCGTTCATCCCGCAGTTAAACGGCGTAGCGATATTCGGCCTAACGAATTTCACGAGGGTAACGCCTATGCACTACCACTTGACTCTGGGGCACTTCGACGGCGGTAAGTTTGTTCCGACCCTTAACGGAACGAACTTCCACATAACTTTCCAGCCCCTTTCCTTGCCTCAAATCGCACAAGCATACAACATAACCCCTGGGGGCAAAGGAGTGAACGTGGCCGTCATAGACCTCTACGGGGACCCCACCATTTTCCAAGACCTTCAGGCCTTCGATAGAGAGTACGGGCTTCCTCCAGCGAACGTAACGGTCGTCCCGCTGGGTCCCTACGAGCCGGAATTAGGAGTCAGTTCGGGCTGGGCGACGGAGACCGCCCTCGACGTTGAGACCGTGCACGCGATGTCACCTTACGCCCACATCTACTTAGTGGTGGCATCAAGCGCTGACACCCTTTTGGCTTCGATTCCTTACGTCGTCTCCGCCCTCAACGTCAGCGTGGTCTCTATGAGCTGGGGTATTCCAAATAACCTGATCGCGGCAAACGGTATGTACATTTACTTCATGGGTCTGGAATTCCCCAACATCCCGTACTTCGACTACTGGTTCGCCCTGGGGACGGCTTTAGGGATGACGTTCTTCGCGTCCTCGGGCGACGGCGGGGCCTTCTCTTACACGATGACCCCCTTCGGAGGGGCTAGCTGGCCCTCCAGCTCCCCCTTCGTCGTCTCGGTGGGCGGAACCTCGCTTTATCCCCAACTGGTGAACGGCTCATACGGGCACCCGCAATCTGACGTCGCGTACTCTCACGAAACCGCCTGGTCCGTCATGCCGTTCAACTTCCCGATTATCGCTGGCGGAGGAGGGGTTTCCGGCAACGAGCCTAAGCTCCCGTTCCAGCCCGTTAATGTAAGCTCCAGGGCGACACCAGACGTCTCGGCTGACGCCAACCCATTTACCGGAGGGGTTATCGTCGTCAACGGGGTTGAACTCCTGATAGGTGGGACGAGCATGTCGGCTCCTATTTGGGCAGGCATCGCGGCTGACATAATATCGCAAACCCACAGGGAGTTGGGCTGGTTCCTTCCAACGCTTTACGAGATTTACATGGATCCGCATCTCTACTCTAGGGCCTTCCATCAGATAACCTTCGGCTTCAACGGGGCCTTCTACGCACACGAGGGTTACAACCTGGTAACGGGCTTGGGGAGTCCGGACTACTATTACCTTCTTAAGTCGGTCAACGAGACCCTTGGCGCTCCGAGGCTAAAGATCTCGGTCAGCACCTTCTCCAAGGGGGCCTCTTTGCCTTGGTACGGCGTGAACCAGACCTTCACGATAGTGGCCTACGTGACCGGACCTGACGGCGAGATAATCAGGTCGGGAGACTTCAAGGCCTACATTTACACTCCCGAGGGCTACTTAACGGAAGTACCGCTACACTTCAACGGCACCCATTGGGCGGGACGCTTCACCATTCTCCCTGTTGCGCCTGGTGGTGAGTGGCTTATTTATGTCAACGGCAGCTCGGACAACTTGACGGGTCACGGAGCCGCCCTGGTGGACGTAGGCCCATCCGTCGCGATACTCGAACCCGTCCCGTTCCCCTACAGTTATTACCTACCGCCCTACTTCCCTCAGGCCGTCGTAGTTTTAGCGAGCAACATTGACGGCACTCCCCTAAACGCTTCGCAGATCAAGTCGAGCTTAGTGTACAACGGCAAGCCAGTCGTTAACTTAACCTTCATACCTCCCCCTAGAGCTCTATTAGGGCTCCCTTCGCCTCCCTCTGGGTTATACGTGGCGTACTTCTCGGTAATAACGGGGATGCCCCAAGGGGTTTACACGCTGTGGGTTAACGGGTCGGGCTTCAACGTGTTCACTTACGTCACTGTCGGCTTGAACCTACTCGCTGTCGCGTGGCCTCAAGTGATTGGCCCGGAAACTGTCGTGTCCAAGAGCGCTAACATCACGCTGTTCACGTTGACTTTCTCCACCGATACGGGGTTAGGGCTCTTCTCCTCCAACGTCACGGCTTACGTTTACAGTCCTTCAGGGAAGCTCGTGAAGGTTGTGAGGCTTTCCCCCGCACCGGCGACGACCCAGTTCGGCGTGATTAACGCTTTCGGCCTCCAGGAGGGTAACTTGTCCGTTGACCTCAACCAGAGCGGCTGGTACAGGGTGGAGGTAATAGCGACTTATAACTCTACGGCGGGAGTGGAGGTGGGTAATTACACGACGTGGTTCTATTACACGCCTCAGGTCCTCAAGGTGAACGTCAAGCCCTTGGGCAAGGTTTACGCTGGCGAAACCGTTCCGATCAGCGTGAGCATAACTTATCCTAACGGAACCCCAGTGAGTTCAGGTAACTTCGTCGTCAACGTAGTACCGTCGAACCTGTACTCCTCCGCCTTATTGTACGAACCTAATAACGAGTTACCCTTGGCCTATAACCCCGCAGAAAAGACTTGGACAACGGCGGTTACCTTCCCCTCGCAGTTGAACGAGAGCCTAACGGGAATCGGGGGTAACACGCTATCCCTAAGCGGTCAATGGTACGTCGAAGTAATCGGAGTTTCCCCGTCCGGAGTACTAAACTCTTACGTTCCTGTGACAGTGGAGCCCTACACGTTCCTTTACGCTGACGTGATTACCCCTGCTAACCTAGCCGCTCTCACCACTAACGGAGTGCTCTTCGGAGTCGCGAGCCCGGAGCTGACGGTAATTAACGTGAGTAAGCTAACGATAGAATCGTCGGATCTCGGCTATCTGAAGCTCGTCAACTCCAGCGTGACCATAATCAATGCCAAACTGAGCACGCTCGAAGCCGTGAACTCTGACGTCACTGTCGTGAACTCCGTCTTCTCTAACAGCCCAGTCGGCGTAATCGCTAAGGGCTCTAAGGTGGTCGCGGTCAACCCCCAGTTCGTCAACGTCAGCCAGGCAGTGCAGTCCGTGAACAGCCAGATAACTATGTACCCGCAGGACCAGTTGTCCTCGCTCTCCGGCAAAACGACGTACGATACAGCGTTGGCAGTCGTCGCCCTGATATTGGGAATAGTCGCTATAATCGTAGCCTTGAGGAGGAGGTGAGGGACCATGAGGAGAGAACTCCTAGTTTTAGTTTCGATCGCGCTCCTATCCTTCGCCGTAGTGCCCACCCTGATTCTGGTGCCCACCAGCTCGTCGCAAACCCCAGACTTAGTAGGGATCGCATTTCATCGGCCGATGATCCTGAAGTTAGCGGGCTTCGGCGACCCTGGCATCAAGGGGTTCTACTCCTTCCAGGCCCTACAGTACCCTCATCCTAACACAACTCCCATAACGATAACTGTAGCCAGTAATGTCGTTTTCAACAACACCGGCCTCACTCCATACAACGCGACCGTCTACGTGCCTCCGGGGAACTATAGTCTGATCCTTCTGAACGTGAGCGTGAAAGAGACCGGAGGTAGTCAGTTCGACAGGACGATTTATATCTACGCTAACAATATAACGGTCTTCTGGGGGTCGACACAGGAGATCCTGAACTCGACCGCTGAGGTCGACTTGACTCTATTGGAGAACTTCCTGAAGGGGAACGTGACCTTCAAGATTATCCTTCCAAACTACTACGATAAGCAACTTAACGTAACCGGCGTCTACGAGGTGACCGTTAAGCTCTTGCTTTACCCTGGCAAGGCTCCCTCTAACCTCCCCACCTACGTTATACCGTTATTCTACAACCAGAGCCTCACGTACCCGATGGCCGTCTTGAACCCCTCACAACCCAACGTGACTGAGGCGGCGAGCTTCCCCAAGGGCACTTACAACGCGATGTTGGTGCTTTACGTCAAGGGAGGCGGGTACGACGAGTTCTGGTACGCCTCGTTACCGGCGATAAGGAACTTCCTGGTGTACTACAACGGCTTCCTCGCGGGGGTGATTCAGCCTTATCCGGTCGTCTACACGGGAGGGATAAACCCGTTCTGGTGGAAGCCCGTGACCTCCATAAACACACTGGCGTTCCACACCCCTCAGCTGATCCCCCTGACGCCCTTACTGGCTTTAGGTAACGAGGGCAACCTTACGGTCGTTGTATCCAATCTAGTTGAGTCCTCAAATATCCTTCAGAGCCAAGACCTGAGCTGGGACGTCTCAGGCTACATCCTAGTCTGGAACTCGAGCAGTGGCTTGATCAACGCCACGTTCCTCAAGGCCTATTCATACTACTACGACAGCGGGCCCGTGATGGGCTCCTTAGGGTCGGGCTACAGTTATTCCGAAGGGGCTAAGTACCTCATAAACTACCAGACCCTCCTCAAGTTCCCCAAAGGTTACGTAATCGCGAGCTACACCTCCTGGGGGAGTACAAAGGCCGACCAGTCTTTCAACGTTGAGCACGAGATAGCTTCGCTAGAGGAGTTCAGCTACGTAAATTACTTGAGCGGAGGGCTGTTCGCCTTCAATTATACTTCATCCGTTAAGAATTCACTGAGCCTCGACTTCTCGGCCTTCGCGGCCAGGATCTCTTCAGCCACTTCACCCCCGATAGACTACTCATATGTACAGAACGGTACGCTCCACATACACACACAGTACGAGAGCTCAATGAGGGCTTCCGGGTTAGTCCTACAGACCAACCTTAAGGAGAGTCTCGAAACCCTAGGAGGCTTCGGCGGGAAGATCACGGTAATAAACAATTACGGCGGGGCTGTGCTCGACACGCTTTACAACAACTACGCAGTGACCACGAAGACCCTGAAGGCGCTCCTGAACGTTAACGGCCACGTGGCTAACGAGACGGTGAGACTCGTGGGACTACAGAACTCCACAGCGAACCTCACAGGCTTCTATAAGGCGAGCGAGGTCCATGTAAGCACTACCTATTCTTCTCCTGGCTCCCCGCAGTACTCGATAATGGCTATCCTGATAAACGTCGTTTTGAGACTTATAGAACTCTTTATTTTCTGACAGCCGTTAATCCCCGCCAAGTTGTCATTGAGTCAGTCTGAACTTAGGGAGAACGCCTTCACCATACTCGAGAAGGCACAAGACCTGATGCTCGACCTCTATAAGCGAAGGCCCCACATCGGTCCCTTCGAGTCCAAGAGGGTGGCTTTCGTCGGTGACACCCACGGCGCCTTCGAAGAAGTGACCAAGTTCGTCCTAGGAGCGGTCTCGAAGGAGGTGGACCTGGTAGTCTTCTTGGGCGACTACGTGGACAGGGAACCCCCTAACGGTTTGGAGAACCTACTAGCAATACTCAAGGTGTTCGCTGACTCCAAGGGGGAAAGAGTGGTCTTCGTCAGGGGCAATCACGAGAGCCCGTTGACCAATTACTATTACGGGTTCTACGACGAGGTGACCATTAAGCTCGGCGGAGGGGCTTACGAGAAGTTCAAGGAGTTCTTCTCGCTAATGCCCATAAGCGCGGAGGTGAACGGCTGGTTCGCGGTTCACGGCGGCCTCCCTGGGTTGCCCAACCAGGAGGGTGAGATGGAGCTCGCCATCAGGAGGCCCAGCGAGATAAACGAGAAGGTGAGCTTGCCTGACGAGAACCCTGACAACCCCATCGCCTTACAACTGCTCTGGAACGACCCGAGAGAGATGAAGGAATACGATTTCCTCCCCAACGTGAGGGGTGACGGGATTTACTATTTCGGCGTCAAACCGACCGAGGAATTCCTTAAAGGTGACAACCTCAAGGGGATCATAAGGGGGCACGAGGTCGCGAACGGAGTCAGGGTGCTGATGGGAGGGAAGGTCATAAACGTCTTCTCAAGCGTTTATCACGGCGAGAGCGCGGGGGTGTTGATCCTCGAGGGAAACGAACCGAAGGAAGTAATCCTCATCAACCCTAACGGGGACGTGCTAAGGCTACCATATGGCCAGGTCCAGGGCTATTGAGCCTACCGCTTTCAGCATGTCCTTCGAGGATACGACCCCTACGAGATCCCCTTCGTCGTTTACAACGACCAGGTGCCTTATGTTCCTGGAGACCATGAGGGATAGGGCTGAACTGACGTCCTCATCTTGTCTCACCTTAACGGGGTCGTAAGACATTACTTTGGTAACTGGGGTCTCAGGGTTGAGTCCGTCAGCTACGGCGTAAACCAGGTCACGCTCAGTTATTATCCCTACCGGCTTGTTCCCCTCCGTTATTACCACCGAACCTACGTCGTTCTCCTTCATGAGCTTGGCCACGTCGCTTAGAGTCGCGTTCAGGCCGGCGGTCACGGGTTTCCTTTTTATTAAGTCCCTCACTATCATGTCCTCACTTTCAAGTAGTCTCCGATCCCCTAATAATAACGTTTTTCAGTTCCCTTACGGTCTTCAGAAGGAGCGTTCTAGTGAAGCCGTCAAGGACGTACGCCAGGCCGAGGTAAGAGAGCCCGGCCACGATGACCAAGGCCAGGGCTTTCCAGACGGAGCTCACGAAGGACAACGGCATCATTATGACTAGAACTACGAAAGCCGCCAAAGAGTTGCGCAAATAAGAGTCGACGGGGAACTTGACCCTAATGAGGGATCTAGTTGTCCTATGGGCGTTAGACACCATAACTATTGAGTCCCCCAGCATAGCGAAGGCCATAACCATACCGAAGGCCCAGGGCTCATCGGTGAAACCCGGAATCCTCAGTCTCGATATAGCTAAGGCGTAGAGAGCGAGCGTGGCGAGGAACAAGATCGCTGATGCGTAAACGACGTTGCTCACCAACATCCTCGTCAGCGGGCTTTTAAGGCTCTTTCCCAAAGTCTCGTCGAGGATCACGAGGGCG
>Ga0315298_1010037_pt1 | contig 11504 bp, 4 predicted proteins | sample WHS_1_MG_FD_203077 | JGI IMG/M metagenome (GOLD analysis project Ga0315298, IMG submission 203077) | Extremophilic microbial mat communities from Washburn Hot Springs, YNP, Wyoming, USA - WHS_1_MG | ecosystem: Environmental > Aquatic > Thermal springs > Hot (42-90C) | place: USA: Wyoming... | reverse complement strand
TGTCAATCGATATCCGTTTAAATTCCATCGGAACGGCCCTTTCATGATGGTCAATTGAGCGACCTCATCTTGGCACATCCGATGCCGTGGGCCGTTCCACCCCAACACTTCTCAGTGGAAATCAACATCCCGTCGTCACCGCCACCGACGTCGGGCGCACCGTGCCCGCCTTCAAACCCGCGCCGGGTTCAGACAATTCTGACCAGGATCGAAGCCGGTGGCGCCGAGCGTATGGGGGTGCTGATTAATTGAGTATTTTCCGAGTCTTGTCTTACTCTTACGATCCCGCCGTAATCAGCTTATCGCAACTCACTCTAATCCGATTGCTGTGACGAGCGAGAAACGACCATGGAACGGGAATTGCTGATGGGGTTCGGGACGCTATTGACGCCATTGCCACGGACCACGTCAGGTCACCTTCCAAGTTTGCAAATTGTACATGATCCGTATGATATTTTCGTGTCCGTTGTGAGTAAGAAACGGCATGTCGTAATCATCGGCGCGGGCTTCGCGGGGCGGCTGCGCACTGTCGAGGGTCGGCTTTTGCAGCTGCGCTTCTCCGAGAAGTCCCTGGCGCCAAGCTGCGACGGCGCTGCACATGTCGATGTCGCCGGCGATCTGCCCGCCGCCGCTGAATGGCGTGCCGACCGGGACGCCGCCCGTCCCGCGCCGTAATCCGGCTTCTGCCCCGCCTGAGCAAAGGTCCTACGCCCGGACCGTCCGGCCCATGCCTCTCGCGCCACTCTGCACCGGAAGGCATAAATGAATCCGATCGTCGACCTTCGCCGCTACTCCTTCAAACGGGGCAACCGCGCCCGGCAGGGCTCCGTCTGGAACGACGCCTCGCCGATCCGCGCGGAATTGTTCGGTGCCGAGCGGCTGGAACAGCACGCACGAAGCCTCGCTGCCGCCCAGCCCATCACCGCCCGGCCGCCTTCCGCCCCTTCGCTGCATACCCGCCTGAAGAGGAATGCCGGTGTGCTACTCGCCGCCTACCGGGCAACGGCTGCCGATGTCGAGGCAGGCCGCACCGTGGTGCCGGCCGCCGAGTGGCTGCTAGACAATTATCATCTCGTTGAGGAACAGGTCCGGGAGATCCGTGACGACCTCCCGCCTGGCTATTACCGGTTGCTGCCGAAGCTCGCCGAGGGGCCGTTCGCCGGCTACCCTCGCGTGCTCGGCCTCGCCTGGGCCTATGTCGCCCATACCGACAGCCATTTCGATCCCGAGATGTTGCGCTGCTTCATCGCGGCCTATCAGCAGGTCGAGCCGCTGACCATCGGCGAGCTGTGGGCTGTGGCCATCACACTGCGCATCGTGCTCATCGAGAACCTGCGCCGGCTGGCCGACCAGATCACCGCCGGGCGTCGGGCGCGCCGAGAGGCCGACCTGCTCGCCGACCGGCTTCTCGTCTCGGGCGAAGCCCGGGCCGCGCTCGACGCCGACATCCTGATCCGCTCGCCGGAACCGCTGGACGAGGTCTTCGCCGCCCAGCTCGTCAAGCGGCTCAGGGACCGGGACCCGCGGATCACGCCGGCACTGGGATGGCTGGAGACACGACTGGGAGCCCAAGGCGCATCGGTCGAAGGTGTGGTGCAGCATGCTCAGCAGCGGCTTGGCGCCTCCAACGTCAGCGTGCGCAACGTCATCACCAGCATGCGGCTGATCTCCGACATCGACTGGGCCGAGATGTTCGAGAGCGTCAGCCTGGTCGATGATCGGCTGCGGGCGGGGAGTGCCTTCGCCGCGATGGATTTTTCCACGCGCAACCTCTACCGGAGCGCGATCGAGCAACTCGCCCGCGGCTCCGTGGCATCCGAGCTCGACATCGCCGGGCGGGCGCTGCAGGCCGTTGCGACGGTGAACGCCACAACGCAGGATGCGTCGACCGGGCCGGCCAGCGATCCCGGCTTTTATCTCATCGGCGATGGGCGGAGCGCATTCGAACGGACGATCCGTTTCCGCCCGCCCGCCCGGCTTCGCCTTAGCCGCCTCAGCATCCGGCTCGGCATAGGTGGATATATCGGCACGATCATCGCCGTTACGCTGGGCCTCATCGCGCTGTCACTCTGGGCACTCTCATCCGCCGGCCTTTCCAGCGGCTGGCTCGTTTTGTTCGCGGTCATTGGCTTCGTCTCGGCAAGCGAACTGGCGACCGCACTGGTCAACCGGGGCGTGGCATGGATGTTCAATGCCACCAGCCTGCCGGGCCTCGAACTCGCGGGCGGCGTCCCGACCTCCTTGCGCACTCTCGTCGCCGTGCCGACGCTGCTCACCAGCGAAGCCGACCTTCAGGAACAAGTCGAAAGGCTGGAAGTTCATTTCCTCTCCGGTGCCGGCGGCGATATCACTTTTGCCCTTCTGTCGGATGGCATGGACGCCGACTGCGAGGTCCTGCCGGACGATGCGCCATTATTGGAGCTCGCCGTGCAAGGGATCGAGCAACTTAATCTGCGTCACGGCGCCGGCCCGGCCGGCAACCGCTTCCTCCTGCTGCACCGCCATCGCCTGTTTAATCCGGGCGAAGGAAAATGGATGGGATGGGAGCGCAAGCGCGGCAAGCTGCATGAGCTCAACCGCCTGCTGCGCGGCGCGGACGACACCTCCTTCATGGCCGTTGGTGGCCGGCCTCCGGAGGTCCCGGTGGATGTGCGCTACGTGATTACGCTCGATGCCGACACCCGCCTACCGCGCGACGCCGCGCTCCGGCTCATCGGCAAGATGGCGCATCCGCTGAACCGGCCGAAATTCAACGCTGCCGAGCGGCGGGTGGTAAGCGGCTACGGGATCCTCCAACCGCGGGTGACGCCCTCGTTGCCAATCGGCCGCGAGGGCTCGTTCTATCAGCGGGTCATCTCCGGCGGCGGCGGCATGGACCCCTATGCGGCGGCTGTTTCCGACGTCTATCAGGACCTCTTCGGCGAAGGTTCCTACACCGGAAAAGGCATCTATGAGATCGATGCCTTCGAGGCATCGCTTGCCGGGCGCATCCCCGACAACACGCTGCTCAGCCACGATCTCTTCGAGGGCGTGTTTGCACGCGCTGGCCTTGCGTCGGATGTCGAGGTCGTCGAGGAATTCCCTTCGCGCTACGATGTCGTCGCCAAGCGGCAGCATCGCTGGATGCGCGGCGACTGGCAGTTGCTGCCGTGGATCGTGGGTGACGGTGCAGGATGGCGCGGCCTGACCACGGTCGGGCGCGGTAAGATGCTCGACAATCTGCGTCGCTCCGTGGCGGGGCCGCTTACATTGCTGGCACTGGGCTTATGCTGGCTGTTTCCCGTGCCGGCGGCACGGATCGGCACGCTTCTGGTCATCTCCACTGTCGCGGTTCCCTCCTTCCTGCCGATCCTCTTCAGCCTGCTTCCGGGCCGCCCCGACATACGCGTACGCAGCCACTTGGCCCGGCTGCGGTCCGATCTGTGGCTCGCCGCAGCCCAGACATTGCTGTCGCTCGTCTTTCTCGCCGATCAGGCATGGCGTGCGGGCGATGCCGCGATCCGCACGCTGCTGCGGCTGCTCGTGACGCGCCGCCATCTGCTCGAATGGACGACGGCCGCCAAATCCTCGGCAGCGCCGCGACTGGATCTCATCGGCTTCTATCGGCAGATGTCGAGCGGCACGGTGCTCGGCCTGGTAATTACAGGGGGCGCGCTCACCCTCTCGCCATCCATCTGGCCGCTCATCCTGCCTTTCGCCTTGCTCTGGCTCGGCGCGCCCGCGATAGCGCAATGGGCGAGCCGTTCGCCAAAGGTGCCGCTGCGCCTCGCCGTCGGTGAACGGGAAGCACGCGACCTGCGGCTGATTGCCCGGCGCACCTGGCGTTTCTTCGAGACCTTCGTCACCCCGGCCGACAACATGCTGCCGCCGGACAATTTCCAGGAAGTGCCGAAGCCGGTGGTCGCGCGCCGCACCTCGCCGACCAATATCGGCCTCTATCTGCTCTCGGCCGTCGCCGCCCGCGACTTCGGCTGGGCCGGCACGATCGAGACCATCACGCGGCTGGAGGCGACCTTCGCCACGCTGAAGAGGCTGCGCCGCTTCCACGGGCACTTCCTCAACTGGTACGGCACGCAGGACCTCGCGGCATTGCCGCCCGCCTACGTCTCGTCCGTCGACAGCGGCAATCTCGCCGGTCATCTCATCACGCTGGCCAATGCCTGCGAGGAGTGGCGGGATGTCCCCGTCGGCGCGAGTGCGCGCGCGGGCATCGCTGATGCTTTGGCCTTGGCCCGCGAGGCGATGGCCGGCCCGTCCGGTGCGGGCGGTTCGCAGGGGCAGGCGCTGACTGCGGCGCTGGACGAGATCGACGTCCAACTGAACGGCGTGCAGACGCTGGAAGCGACGGCTCCGATTCTGAAACGGCTTACCGACAAGGCCACGAGGATCGTGCTGGAGACTATTCCGGCGACGGGCGACGACGGAGTCACCGACATCGTCTATTGGACAAACGCGCTCGGTAAGGCGGTGAGCGAACATGAGCGCGACCGCCTCGAGCTTCTGGCAGTGCCTGCCGCTACACGGGATCGCCTGACCGCGCTGGCGGATATGGCACGGGCCATGGCCATGGAGATGGACTTCGCCTTCCTGCTCGATCCCGAGCGGAAGCTGCTCTCCATCGGCTATTCGCTCGCCGAGAACGGCCGCGATCCAAGCTGCTACGACCTTCTGGCGTCCGAAGCGCGCCTCGCCAGCCTGTTCGCCGTCGCCAAGGGCGATGCGCCAACCCGCCATTGGTTCCGACTCGGGCGGCTTGCGACGCCACTCGGCAACGCCTCGGCACTCATCTCCTGGTCGGGATCGATGTTCGAATACCTTATGCCGTCGCTGGTGATGCGAGCGCCGGCCAGCAGCGTGCTCGAACAGACCAACCGCCTGGTGGTCGAGCGCCAGCAATCCTACGCGCGGTCTCTCGGCGTTCCGTGGGGCATGTCGGAATCCGCCTACAATGCGCGCGACATCGAATTCACCTATCAATACGCCAATTTCGGCGTGCCTGGCCTCGGCCTCAAGCGCGGCCTCTCGGAGAGCGTCGTCGTGGCGCCCTATGCGACCGGCCTTGCCAGCATGGTGAATCCCGAGCGCGCGCGACAGAACTATGCCCGTCTCGTCGAGCTGGGCGCGCAGGGCCGCTACGGCTTCTATGAAGCGCTCGACTTCACCCGTTCGCGGCTTCCGGAAGACGAGGACGTCGCCATCGTCCGCAGCTTCATGGCCCATCACCAGGGCATGACCATCGTCGCCATCGCCAACACGCTGCTGGGCGGCGAGATGCGCGCCCGATTCCATCGCGAGCCGATGATCCGGGCGAGCGAGCTGCTGTTGCAGGAACGCTCGCCGCGCGACGTCGTCGTGGCCCGTCCCCGCGTCGAGGAAGTTCGGGCCGCCGCCGTCGATGCCCGCAGCGAGGGGGCGATGGTGCGCCGCCTGACAGCGCCCGCTCCCGGGGCGCCGATTACGCATCTGCTCTCCAATGGCAGCTACGCCGTCATGATGACCGCAGCCGGCAGCGGCTACAGCCGCTGGGGCGACATCGCGGTGACGCGCTGGCGCGAAGACGCCACGCGCGACGACTGGGGTTCCTTCATCTTCCTGCGCGACATGCGGGGCGGCAGCATCTGGTCCGCCACCACGCAGCCGATGGCGGACGCTGCGGGTGAAAGCGACGTGGTGTTCGGCGAGGACCACGCCGAGTTCATCCGTCACGATGTCGGCCTGACCACGACGATGGATGTCATCGTCTCCGGCGAGCACAACGGCGAGGTTCGGCGCGTCTCGCTGACCAATAGCGGCCGGCGGCCCCGCGAGATCGAGCTGACCTCCTATGCCGAGCTCGTCCTGACCACGCCGGCCGCCGACAATGCCCACCCGGCCTTCGCCAAGATGTTCGTCGAGACCGAGCATCTGCCTGAGTTTGGTGCTCTCATCGCCACGCGGCGACGTCGGGCGCCGGGCGAACCGCAGATATGGGCCGCGCATTTCGCGGTGGTGGAAGGCGAGGTCGCCGCAAATCCGCAATACGAGACCGACCGCGCGCGTTTCATCGGACGTGGGCGCAGCATCGGCACGGCCGAGGCTATGTCGGGCGGCCGGCCGCTCTCGAACAGCGTGGGAACGGTGCTGGACCCAATCTTCTCGCTGCGTCAGAGCGTTCGAATCGAGCCGGGCAAGGTCGCGCGTGTGGCATTCTGGACCGTCGTCGCGTCGTCGCGGCCGGAACTGCTCGATCTGATCGATGCCCATCATGATCGCAACGCGTTCGACCGTGCTAAGACCCTGGCGTGGACACAGGCGCAGGTCCAGCTTCGACACCTCGACGTGGACGCAGAAGAAGCCGCCGACTTTCAGAGAATCGCCGCGCCGCTGCTCTATACCGACCGGCGCTTCAGGTCGCCGTCCGAGACGATCACGCGCGGTGCCGGCCCGCAGTCTGGTCTGTGGCCGCACTCGATCTCTGGCGACCTACCGATCGTGCTGCTTCGGATCGACGATGTCGAAGACATGGCGCAGGTGCGCCAATTGCTGCACGCCCATGAATATTGGCGCATGAAGCGCCTCGCCGTGGACCTCGTTATTGTGAACGAGCGGGCTTCCTCCTATGTGCAGGACCTGCAGATCGCCATCGAGGCCGCGGTACGGACCAATCAGTCGCGTCCGCTGCTGGGCAAGGAACCGGCGCAGGGGTCCGTCTTTATGCTGCGCGCCGATCTCATGAGCGTGGAGGCGCATGCGCTTCTGCGCTCGGTCGCCCGGATCGTCCTTGGGGCCCGCGGCGGCACTATCGCTGACCATTTCGCTCGCCTGGGTCCGCCGTCGAATCCGCCTCCGGTCCAGCGCCGGGCGCGGGCTTTGACCCCGATGCGTGAACCCGCGTCGTCGCGCGAGCCGCCGAAGCTCGAATTCTTCAATGGCCTGGGCGGATTCGACAAGGACGGGCGGGAATATGTGACCATCCTCGAACGCGGCCACACCACTCCGGCACCGTGGATCAACGTCGTCGCCAATGCCTGCTTTGGTTTCCAGGTTTCGGCTGAGGGCAGCGGCTACAGCTGGGCGCAGAACAGCCGAGAGAACCAGCTCACCCAATGGTCGAACGACGCGGTCGCCGACCCGGCGGGCGAGGCGATCTATGTGCGGGACGAGGAGAGCAGCCATCTGTGGAGCCCGACCGCGCAACCGATCCGAGGTGACGGCACCTATGTCGCGCGGCACGGCTTCGGCTATAGCAGGTTCGAGCATGAAGCGAACGGCGTCGCCCTGGACCTGCTGCACTACGTGCCGCTCGACGATCCGATTAAAATCTCGCGCTTAAGACTTACCAATCGGTCCGGCCGGCCGCGCCGGCTTTCCGTCACCGCCTATGCGGAATGGGTACTCGGCACTTCGCGCGGGGCGTCGGCTCCGTTCATCACCACGGAGATGGACGCGCAGTCCGGAGCGATGCTGGCACGCAATCGGTGGAGCGTCACCTTCGGCTCTCGCGTCGCCTTCGCCGATCTCGCGGGGCGGCAGACCACCTGGACCGCCGACCGCACCGAATTCCTCGGCCGCGATGGCGGACCTGCGTCTCCTCTCTGCCTTGCAAGCAAGGTGCCTCTGTCCGGGACGACCGGCGCCGGCCTCGATCCGTGCGCTGCGCTGCAGACTGTAGTCGAGCTCGGCATCGGCGAGACGGTCGATGTCGTCTCCTTCCTCGGCCAGTGCAGCTCAGTAGACGAGGTGCGGGCACTCGTCGATCGCTATCGCCACGCCGATCTCGATGCTGCGCTCGCCGCCGTGACGCAGCACTGGCATGACGTGCTCGGCGCGGTCCAGGTGAAGACGCCGGACCGGGCGATGGACATCATGCTGAATGGCTGGTTGCTCTACCAGACGCTCGCCTGCCGCATAACCGCACGCTCGGCCTTCTATCAGGCGAGCGGCGCCTATGGCTTCCGCGACCAGTTGCAGGACGGCATGGCGCTGACGCTGGCTCTGCCCGCGGAGACGCGGGACCATATATTGCGCGCCGCCGGGCGGCAGTTCGTCGAGGGCGACGTCCAGCATTGGTGGCTGCCGCAATCGGGCCAGGGCGTTCGCACCCGCATCTCCGACGATCATGTATGGCTCGCCTTCGCCACCGCGACCTACATCGACGGAACCGGAGACGCCGCAATCCTCCACGAGCCCGTGCCTTATCTCGACGGCCCGGTCCTGCGGACCGAAGAGCATGAGCATTTCTTTCAGCCGATGCCCTCGGATATCGTGGAGCCGCTCTACGAGCATTGCGCCCGCGGCCTAGATCATGCCGTTGCTCTCATCGGCGAGCTCGGCCTGCCTTTGATCGGCACCGGCGATTGGAACGACGGCATGAATCGCGTCGGCGAGGCCGGCAGGGGCGAAAGCGTTTGGCTCGGCTGGCTCCTCGTCCGGTCCATCGAGATGTTTGCGCCCTTCGCCGGCGAACGAGATCCCGAGCGCGCCCGCCGCTGGCGGATTCATGCTGCCTCGGTAAGGCGGGCCCTGGAGCGCTCGGCCTGGGACGGCGAATGGTATCGGCGGGCGACGTTCGACGACGGCACTTGGCTCGGCTCGAAGGACAGCGGCGAGTGCCGCATCGATTCCATAGCACAGTCCTGGGCTGTGCTGTCGGGCGCCGCTGATAGACTGCGCGCCACCACCGCCATGGCCTCGCTGGAGCGTCGTCTGCTCCGCACCGACGCCAAGCTTGCCTTGTTGTTCACACCACCCTTCGACCATACGCCACTAGATCCCGGCTACATCAAGGGCTATCCGCCGGGCCTGCGCGAGAATGGCGGGCAATACAGCCACGCCGCGATGTGGGCGATCCTCGCCTTTGCAAAGCTCGGCGCCGGCGACAAGGCGCATGATCTGTTCGCGCTTCTCAATCCGATCAACCATGCCTTCACCGCGGAAGAGGCCGAGCGCTACAAGGTCGAGCCCTATGTCGTGGCCGCCGACGTCTATTCCGTCGCTCCGCATGTGGGGCGCGGCGGCTGGAGCTGGTACACCGGCTCGGCCGGGTGGATGTATCGGGCCGGCGTCGAGGGCATTCTCGGCATCCGCCGGGAGGGGGATTTCCTCGTCGTCGCTCCCTCGATTCCGGAGGCATGGCCGGGATTCAAAGCGACGGTGAGGCTGGGTGAGGGGGTCTGCCGAATCGAAGTTCGCGCTATCGCCGGGGGCGAGGAGCCTTATTCGGTGCTCGACGGCGTTCGCAGCCCGTCACCGGACAGATCGGCTCGTATTTCCCTCAACTGCCAGAGTCATGATCTGCTCATGTCCATCTAGGGCTTGTGGGGATTCATCGTGAGTTGATGACGGCTGCGGCGAGGTGGATCATTGCCTGGAAGCTCTGGTCTGTTTTGCAGGCGCGCAGGGCGATGCGTTTGAACTCCTTTAGCATGCAGAAGAAATTCTCGATCAGATGACGCCATTTGTAGGTTTCGTGGTCGATTTTCAGCTTCAGTGCCCGGGCCGGGTGCTGGGAAATGACGATCCTGGCGCCTCTTTCGTTGAGTTCTGCGACCAGAGCGTTGCTGTCGAATGCCTTGTCTGCGATCAATCCACCGAATTCGACGTTGTCGATCAGTGGCGGGACCTCGATGCTGTCATAGCGATTGCCCGGCATGAGACGAAAGCGCACAAGGTTGCCCAAGGCATCCGTCAGCGCCAGAATTTTGGTTGTCATGCCACCTTTGGAACGGCCTATGGCCTGGCTTTGAGTCCCCCTTTTGCGCCCTGGCCGTGACGGTGGACCTTGACGATCGTGGCGTCGACCATGGCGTATTCCATGTCGGGTTCATCAGATACCGCGTCGAAAATCCGATGGCCATCTCGGAAGAAACTTCCTGCTCGGCGTCGACGGTGATGCCATCAACGCCGTCCTCGCCGGCGTCGGACACAACCTCCGCCTCCTCCGCAGATGGTTGATCAGGCTTCTTTGTGCCCTCCTCGCATGGCTCTATGCCGCAAACCGCTCACCAAGCCTCGGCTTCGCCCACCGCCAGATCACATAGTTCACAGGTGACCACCTAAATTCAACTTGAGACGTCGTGCTATCCGTCCGGCAGCACGAAGCTGGTCGCCAGTCGAACTGGAAGCTAATCGACCATGTAATCACGGCGAATTGGCAACGCGTCCAGCCGCTTTGTCAACTGGATCTGGAACACTACGTTCGTCCGCATCCGGAAGCCGATCTCGCACAGGACGAGATAGAATTCCCACATCCGGTAGAACCGCTCGTCATAGAGGCGCACCACATCCGCCCGCCGCGCGACGAAACGCTCGCGCCAGTGCCGCAGCGTCTCGGCATAATGCAGCCGCAGTACCTCAACATCGGTTATGATCAGGCCGCTCCACTCCACAGCGGCGGCAATCTCCGACAGGGATGGCAGGTCGGCCCCGGGAAAGATGTATTTCCGCAGAAACGGATTGATCGGCGCGGGATGATCCGAATACCCGATCGTGTGGATCAACGCGACGCCGTCATCCGTCAGCAGGTCGCGCAGCTTCGCAAAGAACTCTGCATAGTTCCGCTTTCCCACATGCTCGAACATCCCGACCGAAACGATGCGGTCATAAGGACCCGCTTCGTCGCGGTAATCCTCTAGATGAAACCCCACGCGCTCGGCAACCCCGGCTGCCGCGGCCCGCTCGACGCTCAGTCTGTACTGCTCGGTGCTGAGTGTCACGCCCGTAACCTCGGCATCGCAGTGCGTCGCGATATCGAGGCACATGCCGCCCCAGCCTGAGCCGATGTCGAGAACCCGGAGTCCGCGCCGGTCGAGCAGCAGCTTCGCCATGATGTGCCGCTTCTTGTTCGCCTGCGCCGTCTCCAGATCATCGTCCGGCGAGTGGAAATAGGCGCAGGAATACTGCATGTCCCGGTCGAGAAACATCGCATAGAATTCGTTCGACAGATCGTAATGATGGGCGACGTTGCGCCGCGCCCGCGACATCGGGTTCGACTGCCGCACGTGGCGCCGGGCCCGGTTGAGCAGCGCAAGCCATGGCAGCGACCGCGCCTGACTTGCATTGCGCCCGATCACGGCCGCGAAGTCATAGAGCGTGCCCTCTTCAATCCGCAGTGCGCCGTTCATGTATGCCTCGCCCACCGTGAGCGCCGGATTGACGGCAAGCCGATACTCCATGGCCTTCGACATCAACCTGATTGTCGCGCTGGGCGCGGAGCCGTCGCCGACCTTGTGAAAGCGGCCTCCGGCATCGATCACGCCGAGGCTGCCGTCGTGCACGAGCGATTTCAATATCGAAATAAACATTGCGCCCGTTCGGTTCGCGTCTTTCCATATGCCAACGGGAGATTGGCTCGTCCGACACAATGATATCGCCAATGAGCCACGGTTCGCAACCGTTCATGGTCCGTTGGCCGGATCAGCCGCTTCTCGTTCTACTCGATCCGCGTGAGGCCTTAGGGCCTGATAACGGGCGCGAAGACGCCGGCACCGAGCAGCACTGAACGTCCGCTTCCGGGATCACTCGAA
>Ga0315298_1010036_pt1 | contig 11507 bp, 13 predicted proteins | sample WHS_1_MG_FD_203077 | JGI IMG/M metagenome (GOLD analysis project Ga0315298, IMG submission 203077) | Extremophilic microbial mat communities from Washburn Hot Springs, YNP, Wyoming, USA - WHS_1_MG | ecosystem: Environmental > Aquatic > Thermal springs > Hot (42-90C) | place: USA: Wyoming... | reverse complement strand
GACCAACGCCGCCGCGCCCGGGCCCAGCACCGGGCCATCGAGCAACTCCAGGCGCTCGGCTACCAAGTGACCATCACGCCCAAGGAGCAGACCGCCGCATAGCACCCTATTTTCAGGCTAGGCACGAAGTCGGACCGGTGTGAAGCTCATCTCCCACGCAATCCTGAGCGAATCTTGAGCCGGAGGCGCCGAATCCTGACACGTCTCTGAGCACACCACGGGTATCATATCCCCATCGGAACAGCAGGGATGGATGTGTGGGCAGACCAACGGACGTGGGAATGAGCAGCCTGTGCCAGAGAGGGTACGCTTCGTGCCCGATCAGGTAGAAGCGGTGGGCAGCGATCCTGCCGCGTCGGGGCCGGACACACCGTCGGGCCATCGGGTGGAGACTATGTCGGCATCCCTCCGAGTCTTGCTGGTTGAGGACGAAGCTCCTTTCAGACAGGTGATCGAGCGAAACCTGACCGGCCGGGGGCATGTGGTCCTGGAGGCGGTTACCGCCTCGGAGGCCATCGAGGCCGCTCTGGATTCCAGACCCGACCTCATTCTTCTCGACATCAACCTGCCCGACCGGAGCGGCTGGGACGTGCTAAGGGAACTTCGCCGTCGAGGGATCCAGATCCCAACCGTGGTCGTGTCGGCGGTGCGCGTCAGCCCGGCTCGGCTTGCAGAGTTCAAGCCGCTGGCCTACCTGCCCAAGCCGTTTCCGTTGGAGGCGCTGTTGCGAGTGGTGGAGGAGGTCCCCGCGAAAAGGGGGCCGGCACAATCATGAGACCCCATCCGCATCGCGACAGACGCCAGGAGGCCAGAAATGGCTGATCTGGTGTTCATAGTGCTGAGTCTTGTGTTCTTCGCGGTGTCGCTGGGTTACGTCCTGGCATGCGATCGACTGCTGGGGGGAGGGCAATGACGGTTGAATACGCTGTCGGGGGAATCGTGGCGCTCCTCCTGATCGTCTACCTGGTCTACGCTCTCCTCCAGCCGGAGCGATTCTGACCATGAGCTTCACCGGCCTTCTCCAGATCGCTCTGTACATCGTGGTAATCGCCGCCATCACCAGGCCGCTGGGCGCTTACATGGCTCACGTCTTCAACGGCGAGCTCACCTTCCTGAGGCCGGTAGAGCGGGTTATCTACCGGCTCTCGGGGGTCGACCCGGAAGCGGAGCAGCGGTGGACCGGATACGCGGCGGGGGTGCTGCTGTTCAACCTTGCCGGCATGCTGCTGCTCTGCTTCCTGGAGCGGATGCAGGGCTTCTTCCCCCTCGACCCCGCGGGGTTGGGCGGGGTCCCCCAGGACCTGGCCTTCGGCACCGCGGCCAGCTTCACCACCAACACCAACTGGCAGTCCTACGTGCCCGAGACCACCGTGAGCTACTTCACCCAGATGGCGGGTCTGGCAGTCCAAAACTTCGTCTCCGCTGCCACCGGGTTGGCCATTGCCATCGCCCTAGTCAGGGGGCTCGTGCGCCGGTCTGCCGACACCCTCGGCAACTTCTGGGTGGATCTGGTGCGGGCGACCATCTACGTCCTGTTGCCCATCGCGGCGGTGTTCTCCCTGGTACTGGTGTGGCAGGGAGTGCCCCAGAACTTCAGCCAGTACACTCAGGCACAGACCCTGGAGGGTGCCACCCAGACCATCGCTCAAGGCCCCGTAGCGAGCCAGGAGATCATCAAGATGGTAGGCACCAACGGGGGCGGCTTCTTCAACGCCAATTCGGCTCACCCCTACGAGAACCCCACTCCATTCACCAACTTCATCGAGATGGTGGCCATCTTTGCCATTCCGGCGGGGCTCACCTACACCTTTGGGCGGATGGCCGGCGACACCCGACAGGGCTGGGCCCTCTGGGCCGCGATGGGCGTGCTGTTCCTGTTGGGGATAATCGTAGCCCTGCCTGCGGAGCAGGAGGGGAATCCGCTGTTCACCCCGTTGGGGGTGGACCAGTCGGTATCGTCCCTCCAGGCGGGGGGCAATTTCGAGGGCAAGGAGACTCGCTTCGGGATGTCCGGCTCCATCCTCTTCACCGTCCTGACCACCGACGCCTCCTGCGGGGCCGTCAACAACATGCACGACAGCCTGATGCCGCTGGCCGGCCTGGTGGCGCTGGTCAACATGCAGTTGGGCGAGGTGGTCTTCGGCGGAGTCGGAGCCGGTCTCTACGGGATCCTCGTCTTCGCCATCCTGGCGGTCTTCATCGCCGGCCTGATGGTGGGTCGAACGCCCGAGTACCTGGGCAAGAAGATCGAGTCCTACGAGATGAAGATGGCGATGCTGGTGATTCTGGTACTGGGCGCCTCCATCCTCGTCTTCACCTCGGCGGCAAGCGTAACCACCGCCGGAACGAGCAGCATCTTGAATCCCGGCCCCCACGGCTTCAGCGAGATGCTCTACGCCTATACCTCCAGCACCGGCAACAATGGGTCGGCCTTCGCGGGTCTTTCGGCCAACACCCTCTTCTACAACGTAACCACCGGCCTGGCACAACTGATTGGACGGTTCCTGATGATAGTGCCGATCCTGGCCATCGCCGGATCCATGGCCCGCAAGCAGCCGGTGCCCCCGAGCCTCGGCACCTTCCCGACCTATGGGCCCCTCTGGGTAGGTCTGCTGGTGGGGGTGGTGCTGATCGTCGGCGCGCTGACCTACTTCCCGGCCCTGGCCCTGGGACCGGTCGTGGAACAACTGCTGCTCCAGGCGGGGCGGACCTTCTAGAGGGTACTACGATGGCCGACAGGCAACCGGGCAACGACGAACAAGAGCTGCAGGAGCAGCCGAGACCGACGCGGACCGTGCCCGAACGCGACTCGGCTCCGAATCGAGGGTTGACGCCGCCGACCCGACGCACTCCCGAGACCGACAGCATGAAGGAGATGGCAGCGCATCGCCGCACGGGCACCGTCTGGTCCCGGGCTCTCGTGACCAGAGCCTTGATCGAGTCGGTGATCAAGCTGGACCCTCGTTGGATGGCCCGAAACCCGGTGATGCTGGTGGTGGAGGTTGGCTCCGTCTTCAGCACGGCCCTCTTCGTACAGGAGGTGGTGGCGGGTGTCTCCTGGGTCTTCACCCTCCTGATCTCGATCTGGCTCTGGCTCACCGTCCTCTTCGCCAACTTCGCGGAGGCGATGGCCGAGGCCCGGGGGAAGGCCCAGGCCGACACCCTCAGGGCCACCAGGAAGGACACGCCTGCTCGGAGGCTGCGGGACTCCACCGAAGAGATGGTGAGCTCCAGCGACCTGCGCCGTGGGGATCTGGTGCTGGTGCGGGAAGGAGAGATAGTCCCAGGCGACGGTGAGGTAGTCGAAGGGGTTGCCTACGTCAATGAGGCTGCCATCACGGGCGAATCTGCCCCCGTTCTCAAGGAACCCGGGACCGACGTGCGCTCCACGGTGACGGGCGGCACCCAGGTGGTGAGCGATTGGCTGAAGATCCGGATCACGGCGGACCCCGGCCACACCTTCCTGGATCGAATGATCTCCCTGGTCGAAGGAGCCGCTCGCCAGAAGACGCCCAACGAGATCGCCCTCTCGATCCTGCTTTCCGGGTTGACCATCATCTTCCTGCTGGCCGTCGTGACCCTGGAGCCCTTCGCCATCTACTCGGGCGGCCCCGTTTCGGTGGCGGTCTTGATCGCCCTGCTGGTCTGCCTGATCCCCACCACCATCGGGGGCCTGCTCTCCGCCATCGGCATCGCGGGCATGGACCGGGTGACACGCTTCAACGTGCTGGCCGTGTCCGGCCGGGCGGTGGAGGCTGCCGGCGACGTGGATGTGCTGCTGCTGGACAAGACCGGAACCATCACCTACGGCAACCGTCTGGCAACCGAGATCATCCCGGCCCCAGAGGTTCGTCTCGAGGACGCGGTGAATGCGGCCCTGTGGTCGTCGCTGGGGGACGAGACGCCGGAGGGGAAGAGCATCGTCGCCCTGACCCGGCAACTGGGGGCATCGCCGCCCATCACGAACGGGGAGGGCGCACCGCCGGGCGCCGAAGTCATCCCCTTCACCTCTCAAACGCGGCTGAGCGGGTTGTCCCTGGATGGGCGCGTCTGGCTCAAGGGTGCGGTGGATGCCATCACCACCAGGCTGGGGGTCGACGTGCCGCAGGATCTCGCCCGGGAGGTGGATCGCATCGCCGGAGAAGGCGGCACTCCCCTGGCTCTCGCGCAGGACGGCCAGCTGATGGGGGCCATATACCTCAAGGATACGGTGAAGCAGGGGATGCGGCAGCGGTTCGAGGAGTTCCGGAAGATGGGGATCAAGACCATCATGATCACCGGCGATAACCCTCTCACCGCCGCCACCATAGCCGGGGAGGCGGGGGTTGACGACTTCGTGCCGGAGGCGAAGCCCGAGGATAAGATCCGGATCATCAGGGAGCAGCAGGCCCAGGGCCACCTGGTAGCCATGAGCGGGGATGGCACCAACGATGCTCCGGCCCTGGCCCAGGCGGACGTGGGACTGGCCATGAACTCCGGCACAGCGGCGGCCAAGGAAGCAGCGAACATGGTGGACCTGGACTCGAACCCCACCAAGCTGATCGAGGTGGTGGCCATCGGAAAGCAGTTGCTGATAACCCGGGGGGCCATCACAACGTTCTCCATCGCCAACGACGTGGCGAAGTACTTCGCCATCATACCGGCTGCTTTTGCCGTCACCTACCCGCAGCTCAGTGCCCTGAACATCATGCGGCTGTCCACGCCCCAGAGCGCTATCCTCTCGGCGGTGATCTTCAACGCCCTGATCATCATCGCCCTGGTGCCACTGGCGTTGAGGGGTGTGGGCTACCGACCGGCACCCGCCGCGGAGCTGTTGGGCCGCAACCTGCTGATCTATGGACTGGGGGGTCTCATCACCCCCTTCGTAGGGATTAAGCTTGTCGACCTGATCGTATCTGCGGCCGGGCTGGGCTGAGGAGACTGCATTGGAACTGGTACGACAAACCCGCACGGCAGTGCTGATGATAATTGTCCTGACGATCCTCACCGGTTTCGCCTATCCGTTCTTGATCTACGGTCTGGCGCAGGGGATGTTCCCCGCTCAAGCCAACGGAAGCCTCGTCCGGGACGCCAACGGACGGGTGATCGGATCGAGCCTGATCGGCCAGAACTTCAGCGGCCCGGGCTACTTCCACCCCCGCCCCTCGGCGGCCGGTGATCAGGGCTATGACGCCACCAGCTCAGGCGGATCGAACCTGGCGCCCACCAACGAGAAGCTGATCGATGCAGTGAAGCAGCGGGCCGTCGCTTACCGGCAAGAGAACGACCTCTCACCAGACGTGCCCGTCCCGGTGGATGCCGTCACCGCCTCGGGGAGCGGCCTGGACCCCGACATCTCTCTGGCCAACGCCTACCTGCAGGCGAGAAGAGTCGCCGGAGCTCGAGGTCTGTCCGAGTCCCAGGTGCGGTGGCTGATAGACCAGCACACCCAGGGACGGGTCTTCTGGGTGCTGGGAGAACCGCGGGTGAACGTGCTGGAGCTCAACATGGCGCTGGACAAGAGCAAGTAATGAGTGATGAGTAGGAAACACCCACCCATCACTCATCACTCATCACTCATCACTCATCACTAACGAGTATGGACGAGCAGCGGAGACGAAAAGAAGAGGGGCGGCCGACGGCCGAGGAGATGCTGGAGAGGATTCGGCGCGAGGCGGGAGCGGGAGCGCGCGGCCGGCTGCGGGTTCTGCTCGGCATGGCCCCTGGAGTCGGCAAGACCTACGCCATGCTGATGGAGGGGCGGCGGCGCAAGGAGCGGGGAACCGACGTGGTCATCGGCTTTGTAGAGACCTACGGCCGGCCCCAGACCATTGAGGCCATAGGCGACCTGGAGATCATCCCGCGCAAGCGTATCCAGTACAGGGGTGTCACCCTGGAGGAGATGGACACCGACGCCGTCCTCCGCCGCCACCCCGACGTGGCTCTGGTGGACGAGTTGGCACACACCAACGCGCCCGGCTCCAAGCACGAGAAGCGATGGCAGGATGTGCAGGAGCTACTGGACCGCGGCATCACCGTGATTACCACTCTCAACATCCAGCACATGGAAAGCCTGGCGGACATCGTCGAGAGGGTCACCGGCGCCCCAGTTCGGGAACGAATCCCGGACTCGGTGGTCGACCAGGCCGACGAGATCGAGCTGGTGGACATGTCGCCCCAGGCCCTGCGGCAGCGGATCAAGCACGGTAACGTCTACCCACGGGAGAGGGCGGAGCAGGCCCTGCGCCAGTTCTTCCGCGAAGGCAACCTCAGCGCGCTTCGGGAGTTGGCCCTGCGCAAGGTATCCACAGCCGTCGAACAGGAGCTGGCCGACTACATGCGCGAGCACCAGATCCAGACCGTCTGGCCGGCTGGCGAGAAGGTGATGGTGTGTGTGGATGCTCAATTCGGCGCGCAACACGTCATCAGGCGCGCCTGGCTGGTGGCCAACCGGCTCCAGGCGGAACTGCTGGCCGTCTTCGTAGGAACGCCGGCCTGGGCCCACGCCTCACCCGAGGAGAAGCGCCAACTGGAGGAGAATCTTCGCTTTGCCGAAGACCTCGGCGCCAGCGTGCTGCGGGTGAGCGGCTCCGATGTAGCCGGAGAGCTGGCCCGCGTCGCCCACGAGCAGAACGTGGCCAACCTCTTCATGGGCCACTCCAGGCATGGCCGCCTGTACGAACTGACGAGGGGCACCACGGTGAGCAAGCTGCTGCGCCTGGCACCCGACATAGACGTTCACGTGGTCGCGGCCGGCGAGCAGAGGGCGAGAGGCTGAAATCCGCGGGGAGGTGGTGCAGGCTCGGTCTTCGCTGACGGTCAGGTTATCCGGTCTCAATCCTTGCGGTCGTCCCTGGTGGACATGGTGCCCACGTGCGCCTGCCTGAACTCCACCCCGAATAGGGGTAGCTCGGGATGATCCCTGAGATTCACCTGCCAGCGCGATACACCACCCGGAGGCAGCGGATCCAGGTCGATGAGTGCGTCCGCACTCGTGCGGGGCACCTTGTCTTCGTCGTAGAGGGTGACGACCACCATCACTCCCGCAATCGGCCTGTCCGTCAGATTCTGCACCGATCCCTCGAAAGTGGCGTTGTTCCCCTGCACCTGCACATCCGAGGACAGCAGCGCCAGCCTGTACTCCGGCTGGGTGCCAGTCCCGACCTGGAGGCCTCCATGGATTGGGGACAATGCGGGCTCTGGCGCTGCCTGCCTTGCCCGGGTCGATGGCGGGGAGGCAGTAGCCGGCGACGGGGACAGCAGGAACAGCGACCAGATGGCACCGGCCAGGACCGCCAACGCCAGAAACACAATCCACCGACGCGGGGCAGGCCTCGCAAACGGCCAGGCACCCACGTCATGGACAGGGATACGATCATCTTCGTCGGATGCCCACATCTGAGTACCCTCCCGAGGCGCCTGGTGAACTCGGCCCTAAGAGCTCGCGGCTCCCGGGGCCTGTTCGGCAAGCTGCCGGCCGTTGTCCCGATGATCCTGGCCATCCTCCTGCCGCAGCCTCGGACGCTTGAAGTAGATGGCGTGCTCGGCAACGTCCAGGTTGCCGCACCCCACCATCTCCCACCCCTCTTCCCCCAACTGAGCGATGGTCAGGGTAACCTGTTCCGGATCTCGGCTCTTGATCTCGGTCACCTGGACGCCGTTCGGCGTGAAGCGCCAGATGGCAGGATACTTGGGCGCCAGATGCCGGTTCATGTAGCTGTGGAAAACGCCAACCACGGCGCAATATTCCCACTGCACTGTTCTTCTCCCGCGAGCGCGCACCGCACCGGGCGCAGTTACACCACCTACATTGGGTGTCCAGACAGCATCCTACGAAAAGACCGCTCAACAAGGCATCAACAATCCACGGCTGATCGATCAATAGTTGCTCAATGTCCTTCGCGTCCAGCGCAAGATCGGTTGCTGCTCTCGCACGGCCTTTTCCATAGCTGTGATAGAATTTGGCCTTGAGGAGAGCTAACGACGATGTCTGGACTCCCGACTGGATGGCGGCAGATTTCCTGGATCGGCTACGGAGCCGGGCTGTGTGCCGTCGCCGCCATCGGCATCTTCATCGGCCTGATGCAGGGCAGCCCGCGGGTCGGCAACATGTCCATGCTCTACCTGATCGCAGTCCTGGGCATCGCCATAGGCTTCGGCCGGGGCCCGGCGGTTCTTGTCTCCATCACCGCCTTCCTGACCTTCAACTGGTTCTTCGTGGAGCCGCTCCACAGCTTCACGGTGGCCGAGCCGGAGGAGTGGGTCGCGCTGCTGCTGTTCCTGCTCACGGCGCTCATCACGGGACAGTTGGCGGCGGGGCAGCGGCGGAGGGCCCAGGAAGCGGAACGTCGAGAGCGCGAGGCGGTAGTGCTTTACGACGTCGTGCGGCTCATGGCCGACCCCGACGTGGACCGGGCACTGCGAGCCGTGGCCGAGCGGCTGCGCCAAGAGCTTCGACTGGTGGCCGTGGCCATCGATGTCAAGGTCGCCGAGATCGGTTTCAGCAGCAGTGCCGAGGCGGGGGACCTGCAGGCGCTCCGCATTGCCCGATCATCCACGCCGGCTACCTCACGATTGCTGGGGGAGGGGAGGCTCCCACCGACTGCCGGAGGGGTACACCCGGCCGATGGGTTCGGATCGTGACGCCCCGCCCTCCCAGGAAGGGTAACAGGGTTGAGACCGGCGAATTGCAGGTGGTGCCCGTGAAGTCCGGAGACGAGCGAGTCGGTCTCCTGCTGCTCGTCTCGCGCTGCGACGCGACGCCCTTTGCAGCGGCCGATGACAGACTCCTATCCCTGGTGGCAGCGCAACTGGGCCTCACCATGGAGCGAATCCAGCTCCGCCGTCAGGCGACCGAGACGGAGATCCTTCGGCGCGCCGACGATCTGAAGACGGCGCTGCTGAACGCCGTGTCCCACGACCTGAGAACCCCCCTGGCGTCGATCATCGCCTCGGCGGGCAGCCTGCTCCAGCAGGACGTGGCCTGGAGCGATCAGGAGCGGCGGGAGTTCGCGGAGGGCACCGAGGAGGAAGCCCGACGGCTAACCGCATCGCCGGAAGTCTGCTGGATCTCTCTCGCATACAGGCAGGAAGCCTGAGGCCTGAGAAGGGCTGGTACGATCTGGAGGGCCTCGTGGACGACGTTCTTGGCAGGCTCAAGTCCATTACAGCCCACCACACGGTGGTGGATATCCCGGACAACCTGCCTCCCGTTCCTCTGGACTACGTGGAGATAAACCAGGTGCTCTCCAACCTGATTGAGAACTCGGCCAAGTACGCCCCTCCCGGGACCGAGACTCGCATCTCCGCGCGTCTCGCCGGATCCGTGGTCAGGGGGAGGTCGCCGACCGCGGCCCCGGCTTCCCACCGGGATCGGCCGCCAGCCTGTTTGAGCCCTTCTATCGGGTGAGCGTCGCGGGACAGAGAGCCCGGGGTACAGGACTTGGACTCGCCGTGGCCAAGGGACTGGTGGAGGCCCACGGCGGCCACATTTCGGCCGAGAATCGACCGGGTGGAGGCTCGCTATTCAGCTTCACCCTGCCCTTGGACGAGCCGGCACCTGCCCTGGTCGAGGGGGTGGGGCGGTGACAAGACCTACGGGCGCCCTTATCCTGGCAGTGGACGACGAACCGGCGATTCTGCGCGCCGTGCGCCCTAGCCTGCTACGGCACGGTTATCGGGTGGAGACGGCCGAGAGCGGCGCCCGGGCCCTGAAAAGCTTTACCCGGTACCATCCGGACTTGATACTGCTGGATCTGGGTCTGCCGGACATGGACGGTCGGGAGGTTATCCGGCAGGTGCGTACCAGGGACAACACTCCCATTGTCGTTCTCTCCGTGCAGAATGCCGAGCCGGCGAAGGTCTCGGCTCTGGACCTAGGAGCGGACGACTACCTGACCAAACCCTTCAGGATCGAGGAGCTGCTGGCTCGCCTGCGGGTGGCGCTGCGCCACGTGGCCAGGCCGAGCAGCGGGACGGACAGGGTCTTCCGAACGGGCGACCTCGAGGTGGATTTGGAGCACCGGTGTGTCTCCACCGCCGGAGCTAAAGTGCACCTCTCGCCGACGAAGTACCAGCTTCTCAAAGCCTTCCTCTCGCACCCCAACAAGGTGCTCACGGACCGGATGCTGCTGCAACAGGTCTGGGGACCCAAATACGGTTCTGAAGCCCACTATCTGCACGTCTACGTGGCGCGGCTGCGCAAGAAGCTGGAAGCGGACCCGCGGAACCCCCGCTACATCGTGACGGAGCCGGGCGTCGGCTATCAGCTGCTGGCCGACGCCGGTTGACCTGTGCCTTCCCAACATGGGGGTGCCCGTCAGATTTCCGGGAAGCCCTCAAGCAGGCTGTAGGCACCTTTCCGGGAGCCCGCTCACTGGCTCAGGGCCATCTGTCGCCTTTCGCCCTACCGGCTGGCGGTCACCCGGAAACGTGACGGGCACCCCCAACATGGCCCCATCGAGCAGGATCTGACGCCGTCGTATACAATCTAGTTTGGAATCAATGAGTCACGAACCGATGCGCGGAGGCAGCGAGGTGAACAACGACAACGGCAGGGATAGAGTCGAGAAACCTGCCCAGGCATCGTCCGACTCCACCGGCAGGCCACCGGTGGGTTTTCATCCTGACCTGGCGTGGCGGGAAGAGGTGGTCGGCGCCCGGCCCGGCGATCGGATATTCCGGATAGCGCGCCACCGGTACTTCCGGGGTGCCGGAGCCGGCACCCTCCTTCCCCGAGCCGCGGCGGTCGAACCCCAGGGCGGCGCCGCGAGACTCTGGTGGCGAGTCAAGACCTTCTTGATCGGCCAGCCCATCCCCACCATTCAGGAGACCCAGGAGAGGCTGACCAAGGTCAAGGCGCTGGCGATCCTGTCCTCGGACGCCCTCTCCTCCGTGGCGTACGGCACCGAGGCGGCGATGCGCGTCCTCATCCTCGCGGGGGTCGGAGCACTCGCGCTCACCCTACCGATCTCGGCGGTGATCGCCCTGCTCTTGATCCTTGTGGCCACCAGCTACCAGCAGACCATCGAAGCCTACCCTTCTGGTGGCGGCTCCTATGTTGTGGCGCACGAGAACCTGGGAGTCCTGCCAGGCCTCACCGCCGCCGCATCCCTGCTGGTCGATTACATCATGACGGTGGCGGTGTCCATCGCCGCCGGCGTAGCCGCCCTGGTCTCCGCCTTCCCGGTGCTGACGCCCTACTCCGTCGAGTTCTCCATCGGCCTGGTAGCGGTGATCGCCCTCATGAACCTGAGGGGTGTGCGGGAGTCGGGTACAGTCTTCGCCATACCCACCTATGTCTTCGTCCTCTCCATCCTTGGTCTGATCGCCTTTGGACTCGTCCGGGTCTTCACCGTGGGCGTCCCCTACACCCCCAGCGAACCGGGACCGCAGGCCGGGACGGAGAGCCTTGGAGCTTTCCTGATTCTCTCCGCCTTCGCCAAGGGGTGCACAGCGATGACCGGGACAGAGGCGATCTCCAATGTGGTACCCGTCTTCCAGCCCCCTGAGCCCAAGAACGCCAGAAT
>Ga0315298_1010034_pt1 | contig 11508 bp, 13 predicted proteins | sample WHS_1_MG_FD_203077 | JGI IMG/M metagenome (GOLD analysis project Ga0315298, IMG submission 203077) | Extremophilic microbial mat communities from Washburn Hot Springs, YNP, Wyoming, USA - WHS_1_MG | ecosystem: Environmental > Aquatic > Thermal springs > Hot (42-90C) | place: USA: Wyoming... | reverse complement strand
TTGGGGCTTTTAAGGTAGGTTTCATTTAATAGGTAGATTTGAAAAAATGTTAGATGTTAAACTAAAGGTGGCAATAGATTATAAGAGATGCAATCCCAAAAACTGTGAGGGGGGTATATGCCTCGTTATCGGAGTATGTCCCAATAAGCTATGGAAACAATTAGGGGCATATGATTCCCCTTATCCTATCCCGGGCTTCTGTCAGGAGTGTGGGAAGTGCGCTGAATCTTGTCCTCTGGGAGCGATTCGAATGCTATAAGAAGAATTTTAAAAAAAGATGTTTCATGGGGAAAATTGGGGAAAGAGCAGAAGCTTAGGTCAAGAGGAGAAAATTCTAAAATGGAAAGCTTAGAGACTGAAGTGTTGATCATTGGTGGGGGCGTTTTAGGTGCGGCGGTAGCAAGAGAACTCTCTCGTTATAAGACAGACGTAATATTGGTCGAGAAGGAGGCTGATTTTGGCTGGGGGAGTACCAAGGCCAATATGTGCATTGTCTGCCAGGGAGGAGATGCCTTAGAGTTTCGACCCGAATATCTCCGTAGCAAGCTCGTTTGGGAGAGCATTCCTCTAATGGAACCTCTATGTCAAGAACTTGATGTTCCTTTTGAACGGGTCGGAGAGCTTGCCCTTATTCGAAACAACGAGGAATTCGCCAAATTCCAAAAATTAAAATCGAGGGCAGAAAAAATTGGACTTCCTCCCCATGAATTCATTGATCGGGATACACTTAGACGGATGGAACCGAATGTGACTCGAGAGGCCATCGGTGCCCTTTTGGATCCAAATATTGCCATTGTCGATCCTGTTAGGCTTACTTTCGGTCTCATCGAGAATGCTGCACAAAATGGAGTGAAGGTGCGGAGAGAGACGGAACTTTTAAATATCTTCCAGAGAACCGATTCCTTTGAGGTAGGGACGAGCCAGGGAAAGATTCAGTGCCGATTTATTGTGAATGCCTCAGGAACCTCAACGGCTCGGGTTGCTCGTTTACTCAAAGCCGATGATTTTGTTCTCTACCCGATTAGAGGATTTGTTAGCATTTTGGATAAAAATCTGAGAGGATTGATTCATCATGAAATCCATACCCGACCCGAAGCGCCAGGGCAGATGAATATCATCACGCCAAGTGTGCACGGGAATATTTTCTTTGGAACGACCATGCAACTGGCTCCTCAGGGGGATACCTCAACAACGAGAAGAGTGATGGAGATCGCTTTTAAAAATGTTCGTCGCATCATTCCTGACATTTCTGAAAAGGATATCATCCATTCTTTTAGTGGATTCCTTATGTTTCGAAACTGGGAACTGGGCTGGCATGAGTGTGTCGTTCAGGCCTCTCGTAAAGTTCCTCGTTTGATTAACGTCTGTATGGGTTATCCAGGAGTAAGCGCTGCTCCTTCAACGGGAAAGAAAGTGGTAGAATTGCTCCAACAGGAAGGGTTAAGATTAGAGAAGAATCCAACCTTTGACCCCTTCAGAAAAGCTCCACTTGTCTTTTCTAAACTTTCTGAGGCTCAACAGAGGGAATGGATTGAGAGGGATCCTCGATATGGCCATGTGGTTTGTCGTTGTGAGACTGTGACAGAGGGGGAAATCGTTGAGGCGATTCGAAGAGGGGCAACGACCCTCGATGGAGTCAAATTCAGAACTAGGGCTGGAATGGGAAGATGTCAGGGGGGATTCTGTTCACCCCGTGTGATGAAGATATTGGCGGGGGAACTTAACCTTCCTGAGGAAAAGATTACCAAGAAAGGTCGAGACTCTCGTTTATTGCTTTACAAATCCAAAGAATTAATCGAGGTACAACCATGAGACTTTCAGAAATTGATATAGCGGTGATTGGTTCTGGCCCAGCGGGAATGGCTGCTGCGATTAAGGCAAAAGAAGAAGGAGCGGAGCGTGTCCTCATCTTTGAACGTCAAGAACAGCTCGGCGGCCTTCTTCACCAATGTATTCATAATGGATTTGGCCTCTTCTACTTCGGCCAGGACCTCACAGGGCCCGAATACGGTCGTCGATTTATTGAGAAGATTAAGGATTTAGGAATTGAAGTATTGCTGGAGACCATGGTAACCCATATCTCTCCAGACCGAGAGCTGATGGCCATCAATAGGCGCGAAGGGCCCATTGGTCTCAAACCTAAGTCTATTGTTCTGGCCATGGGTTGTCGGGAGCGAACCCCGGGACAGTTACGTATTCCCGGGACACGCCCTGCCGGGATCTTCACTGCGGGAACTGCTCAAAGGTTTGTCAATGTGGAAGGATTCATTCCAGGAAAGAGAGTGGTCATTTTGGGTTCTGGAGATATTGGTTTGATCATGGCTCGGAGGCTCACTTTGGAAGGAGCAGAGGTGAAAGCAGTGGTCGAAATCCTTCCCTATGTAGGAGGACTTATCAGAAACGAGGTTCAGTGTCTCCATGATTTTCATATTCCATTGCTTTTGGAGCATACCGTTACCGAGATCCACGGTGAAGAGCGGATTGAGGCCGTTACGATCGCTAAGGTAGATCAAGATAAAAACCCCATTCCATCCACTGAACAGATCATAGAGTGTGATACGTTGCTTCTTTCAGTTGGCTTGATTCCTGAAAATGAGCTTTCAAAGATGGCAGGGGTAGAACTTGATCCGTTGACCTGGGGGCCCGTGGTCGATGAGCAAAGGGAAACCAGCGTAGCCGGGATCTTCGCAGGAGGAAATGTGGTTCATGTTCATGATTTGGTGGACCATGTTTCTTGGGAGGCCGAGATAGCCGGGATCTGGGCTGCGAGGTTTGCCAAAAGGGAAACTTTTGAAAAGAAGCTCCGATTGACCCTTCGACCTGGGAGGAACATTCGATCCATTGTCCCACAGATCATCAGTGGGCAGGATGATACCTCCCTTTATATCCGAGTCAAGGAGTTGGAGGAGGGGGTTCAGTTGAAGGTAGGAGAAATTTATTCTCAGAAGCTAAGGATCGTAAAACCCAGTGAAATGATCAAGGTCACTCTCTCAAAAAATCAATTGGAGCCATTGGTTGGAAAGACCAATGAGTTGATCATCAGATGTGAAAAGGCAGGGAAACATGAATAAGGAAAAGATTATCTGTGTGGGTTGCCCTATGGGTTGTGAGACTACTCTCCATGTGGATACTCGGGGAAGGGTCACTAAAATTGAAGCCTATAGATGTAAAGAAGGGCGTCAGTTTGTGATGGAAGAGTACCAAAACCCAGTCAGGGTTTTTACTACCACTCTTCTTACCGAAAATACCCCTCGGCCACTTCTTCCTGTAAGGTCAAACCGACCTATCCTTAAAACAAAAATGAAGGAGGCGGCAAAAGCCCTCACCCATTTGAGGGTGAAACCGCCCATAAAAGGAGGCCAGGTCATTTTTAAAAATTTACTCAACACAGGTGCTGACGTCATAGCCACTGATGATCTTTTGGATAAATAGGTCATTCCAATTTATACCTTATACCTCAGCTGAGCAAAGCGGAAGGGCAGGGTAGAAGGTAGGAGGTGAGTGATATATGAAAGAATTAACTCTGGAGATGGCATTGAAGATGCTTGAGGCAGCCGAGAGGTGGGCCAGAGAGATCGCAGGGTTTCCATGCAGCATCGCTGTGGTAGATAAGTCTGGCACCGTCATCGCTGTCCATCGGATGGACGGAGCTGGCATGGCTACCACAGATATTGCGATTGAGAAAGCATGGACCTCCGTGGCTTTTAAAATGCCTACCCTGATGGGGTCTCGATGGCTCGACCCTCGTAACATCGGGAGACTTTTGGGTGACCATGCAATGGGAATGATCGGCAGGGGGAAGGGACGACTTTGTTTCATCCCTGGAGGAATTCCAATCACAAATGATGAAAATGAGGTTATTGGCGCCATTGGTTGTAGTGGAGTTCCAGCAGGGACAGGAGACATCAGCGACACGACCGTCAGCCAGGCTGGTGTGACCGCACTTTATGAATAATAATGAAAATTGGTAGAGGGTTATTGCTTAAGGTTACGAAGCCAGTTTCGTCATTCGGTAACAGTTATGTTTAAAATAATTAAACACGATAACCATAGCTTTATATAGACGATACAGGCATCGTTACCGTTGCCGTTAGAACAAACCCTTACGTTCTTAGGTAAATCTTAAAGAGGAGATTACCCACGATGATGAATTTAGAGATGGCCAAAAAATTACTTCAAACAGGGGTCAAGATAGCGAAAGGGAAAGGTATATGTTGCAGCATTGCCATTGTTGACGAAAACGGCTGGCTGGTGGCGCTTCACCGTATGGACGAGGCTCCTATCCCCACTGCAGAAATAGCAAGGGATAAAGCATGGACTGCCGCTGTCTTTCGTCGCCCCAGCTCTGAAATCTCTGTCTTTGGTAATCCCAAGGCGCCTGGGTTTGGCTTTAATACTCAGAATTGGAATGACCGGTTGACCCCTATCCCTGGAGGGGCTCCTATCTGGGTTGATGGCCATGTGATTGGGGCAATAGGGGTATGTAGCGAATTGCCAGATAAGGACGTTGCTCTATGCCAAAAAATCATCAAAGGAATCGGGGCAATACTTAAGGGGAAGGAAGAACCATGACCACTCTGGATAAGATTTTTGAAAATAAAAAAGCGAAGGTAATCGATATCCAGGGAGGCCAAGGGATAAAGCAACGTCTCGGCCAGATGGGTATTCATACTGGAGATATAATAACGATGTTGAGGTACGGGGCACTCCGAGGTCCTATATTGATTGAGGTGCATGGTAGTCAGGTGGCTCTTGGGAGGGGGATTGCTTCCCGAATCATTGTGGAGGAAGTTGAATGAGAATTGCTCTGGCTGGTCAGCCAAACTGTGGTAAGAGCACCCTATTCAACCATATTGCTGGGTATAAAGCCATTACTTCCAATTTTCCGGGGACGACCGTTAAATACACTGAGACCAAAGTCCGTATCAATGGGGTTACATGTCACTGCATTGACCTTCCAGGAACCTATTCGCTGACGTCCGGAGACCCAGCCGAATTGGAGGCACGGAGGCATCTCCTCTCTGAAGAGGTAGATGTGATCATTAATGTAGTCGATGCCTCGCTACTCTGCCGAAGTCTGGAGCTGACACTTCAACTTCTGGAGCTTGAAGTTCCCACGATCCTCTGCCTGAATATGATGGATGAGGCCCAGAGGAAAGGGATACAGATCGATGCCCAAAAACTCTCGAACCTTCTTGGGGTCCCGGTTATTCCCACCATCGCCACAACGGGAAAAGGACTGAAGGAGTTATTTACTGAAGCAGCGAGAGTTTGGGAAGAAAAAAGAAGAGGGAGGACTCTGAAATTCAGCAAAGACATCGAAGAAATCATAGATCAGATGGTCTCTATCCTCCGTAGTCAATCTATTCATGCGAAAGTTCCTTCACGTTTTCTTGCGATCAAGCTCCTCGAAAATGATCCTTTTTTCATAAGTGAAATAAAAAGGTCCGAAAATTCCATTGACCCAATTGAATCTCTTCACGAGAGATTGGAGAAGATCCACGGAGTCCCATCCGATGAGGTGATATCCTCTGAGCGTCATGCCCTGGCCATGAATTTATTTGAGAAGGTTTCAACTGTTATTCATCCCCCAAGGAGAGACATTCGGATCGCTATTGATAACTGGGTGATGCATAAGATTTTTGGTTATTTGATTCTGGCAGGAGTATTTTACGGCTTCTTCAATTTCATCTTCGGAATTGGAGGTTATATTGAAGAGCCTTTGATGGAGTTTTTTGACCGATGGATAGAAGGGTTCGAGGGTTTTTTGGGAAAAGAGAGTTTGTTTTTCTTTCTCTCCAAAGGGGTCCTTCAGGGAATTGCAGGAGGAATAGCGATTGTTCTGCCTTACCTTGTTCCCTTCCTCATCGGTCTCTCCATTCTTGAAGACGTTGGATACCTGCCGAGAGTGGCTTTCTTGATGGATGTCTTTATGCACAAGATTGGTCTTCATGGCAAATCCATTATTCCCTTTATTTTAGGATATGGATGCAGTGTTCCTGCAGTGATGGCCACGCGAATCCTTGAATTTCCTCAGCATAGGTTCATCGTTTCTATCCTCACGACCATGATCCCTTGTGCGGCTCGGATCACAATCATCTTCGGGTTGGTTGCTTTTTTCATCAGCCCCAATGCTGCGCTGGCGATTTTTGCCCTTAACATTCTGGTCGTGGCTATCTCGGGGAAGATCCTCTCCACCCTCTATCCAGAACCAGGAAGTCTTGGGTTGATTATGGAAATCCCTGTCTACCAGTTACCCCCGCTGCAAAATACCTTGAAGAAATCCTGGTATCGAATAAGAGAATTTATCGTTATCGCTTGGCCCCTCCTGATTATCGGAAGTGCTCTGCTTGCCCTGATGGAGTATGGAGGCGTTGAAAAATATATTAACTGGTTCTTATCTCCTCTGACGCATCTTCTTGGCCTCCCAGTTTCTGTTGGAACAACGCTGATCTTTGGTCTCTTAAGAAAAGAACTGTCCATGATCATGCTGACCCAGGCTTTAGGAACTCCTCAGGTTCTTACTGTGATGACAAAAACTCAAATCATGGTCTTTACTATCTTTGTTACTTTCTATATTCCCTGTTTGGCTACAATTGCAGCCCTTTGGAAAGAGATCGGAAAGAAAGGTGCTTTTCTGGCCATCCTTTTCACTCTTTCTGTAGCCATTCTCTTAGCCTTCGTCACTCGAATCTTTTTAGGGGTATTTATTTGGTGATTAAAAATGATTTATCGAAAAGGATTTCTTTTATTTCTCATGGATCGGTTGAAAAGGTCTCCAAAAATCTTAAGGGAGATTCTATACGGGATGACGGTCCACGAGATGGATCTCGAATTGAGAAGGGAGAGAGGCAGTTTAAATCATCTTTTTATGCTGGTAGTGTTTGGGGATCTCGTGGGATTACCCTTGCTCCCTCCTTACTATTCCATGAGGCTTTTGCCTTATATCATCCCATCGATTGAAAAATGGAAGAGGAGCCTTTTAAAGGAAAAAGATTTAACTGATTTCGTTGCCACAGATATTTAACCCTCCTCATTTTATATTCATTCCTTGGGGAGAAGGTAAAAATGAAGGGATATTAAATGAAAAAGATCAAAATAGAAGATGCTATTGGCATGATCCTTGGTCACGATGTGACGCAGATTATTCCTGGAAAATATAAGGGGGCTCGATTCAAAAGAGGCCACAGAATAAAAAAAGAAGATATCCCTGAATTCTTAAAGATTGGCAAAGAACATGTCTATGTGATGGATCTCAAACCAGGAACCCTCCACGAGGATGATGCAGCGATTCGATTGGGGAAGGCTTTCTCTGGAAGGAACATCACAATCACTGGGCCTTCTGAAGGGAAAGTTACCTTCTATTCACAGATCAACGGGGTTTTAAAAATCAACCTGTCGCTTCTTCATCGAATTAACCTTTCGAAAAATATCATTCTCTCAACCCTCCATCGATATACTCCCTGCTCTTCAGGGATGGCTGTTGGGGCAACCCGAATTATTTCTCTTACTGCTCCAGAAGTTGAGATTGAAAAGGTTGAAAATTGGTGTGAAAAATATGGGCCTGTCATCGAAGTTCTTCCTTATCGGAGACTCAATGTTGGAGTGATCATCACAGGAAATGAAATCGTTTATGGTAGAATCAAAAACGGATTTGACGATTATATAGGCAAAAAGATCTCAAATTATGGCTCAAAGGTGGTGAAAAAAATCGTAGTCCCAGATGACATCTATAAGATTTCACAAGCCCTATTGAAATTCAAAGATTCCACTATCGATCTCGCCTTGGTCACAGGAGGGCTCTCTGTTGACCCTGATGATGTGACCCGAACAGGAATCAAAAAAGCAGGTGTAAAGATAATTTTTTATGGCACCCCGGTTCTTCCGGGAGCAATGTTTCTTTATGGAATCTTTGAGGGTAAACCAATATTGGGTCTTCCGGCCTGTGTATTTCATCATAAGACGACATTATTTGATATAATCTTCCCAAGAATATTGGCTGGTGAAATGCCCACTCGAAAAGAAATTGGTTTACTGGGCCATGGAGGATTTTGCCAAAATTGTAACCCCTGTCATTTTCCAGTGTGCCCTTTTGGGAAGGGATAAACAGGGTGAGTTTTTATTGCGGTTTATATAGGGTTAGGAAGCCAACCTTCTCAAAGTCACTGTCATTAGAGGCAAGATGGGCGATGTTGTTATTCTTCATTATAGCAAGATTTATGGCATCATTAGTAAAAAGCATAAATTTCCTTTTAAATTCAGAACTTAATTTAATATCTTTGAGGCTTACTGTTAGGATGGAGATACCAAGTTTATCAATATAAGAAATTGAATCAAGAGGGTCAGTGAGAGAGGCTATTTTGTCAGGATTCGCTTTAAGGTATTTTGTAACCTCTTTAGGTAAAAACCCAAACTTTTCTGAAGGTTCAATTATCATTAACCAATGGAGGACTTCAGCGAGAACAAGGTCGGAGGTATAACCGCTGATGCTACCCTCTTCGATTCTTTGAAAAAAATGAAAGCAAGCATCTGCAAACTTTTCAAATCTTGAGAAATGATAAATGAAAATATTTGAGTCTATAAATACTTCTGCATTATCTACGATCTCTGACAAAATCAATTATTCCTCCAGACAACTGTATTGGGGGTTTAGGGCAACATCCTCGATGACTTTAGGATCTCCTTTAACAATTCCCTGGCTCATCTTTGCCGGACTGGTTTTTTCTTTAATGATGACTTCAACTTTTTCATGCTCCTTTAGTTCCAGTGCTGTTAATGGCTTTAAAACACCATTTTCATATATTGCTTCGATAATCTTGTGCATAATATTTCTCCCCTTTCATGTTTGAGGATTTCTTCAATATTAAAGTTAGCAAAAAAAAGAGGATGTCAAAAGGAAAAGGCAAAAAAGTTAAGCAATTTCTAATCGAGAATCGGAAAGGAGGTTTATATGCCTTTTGAGGCCATTTTAGTAGATAAAAAAGAAAAGATCGGGATCATTACATTAAATCGACCACAAAAGTTTAATACCTTCAATACTCGATTGGCCGAAGAACTGAATACTGGATTGCGCCAAATGGACGAAGACAGAGAGGTTCGAGTCGTCATTATCAAAGGAGCAGGTAAGGTCTTTTCTACAGGGATCGATGTAAGTGAGTTTCACGGAAAGACATCGTTAGAGTACCATCGATGGTTTACCCTTATGGACCAGATGCACTTTACCATTGCTTCTATGGAGAAACCGGTGATTGCTATGGTCCATGGATATGCAGTGGCAAATGGCGCGGGACTGGTGGCCGCTGCGGACTTTGCCATTATGGCTGAAGACGCTAAACTTGGGACAACGGCTATTAACGTTGGATTGCTCTGCACGGGGCCCATCATCCCGATAAGTTATGGCCTTGGCAAGAAAAAGACTCTGGAGATGCTTTTGAGTGGTGATATGATTGATGCGAAAGAAGCGGAGCGATTGGGTCTGGTTAATAAAGTGGTTCCGGCAGAAAAGTTAGAAGAGGAAACCATCGCCTTTGCTCAAAAACTAATTGATAAAAGCCCTGTGGCCATCCGGATGGGGAAAAATTTCTATTACCAAATGATCGATATGCCCTTCCGCCAGAGATTTGTTCTGAATAGTGAGATTATGACCAGGTTATCCACGAGTGAGGACGCCCTTGAAGGAATCAATGCCTTTATTGAAAAGCGGCACCCCGTGTGGAAAGGAAAATAGTCGCCGCAAGAGTATCTCCCATACCTGTCCATAGACAATGGAGTAAAGGAAATATGCAAAAAGGGTATCAGGTTGCCATTGTCGGATCAGGGCCATCGGCCATCTTTGCTGGCCTCACCTTAACGAAGGCAGGTGTAAGGGGCATCGCCATCTTCGAGAAGGGGAAGGATATTCACGAGAGAAAGAGAGGACGAGGAATGGAACTCCTTTGTGGTTGGGGTGGTGCCGGTGCTTTTAGTGATGGGAAGCTCACCCTCTCAACGAAGGTAGGTGGTTTCCTAAATGAATTTGTCCCTCAAACCGAATTGATGGATCTTCTCAAAAAAGCCGATGACCTCTACCTTTCATTTGGTGCCCCTAAAGAGGTTTTCGGCCAATCCTCTGATCAAACCGAGGCTCTCTATCAGGAGGCAAAACTCGCAGGATTGGAATTCATCCCCATGGAGATCAGACATCTGGGAACAGAAAACTGTGTTCCTCTTTTGAAGAGAATCCGTGAAGTCTTAGACGGAAAGATCGATTTCTTTTTTGAAACCCCTGTAAAAGAGATTCTTGTGCATAATGGGAAAGCTCGGGGAGTCATGCTGCAGAATGGAAATCAGGTAAACGCTGATTTTGTGATCTGCGGCCCAGGTCGTTCAGGGGCCGGATGGATCAAAAATGAAGTCCAGCGTCTGGGGATCCCTTCTATTCAAAGTCCGGTTGACATAGGGGTTCGTGTGGAGACACCTGCTCCTATTCTTAAAAAATTGACCGATCTCGCCTATGAGGCAAAGTTTATTTATTACTCTAAAACATTTGATGAAAAGGTCAGAACCTTCTGCATGAATCCCTTCGGGGAGGTCGTTACAGAGACGATTGAAGATATCATTACAGTCAATGGCCATAGTTATGCTAAGAGAAAAACAGAGAATACAAATTTCGCCCTTCTTGTTTCGAGTACTTTCACAGAACCTTTCGATGATCCTATTGGTTATGGAAAGTATATTGCGAGGCTGGCCAATCTTCTCGGAAATGGAGTAATCATCCAGAGATTGGGAGATCTTCTCGACGGAAGGAGGTCCACCCCTGACCGTATCAATCGGTGTATTACCCATCCTACCCTTACTTCGGCCACTCCGGGCGACCTCAGTTTTGTCCTCCCTTATCGACATCTAAAAAGTATTATCGAGATGCTTGAGGTGCTGGATCGAATAAGCTTAGGGATTTACTCCAGGCACACTCTGCTCTACGGCGTAGAGGTAAAATTCTATACCAACCGAATAAAACTCTCTTCTGCTTTAGAAACAGATATCCAAAATCTCTTTTTTATCGGTGATGGAGCCGGAATTACAAGGGGATTGATGCAGGCATCCATCAGCGGAATGATTGCTGGGGAGGAGATATTAAGAAGGTTAGGGAAAGCTTGTTAGAAGGCCTTCACCCTTCACATCATCTTAAATAAAAGCAGGCCCTGGTGCTGATGAGGGAAGGTGCAAATTCATAAAAAAGTCCCCAGTGGAAATGATGACCTATTTAGGACGCCCGCTGGTCTGGTAGGGGGCAATGGAATGACGGCTGAAAATGATTGCAGAGCCTATATAGAAGCTGTCGGGGCCTTGAGATCCTTGATCGGAAGAGAGAGGCAATTTCTCCGAGTTTTGGCTAGGTATTACTATTGTCTTGTAACTGAATTATCTTTACATGGTCTCGCCTTTGCGAGAATCGCATCCGCCGATTTGGTCCAGGCAAATGGTTTGGGGTTTTGGTTATTGGCTTCAATATATCGTTGGATAGCGTCG
>Ga0315298_1010033_pt1 | contig 11509 bp, 10 predicted proteins | sample WHS_1_MG_FD_203077 | JGI IMG/M metagenome (GOLD analysis project Ga0315298, IMG submission 203077) | Extremophilic microbial mat communities from Washburn Hot Springs, YNP, Wyoming, USA - WHS_1_MG | ecosystem: Environmental > Aquatic > Thermal springs > Hot (42-90C) | place: USA: Wyoming... | reverse complement strand
TGGCGCCGAAGACGATCGCGCAGGGGGAGTACCGCTCGGCGGCCAATTACTCGTATCACCTCGATGCGGGTAAGTTCGGGCCCTTTCTCGCCAAGCACTGCATCGAGACGCTCGGCGTTCGGCACGCTCTGGCCGACGTCACCGGCGTCAACCAGTGCGAGTCGGGGGACATCACGGGCCTCGAGACGGCACAGGCGGGCACCGTCGAGGGCGACCTGTTCGTCGATTGCAGTGGCTTTCGCGCGCTGTTGCTCGGCGAGACGCTGAAGGTGGACTTCAAGCCGTGCTCAGACGTCTTGCTCTGCGATACCGCGCTCGCCGTGCAGGTACCATTCGATACGCCCGATCAGCCGATGGCATCGGAGACGATCGCCACGGCGCAGGAGGCGGGGTGGATCTGGGACATCGCGCTGCCGACGCGGCGGGGGGTCGGGCACGTCTATTCGAGCCGGCACACGAGCGAAGAAGCTGCGCGCGAGACGTTGCTGCGCTACATCGGGGCGCACCATCGGGATTTGGCGGTGCGCAAGATTCCCATCCGCTCGGGTCATCGGCAGGTGTTCTGGAAGAATAACTGTTTGGCCGTCGGCCTGGCGCAGGGGTTTCTCGAGCCGCTCGAGGCCTCGGCGATCGTCCTGGTGGAGCTCTCGGCGAAGCTGCTCGCGGAACAGATGCCGGCGTGCCGGGAAGTGATGGATATCGTCGCTCGGCGTTTCAACGAGGTGACCGCGTACCGCTGGGGTCGGATCATCGATTTCCTCAAGCTGCATTATGTGCTCACCCAGCGCACCGATACGGCGTTCTGGCGCGATAATGCGGACCCGGTGACCGTGCCGCAGCGACTTCAGGACATGCTGACGCTGTGGAAATTCCAGTCGCCGTGGTTCTTCGATGAGCTCGACCGGCTGGAGGAGGTATTCCCGGCCGCAAGTTATCAGTACGTCCTGTACGGGATGGGCTACCGTACCGAAGTGGTGCCGGAGGACCGGGCCGAGTCCGCCCCCGACGCCGCGCGGCTGGTCGAGGAGAATGTCCGCGTGACCGCCCAATTATGTGCGCAGCTGCCGAAGAATCGTGAGCTGCTGAATCAAATTTACCAATACGGGCTACAGCCCGTTTGAGCGAACGTCTCGTCTCATGACCCAAATCGTACCGCTGAACAAAGAAACCTATCGCGACCTGAAGGTCGACGGTCGAGCCTCGGCCGCACACGGCGACAATCAGCATTTCGTGCAGGTGATCGTCGGGGAGTTCTCGCACCTGCTGGTGCATTACCCGATCCTGTTCGGCAAGCAGCGCGATACGGGACAGTTCTTCTGCGGCGCCATGCTGGGCTTCATCGAGGGCGAGAATCAATTTCTCGGCGACTGGCGCCGTGACCCGGAGTTCTATCGGCCGCTGACGTTGCAGCGTGGTCCGTTCTACATCAACGGCCCGGAGCTGGCGATCGATCTGGATGATCCGCGGGTCGGTGCCGAGAGCGGCCAGCCGTTGTTCACCGAGCAGGGGCAGCCGAGCCGGTATCTGCAGCGGATCATCTGGGCGTTCCAGGATCTGCAGCCGGGTATCGAGCAGACCCGGATCTTCATCGCGCGACTGCTCGAGCTGAATCTCATCGAGCCGATCGACATCGAAGTCGAGTTCGAGGATGGCACGCTGCGTCATTGTGACGGGTTGTACACGATCAATCAGGAAGCGCTGGCGCGGCTGGCCGATACCGTGGTGGTTGAACTGTTCAGGCGCGGCTACCTGGCGCTGATCCACATGATGATCAACTCGCTGAAGCAGGTGCGGGTGATGGCGCGGACCAAAAATGCGCGCCTGCTGAAGCAGACCGAAGGGCTTGTGCCCGCGCAGAGTGCGGGCGGCGCGTGACGGTGCGCCGCCGGGATCCGGGTGCGTTCAGCCGGTGAGCTGATTCGCCGCGGCGAGGCGCCGCACCGAATCGCGCCAGAGGATCTTCGTGGCGATCTCCCGCTCGACGGGCAGGGCTGACCCGTAGCACAGGTTCAGCAGCCGGTGCACCGCGTTGGTCGCGATCTCGACCCAGGGTATGAGCACCGTGGTGAGCGGGGGGGCGGAGACGGCCGAGAGGTCGATGTTGTCGTAGCCCATGACCGAGATGTCCTTCGGCACCGATACCCCGATCTGACTCAGATAGGAGAGCGCGCCGATGGCCATTTCGTCATTGGCGCAGAACAGCGTCGTGAACGGCCGGTTCGTCTCGAGCAGTGTGCGCGTGCCGGAGCGGCCACTCTCGGGTGTGAAATTTCCATGTACTCGCGGCAGGGTCTCGACCTCGATGCCGTACTCGGTGAGCGTCTCGTAGAACCCGCGCATGCGCAGTGCGTTGTCGCGGGATTCCTTCGGACCTTCGATGACCGCGAGACGCCGGTGACCGGCCTCGCACAGCGTCCGGGCGGCGAGCGCACCGGCGGCGCGGTGATCGGGATTGAAGCACTGCTCCTGCAGGTGCGGCAGGCTGCGGTTCAACAGCACGAAATTGCGCTGCAGCCGGGTGATGTGTTCCGCATCGGACGGGGTGAGCGCCGTGCCCATCAGCAGCAGCCCGTCGCAACCGCGGTCGGTGAGGAATTCAGCGCCGGCGAGCGCCTCTTTGCGCTCGTCGTGCGGCTCGAGGCCGAAGTTCACCACCATGTGGCATTGCTGGGCGTGCAGTGCGAGGAAGATCGCGTGCAGGATTGGGGTGTAGAACGATCCGGCGACCACCGGGATGAACACGCCGATCATGCGCGAGTGGCCCTTCTGCAGGACGCGTGCGGCGTGCGAGGGCCGGTACTGCAGCGCCTCGATCGCCTGGGTCACCCGCTTGATGGCATCCTGGGAAACGGGGCCTTTGCCGGCAATGACGCGCGATGCGGTACCAACACCGACTCCGGCGAGCTTGGCCACGTCTTTGATGGTTGCCATCTGTATATATTATCAGAATTCGATTGCAGCCGGCCGCGGCTGACCTGACACGCGAAGCGTCAGACGGGCAGGCCGGCGGTGCAGACACTCGAGGTAAATGCACCTAGAATTTCCCGCACTCAAGGGTTGAATGAGCGGGGCCGGCGTGAATATTCTGTTCGTGTGTCTGGGTAACATCTGCCGATCGCCGACGGCCGAGGGCGTATTTCGCGCCATGGCGGCGCGTGAGCTGCCCGAAGTGGCGCTCACCGTCGACTCGGCCGGTACGGCGGGCTATCACGTCGGGGAGCCGCCGGATGGCCGTACGTGCGAAGCGGCGCTGCGGCGCGGGTATGAGCTTTCCGGGCTGCGTGCCCGGGTGGTTGAGCCGCGCGATTTCGAAGTGTTCGACCTGATCCTCGCTATGGACCGGCAGAATCTCGAGACGCTCCGGCGGCGGGCACCGGCGCAGGCGCGCGCTCGGCTGCGGCTGCTGCTGGAATTTGCCCCGCAGAGCGGTCTGCAGGAAGTGCCGGATCCGTACTACGGCGGAGCGAATGGGTTCGAGCAGGTGCTCGATCTGGTCGAAGCCGCTTCGCTCGGCCTGTGCGCCGCAGTACGCCGCGGGGAGTGGGCGCCGTAGGGCGGTTCGATCCCCCTGGGACGCGGTGCGTCCCAGGGGGAAGAGGCCTATTCCTCGGTGCCGCGCCGGCTGGGCGTCCACTCGGCCGGCGCAGAGGTCCACACCACGTGCGGCTTGCCGTCCTGGGCGCCGGCGGGCGGCGCTGAGACCGGCTCGACGTGCACGGTGGCCGGTTTCGGCTCCTCATGCCACGCCGCGGGCTTCTCCTCGCGCGTCGGAGCCGGAGCGGGAGCGGGAGCCGGAGCCGGCGGCGGGAGGCTCGGCGCGGCCTGCATCGGAGCGCTCGCAGGGGCCGGCTCGGACGGCCGGAATGAGGGGGGGGCCGGCTCGAACGATGCCCGTGTATCCCGTTCGGCCGGCGGTGTCTGCACCTCATGGCGTTCGGCTGCGCCGAACTCGTGTGAAGCTTCGCGGGCGCCGCCGCCTTCATTCTGGCGGTTCTCGCCCGCTGCATTCTCACCCCGCGCGCCGCCGCGCCGTCCGCCCCGGCGTCCACGCCGCCGGCCACGCCGTTCGCCGCGCTCGGAGGCGGGCCGCTCGCCGCCGGTCACAGCGGGCTCACTCGGGCTCGGGCCGCTGGCGCTGGCAGCTGCAGCCGCCGGCGCCTCCGGCGGACGAGGCGAGCCCAGGTCGCGTTCCCGGTCCCGATCTCGGTCACGCGGACGCCGATCGGAGCGATCCCGCCGACCCTCGGCACTGCGGCCCTCGGCACTGCGGCCCTCGGCACTGCGGCCCTCGGCACTGCGGCCCTCGGCACTGCGGCCCTCGGCACTGCGAGGTTCGCCTTGCGGACGGCGGCTGCCCTCGCCGCGATGACCTTCACCGCGTCCACCATCGCCACGGCGGCCTGAACGACCGGAATCCCGGCGTCCGTCACGGCCACGATCACCACGGTCTCCGCGTTCGTTGCGGCGATGCGGGCTGCGCGGCGCCGGGGCGGGCGCTGGCACCTGCGGCGCACTCACCGCCGGTTCTGCCTCCGCGGCAAACAGGCCCTTCAACCGTGACCACAGTCCCTTGGCCGGGCGGGATTCCGCCGGGGCGCTCGGGGCGGCGTGCGGTGCCGCGAGGGTCACCGGCGAGGGGGTGCTCGGCATGATCGGAGCCACCGCCGGGACTTCGGCGGCCGGGCGCTGCTCCCGGGCGCTGCCCGGCTCGGTCACCTCCGGCGGTGCCGGGATCAGGTAGCTGGTCTGACGGTTCTCCGGCAACTCCGTTTCGTCGTCGCGCACGCGGCGGATCGAGTACTCGGGCGTCTGGATGTGCGGATTCGGCACGATGATCAGTTCCGCTTCGCTCTTGTCCTCGAGCGTGCGCAGCCATTCGCGCTTCTCGTTGAACAGGAAGGTCGCGACGTCGACCGGCAGCTGCGTGATCACCTTGGCGGTGCGGTCCTTGCGCAGCTCCTCGCCGATCAGGCGCAGGATCGCCAGTGCCATCGACTCGACGCCACGGATGCTGCCGATGCCGACGCAGCGCGGGCAGACGATGTGGCTCGATTCACCGAGCGAGGGTCGCAGGCGCTGGCGGGACATCTCGAGCAGCCCGAAGCGCGAGAGCTTGCCGATCTGGATGCGCGCGCGGTCCATTTTCATCGCGTCGCGCAGCCGATCCTCGACCTCGCGCTGATTCTTGCCCGACTCCATGTCGATGAAGTCGATGACGATCAGGCCGCCGATGTCGCGGATGCGCAGCTGGCGGGCGATCTCCTCGGCCGCCTCGAGATTGGTGTTGAGCGCCGTGGTCTCGATGTCGCTGCCTTTGGTGGCGCGCGCGGAGTTGATGTCGATCGACACCAGCGCCTCGGTGTAGTCGATCACGATGCTGCCGCCGGAGGGCAGCTGCACCTTGTGCGCATACGCCGATTCGATCTGGCTTTCGATCTGGAAGCGCGTGAACAGCGGGATGTCATCGACGTACTGCTTCAGGCGCCGGTGGGCATCGGCGGGCATGAAGCGCTGCATGTACTCCTGGGCCTTCTGATAGGCGCTGGTGTCGTCGACCAGCACCTCGGCGATGTCGTCGGAGAGGTAATCGCGCAGCGCGCGAGTGACCGCATCGCTCTCGCGGTACACCAGGAACGGGGCCGGCTTGCCCTCGGCGGCGGCGGCGATCTGTTCCCACTGTGCCTTGAGGTTGTCGAGGTCCCACTGCAGTTCCGCAGCGCTGCGACCGACGCCGGCGGTGCGCACGATCGCGCCCATTCCGTCGGGAATCTGCAGCTGGTTCATCACCTCGCGCATCTGGTCGCGATCCTCGCCCTCGATGCGGCGCGAGACGCCGCCGGCGCGCGGGTTGTTCGGCATCAGCACCAGGAAGCGTCCGGCCAGGCTGAGGAACGTGGTGAGGGCGGCGCCCTTGTTGCCGCGCTCCTCCTTCTCGACCTGGACGATGAGTTCCTGTCCTTCGAAGAGCAGATCGCGGATGTTCATCCGCCCGCCCTGGGGCGACTGGCGGAAGTAGTCCCGGGTGACTTCCTTCAGCGGCAGAAAGCCATGCCGCGACGCTCCGTAGTCGACGAAGCAGGCTTCCAGGGACGGTTCGATGCGGGAGATGCGGCCTTTGTAGACGTTCGCTTTCTTTTGTTCGCGGGAAGGGATGTCGATGCTGAGATCAAAGAGCTTCTGTCCATCGACCAGCGCGACTCGCAACTCCTCTTCCTGAGTCGCATTGACGAGCATTCTTTTCATGTGCCCCTACTGTTGTACGGTGAGGGGCCGGCAAGCACACGGGAGGCCGCAGCGCGAGCGCGCCGCAGCGGCGAAGATTTCTGCGACTCGGCGCGTAAGCTCGAGTCTCTCTTATCACAATGCACGCCACGTCATAGGCGGGTGCCGGAAATCCTTCGACGGTCTCAACCGGAGCCGCCTCGCGCGGAACCTGTTACTGCGGTTCTACGCCCGAGGCGTTCTTGTCGGCCCGATACGATGGCCTCTCTCATGGAGGTCCAACTAACATGCGGCGGGGTACCCCCGCCAACCATTGGTGCGCCCGCGCAGCGGGCGGCGGGCGGAGTATACTGCAAGGATTGCTGTAGAAACAGTGTCTTACGCGGAAGAGGGCGGTGTCCGAGACGAATGTGACCGAGGGGCGCACCGCCGTGCGCTATTTGGACGTGGGCGCGGACGAGGCCGGGCAGCGGCTCGACCGCTTTCTCGCCCAGCATCTGCCGGGGGTGCCGCACACGCGGCTGTTCCGCATCATCCGCAAGGGCGAGGTGCGCCTGAACGGCCGGCGCACCACCCCGGAGGCGCGGCTGGCCGCGAGCGACCGGATCCGGGTACCGCCGCTGCGCATCGAGGCGCCCGGGGCCGCCGCGGCGCGGCGGGGCCCGTCGGCGGAGCTGATCGAAACGGTCCGCCGCGCCATCATCCAGGAGGATGCGCGGCTGCTGGTGATCGACAAGCCGGCCGGCATCGCCGTACACGGCGGCAGCGGGGTCGAGTTCGGCCTGATCGAGGCGCTGCGCGCGCTGCGCCCGGACGAATCGCTCGAGCTGGTGCATCGGCTCGACCGCGACACCAGCGGTTGTCTGCTCGTGGCGCGCACGCCGGCGGCGCTGCGCGCCGCGCATGCGGTGCTGCGCGAAGGGGTGACCGACAAGCGCTACCTGGCGCTGGTGTGCGGGCGCTGGGAACTCGGCCGCAAGCGGATCGACGTGCCGCTGCACACCGAGACCCGGGTGAGCGGGGAGCGCACCGTGCGGGTGGGGGCGGGCGGTAAGCCTTCGGTGAGCGATTTCCGGCCGGTGCAGATCTTCGGGCGGCGCAGTCTCGGGGCGGCCGCCGCCAGTCTGCTCGAAGTGACGCTGCATACCGGGCGCACGCACCAGATCCGGGTTCATGCCGCCTACGCCGGGCACCCGGTGGCCGGCGACCCGAAGTACGGCGATGCGGGCTGCAACGCGGCGCTGCGCGGACTCGGTCTGAACCGGATGTTCCTGCACGCCCACAGCATGAGCTTCGAATGGCCCGACGGCGCGACGTTCAGCGCCAGTGCGCCGCTGCCGCCGGACCTTGCCGCGGTGCTCGGGCGACTGGAGCGCTGAGGGGATTAGGGCACCGGGCAGCCGGCGGCGCGCAGTGCCGCGGCCAGCCAGATCAGCGGCAGCCCGATCAGCGCGGTCGGGTCGATGTTCTCGATGCGCTCGAACAGCGCGATCCCGAGTCCTTCGGCGCGAAAGCCGCCGGCGCAGTCGAACGGCTGTTCGGCGGCGACATAGCGCGCGATCTGCTCGGGACTGAGCGTGCGGAACGCGACGGTGGTGGTGTCGAGGTGCATCTGGCGGACCCGGCCGCCGGCCCCGAGCAGCGCACAGCCGGTGAAAAAGCGTACCCGCGCACCGCTCGCGGCCGCGAGCTGGGCACGGCAGCGCTCGGCATCGCCGGGCTTGTCGAGCACTTCGGCGCCGAGTGCGGCCACCTGGTCGCTGCCGATGACCAGCGCCTCGGGAAAGCGCTCGGCGACCGCCTGGGCCTTGGCAAGCGCGAGCCGCGCGGCCCGGTCGGCCGGCAGTTCCCCGGGAACGTACGTCTCCGGATCGCCCGGGGCGACGGCAGTGAAGGGCAGCCGCAGCCGCTCGAGCAGCGCGCGGCGGTAGACGGAGGTCGAGGCGAGGATCAGTTCAGGCATGGTGCGGCACGTCGGGCCGATTCGGCTCTCGGAAACAATGACTTAAGGATTCACCCGACTTTGACTTGCCGGGACCTGATACCTATTATACGCGCCCCATGCCGCAACCCTGGTCCAAGCCGCTCGAGGTAGACCGGCTGTCCCGCGGGGCGGCTGCGCTCGATTTCGATGTGGAATTGACGCAGTTGCCGCGGCTGAGTTCGCGCGCCGAATTGATCGGCGGCAGCGTGCGCGGCGCGGTGCGTTTCGCGCGCAAGTCGGGTCGGGCTGTGGCCGACGTGACGCTCGAGGGCGCTGCGCGGCTGACGTGCCAGCGTTGCATGCAGCCGATGACGCTGCCGCTGAGCGCGCATGTGCAGGTCGCGCTGCTCTCGAGTGCTGACGAGGCGAGCACGCTCGAGGATGCATTCGAGCCGGTGCTGGCGCCCGAGGGCCGCATCAGCGTGGCCGAGTTGATCGAGGAGGAGGTGCTGCTCAGTCTGCCGATCGTGCCGATGCACGTCGAGGACGGGCAGTGTCCTTCGTCCGGGGCGCAGAGCGCCGCGGGCGATGCGCCGGCCGATGCGGTGACGCAGCGGCCGTTTGCGCGTCTGGGTGAGTTGTTGAATCAGAAGTGAGTTTCCGCGCGTTGTGCGCACGAGGACATTATGGCCGTTCAGAAAAGCCGCAAGACCCCATCCAAGCGCGGCATGCACCGTTCCCACGACGGACTCGCCGCGCCGGCGCTCTCCACCGATCCGCAGTCGGGTGAGACCCACCTGCGTCATCGCATCACTCCGGACGGTTTCTACCGCGGCCGGCGCGTGATCGAGAAGCCTGTCGAAGATCAGGAATAACGCGCGTACGCGTGCCTGTGTTGCCGGTCGCCATCGATGTGATGAGCGGCGATCGCCAGCCGGGGGAGTACATCGCCGGTGCGCTCGCAGCGCTCGCCGAACAGACGGACCTCACGGTTCTGCTGGTCGGAGAGCGCTCGCTCATTGAGGCGGCACTCGCCGGGCAGCCGGCGGCGCTGCGCGAGCGCATCGAGATCGTGCCGGCTTCGCAAGTGGTCGGCATGGACGAGCCGCCACGCGAGGCGATGCGGCACAAGAAGGACTCCTCGATGCGCGTGGCCATCGAGCTCGTCAAGAGCGCTCGGGCCGCGGCGTGCGTCAGCGCCGGCAACACCGGTGCGCTGACTGCGATCGCCCACTTCGTGCTGAAGACGCTGCCCGGGGTGGAGCGCGCCGCCATCATCTCGGCCATCCCGGCCGCGCACGGACATACCCAGATGCTCGATCTCGGCGCCAACGCCAAGGCGACCGCCGAGCAGTTGCGTCAGTTCGCCACCATGGGCGCGATCATCGCACGCGACATCGATGGGCTCGCCGATCCGCGCATCGGATTGCTCAATATCGGCGAAGAGGACATCAAGGGTCACGAGCTGGTCAAAGAGGCGCACGCGCTGCTCGGGGCGAGCGGCCTGAACTACGTGGGCTTCGTCGAGGGCGATGACATCTTCTCCGGCGACGTCGACGTGGTGGTGACCGACGGATTCACCGGCAACGTGGCGCTGAAGACCATGGAAGGCGTCGCGGCGCTCATCGGCGCGCGGCTGCGCGAGGAGTTCAATGCGTCCTGGCTCGATCGGCTCGCCGGTCTCGCTGCGCGCGGGGTGCTGCGGCGCGCCGCCGCCAGTCTCGATCCGCGCCGCTACAACGGCGCGTGCATGGTCGGGCTGGGCGGGATCGTGGTAAAAAGCCACGGTCGGGCCGACGCGATGGCTTTCGGGAGAGCTGTCATGACCGCCGCGCTCGCCGCGCGCCATGGATTGACCGCGCACATTGCCCAGGCGCTGGCTGCGCCGCAACCCATGGGGAGTTCGACGCCTTGATCTATTCGCGTATTGCCGGAACGGGTTCCTATCTGCCCGAGAAGGTTCTGACCAATTCCGATCTCGAGAAGATGGTGGACACCACCGATGAGTGGATCCGGGAGCGGACCGGGATCGAGCGACGGCACATCGCCGCCGAGGGTGAGACCACGGTCGATCTGGCCGAACGGGCCGTGCGCGCAGCGCTCGATGCCGCCGGCTGCAAGCCCGAGGACGTCGATTTCATTGCGTTCGGCACCACCACGCCGGACCTGTGGTTTCCGAACTGCGGTGTGCTCCTGCAGGCGCGGCTCGGGTGCCGCGGCGCGCCGGCGTTCAGTGTGGAGACCGCCTGCAGCGGCTTCATGTACGCACTGGCGATGGCCGACAAGTTCGTGCGCGCCGGGGAGGCGCGCCGCGCGCTGGCGATCGGCGCCGAGACGCTCTCGCGCATCACGGATTGGACCGACCGCTCCACTGCGGTGTTGTTTGCCGATGGCGCTGGCGCGGTGCTGCTCGAGCCCTCGACGGAGCCAGGCATTCTCTCGACGCACCTGCATGCCGACGGGACGTACAAGGACATGCTCTACAGTGGCGGCGGCACCGATGCGAGGAAGACGCGCCGCGCAATCACGATGACCGGCAACGAGGTATTCAAGGTCGCCGTCAGCACGCTCAGCAAGTCGATCGACGAGGCGCTCGCGGCGAACCATCTGGAGCGCTCCGCACTCGACTGGCTGGTGCCGCACCAGGCGAACCTGCGCATCATCCAGGCCACCGCGCGCAAGCTCGACCTGCCGATGGAGCGGGTGATCACCACCGTGCAGGACCACGGCAACACTTCGGCGGCCTCCGTGCCGCTGGCGCTCGATTACGGGGTGCGCTCGGGCAAGATCCAGCGCGGCCAGTTGATGCTGCTCGAGGCGTTCGGCGGCGGATTCACCTGGGGGTCGGCGCTGATCCGCTACTGAGCTGGCGCCGGATCCTCGGGACGCAGGGCGTTACTACGCACGTGCCCAAGAAGCCGAAAACCTGTTCCTCCCGGTTCCCTGAAATGCCGTCTGCCAGAGCCGGATACCGGTAGAAATCCCGGAAGTGCCTACGGTCATTCAGCGTTAGGGCTTCCCGCGTCATTCATTGCGCGCCATCTCCCCCGAGGCGCTCTTCAGCAGCGCCAAGATTTCGGGGATTTGGGGGACTTCACGGGTTTGGGGTGGGGCAGCGCGAGGTTCGAGGCCCCTCACGCTGGTCATCAGCCAATTGGGGAGCCCCCACCGGCATTTCGGTGATTTCTTGGCATGGTTAGCAGGTAAGTCATTGAGCCAGCGCGCCTTCGAGCGTCGCCCCCGTAACCGCTGACATACGCAGGCTGTCCGGTCTTTTTGTCACGAGCGCAATAGCTCATAATTACTTGTTTATATTGAAATTATTAGCATATTCAGCGGATGAGCCTGGAAAAAGGTAAGCAT
>Ga0315298_1010032_pt1 | contig 11510 bp, 10 predicted proteins | sample WHS_1_MG_FD_203077 | JGI IMG/M metagenome (GOLD analysis project Ga0315298, IMG submission 203077) | Extremophilic microbial mat communities from Washburn Hot Springs, YNP, Wyoming, USA - WHS_1_MG | ecosystem: Environmental > Aquatic > Thermal springs > Hot (42-90C) | place: USA: Wyoming... | reverse complement strand
TGGAAGCCGCCCAGGGCGGCCATGGTGGCCCGGTCGAAGTAGCCGCCGACCGTTCCCCGGTAGTAGCCCAGGTCGGCCAGGCAGCGCTGCAGATTAAGCACATCGCCTCCCGAATGAAACGGAGCGGTAAACACGGGCGGGGCCGCGGAACCGCACCGATGGCCGGCGGGACCGGCTGCGGCTGCCGGAAGGTCAAGGCCTAAACTGGATAAAAATAAAATAATCGTCAGAAGGAGTCTCATCTCTGTTCACCATGCAAAACCGCCGGCATACGCCGGCAACTGTCCGGCGCCGGCGGCGGTGTCCCACCACCCTGTTAGTCTGTGTGTCCGGGCCGGGGATTATGCTCCGTTATGTTTTTCAGTGAATAAACGGCGTAATCCGTTGAAAATGCCCAGGGCGATTTTTTCGTAAAAAGTCGGATTGCGCAGCAATCCTTCCTCCACCCAGTTGGAAATGGTCACCGGTTCCACCGTGATGCCGGTGATCTCTCCCAGGGGGACGAGCTGCCGGTCGGGGAAAACGCCCCGCAGGGGACGCTTGATTTTGCGGGCCAGTTCTTCGGCCGTCAGCCCGGCCAGCAGCCGGCTGCGGGGGGAGCGGGGATTGTAGAGCACCGCCAGGCCGCAGATATTCTCGTCACGGTCGTGATGCGTGTGCAGGCCGATGTAGGCGTCGGCTTTCTCCCGGACGGCCGTTTGATACCGGAGCGGCGGGGTGAGCCCGCGATCGTCGCGCCGGGTGAAGCGGGCCTGCAGTTCCACCTGTTTGAACAGTTTATCCAGGCTTTCCGCCATCTGCAGCACCACGTTTTTTTCCAGCAGGTCCACCGGCCCCCGGCTTCCGGAATCGGGGCCGCCGTGACCGGGATCGATGACCAGCACTTTTTTTCGGAAAATATCCGGCAGGTGGTTCCGGCTGAAGGTGAGCACGGTGCGGTGGGGTATTCCCGCTTCGCTGTAAAGTTCCCAGGCGGCGGGATGGTTGGCGGTAATCCGGATGAGCACCCGGCCGTTTTCTTCACTGATCCGGATCTGCTCGAGAAGACCGTCGTAAACATCGATGGTCTGGCAGTACATGTTGGCCCGGGTCCGCCCGGCGGTAAGCAGAATCTCTCCCGGAGCGGGCTCTTCCACCCGGCAGTCCGGGCATCCCAGGGATTCAATCACCACCCGGGATACGGGCCGGCCGGGGTCGCCGGCTATTTTGCTCCACAGGTTGGTTATGCGCGCCGGTTGCACCGGTTAATCCCTCCTCTTTGTCATTTTCCGCTTTTGGGTTCCGGCACCGCCTTTTCCGCGAAATATTCAACCAGTCCGGCATAAAGAGCCCAGGCCAGTTTGCTCTGGTATTCCGGGTTCTGCAACAAAGCGAATTCCTTCGGGTTGGTGATGAAACCCACTTCCACAATTACCGCGGGCACATTCGCCCGGCGGATGATATAATAGTCTCCGGAAAGAGGTACGCGCCCTTTGGTTTTCATCAGCCTGTTCATCTCCGATTGAATGCAGCGGGCCAGCAGGCGGCTGTCCGGGGACTGGAGCCGGGCGAAGGTCTGGATGCCCGACTCCCCCGGGTTGTTCAGGCTGTTCACATGAATGCTGATCAGGGCGTCGGCCCGCGCACTGTTGGCCAGGGCCACCCGCCGGGCCAGGTCCTGCTTTTTCCGGGCGTACAGGCCGGTGATTTCCGGGTCGGCCAGATCCGTATCGGTGTCCCGGGTCATGATCACTTTCGCGCCCGCCTGGCGCAAAAAATCGGCCAGGCGTGTGCCCACCTGCAGCACCAGGTCTTTTTCCAGCACGTTGTTTTTGCCCACCGCTCCGGGATCGACCCCGCCGTGGCCGGGATCGACCACCACCACCCGGCCGACCAGCGCGCGGGACATGGCGCTCACCGCTTCCCGATGCCGGGCGCCGGCCGTCCACCCCGGAAGGAAAATTGCGGTCGCGGCGAGGACAAGGGCGAGGAAAACCGGGAGCAGCAGTTTAAGCCTGCCGGTAGCGAAGATGACGATTCTGATCCTTTTCACCCCCGATTTCTGGCTTCCTGTCCGCGGATCTCGGATCAATAAAATATATTGCGGCGGGGGCGGGGACTTTCATCCAAACGGCCGCGATTTTTTGACATAACCCATAAATTGTGAAATGTGCCGCTCCTCCGCTGCGAACGGCGCCTTTAATGGCCCGTCTAAATTTCCGCCGGTCAAGGTGATCCGCCCGATGAAACTTTATAAAGTGAAAGCCATAGTGCTCAAAGCAAACAACTTCCGGGAGGCCGATCTGGTGCTCACCATTTATTCCCGGGAGCGCGGCAAACTGCGGGTCGTGGCCTACGGGGCCTGCAAACCGGCCAGCCGGAAACGGGGGGCGGTGCAGCCCTTTACCTGCGCCCATTTTCTGCTCTGCCGGGGGCGCGACCTGGACACGGTGAGCCAGGCCGATGTGCTGGAGCTGTTCCCCGTGCTGCGGGAACGGCTGGATCTGCTCGGCCATGCCGTCTATCTGGGTGAACTGGTGGACGCCGTGACCGCCGAAGGCCAGGCGGCGCCGGCCGTGTTCGATTTGCTGCTGCAGGCGCTGGGCCTGCTGGAGCATCTGGAGCCCTTTCTTTTGGACCGGGCTTTTGAAATCAAGCTTTTAACCCTGACCGGTTACCGGCCCTGCCTGGAACGCTGTGTCGTATGCGGTGCCGCCCTGCCCGAAACGGCCTGTTTCAGCGCTCCCGCCGGGGGAATGCTCTGCCCTTCCTGCGCGGCCGCACAACCGGGCGGCATGCGCTGCCGCCGGGGCACGGTGGAAACGCTCCGTCTTCTTTTGCGCTGGGATCTGTCCCGGCTGGAACGGTTGCGTCCGGACGCCGCGGTGAGGCGGGAGATGAAGGAGATACTGCGCCGGCATATGGAATACCACCTGGATCGGCGGATGAAATCCACCGCTTTTTTGCATTTGATCGGCGAGGATTGATCGGCGCCCTCCGGCGCCGGGCGGACCGGGCGGCGGATGCATAAAAAACATGCCGGCGGGTTAAATATGAAGGGACATGATCAATACGGGGGGACGGAGTATGGAAAGCGAACTGGAAAAAATCGATCTCATCCGCGCCCGGCTGGGCGTGGGGTACCGGGAGGCCAAGGAAGTTCTGGACAGTGTCGACGGCGATGTGGTGCAGGCCCTGATCAAACTGGAGGAAAAGAGCATGGGGCTGGGAGAAAAACTGCAGAGCCGCGGCCAGGAGTTGCTCGACCAGATGCGCGAACTGTTTGCCCGCAGCCATGAAACCAGGGTGAAGATCAAGCAGGGCGGTCGGACGGTGCTGGAACTGCCCGCTTCGCTGGGCGCGCTGGGCGTGCTGGGTACGCTGGCCAGCAGCCAGCTGGCCGTGATCGGCGCGCTCGGCGCCATGGCGGCCATGGCCAAAAATTACAGCCTGGAAATCGAGCGTCCGGAAGAAAAAGGGACGGGCGGTGAGGCCGGCGCCGGGGAAGCGGCGGGCCCTACATAAGGGGGGGCCGCCGGATTCGGCGGAGGCTTCCCCCGGTGGCAGGCGCGCAAAGCGCAACTGAAGACAAACCGGCGGCGGCCGGGGGCGTCCGCGGGGCGGGAAGCGCGGGGAGCGCCGCTTTGGGGCTTCGGCCCGGCAGGGGGGCGGGCTCCCGGCACCGGCCGGCGGGAGCCGGTGTGACGGCCGCGGCGCGGCGGTCCGCCGACCGCAGGCCGTCCGGCCTGGCGGCGGGCCGCCCGGGCTTCCGCCGCGGCCGCCCGCCGCGTGGAAGCGGAAGATAATTGACTTTATCCCGGAAATCTGGTAAATTGTTGTCATTGAAGTTAAATACGCGCCAAGGCGATGAGGGAAAGAGTAGCCGGTACGAGTTTTTAAAGCGAGCCGGGTCGGTGAAAGCCGGTAAAACGAGTCCTGGTGAAGGGGGTTCCCGAGCTGCAGGAGGAAAGCCGCCGGGCGGTGAGTAAAACCTGCCGGATTTAAAGAGGGCCGTCATGCGGACGGTCAAACAGGGTGGAACCGCGGGAAGATACCTCCCGTCCCTGGCTGTTGCCGGGGCGGGAGGTTAAGTTTTATCCGCATGCCCGGCTGAAGCCTTTTTGCGGCCGCCGTCCGGGAAAAAAGAATTGTTTTGAAACGGGGATGGTGAAAAATTTTATGGCGACCATTGACGATTTCAACCGGATCGACATGCGGATCGGGCGGGTGCTCGACGCGGAACCGTTTCCGGAAGCGCGCAAACCGGCTTACAAACTGACCATCGACTTCGGGCCGCTGGGGGTGAAAAAATCCAGCGCCCAGATCACCGAGCTTTACCGGCCGGAGGATCTGGTCGGCCGCCCGGTGGTGGCCGTGGTCAATTTCCCGCCCCGGCGCATTGCCGGTTTTCCTTCCGAAGTGCTGGTGCTGGGCGTGCCCGACGAAAAGGGACGGGTGGTCCTGCTGCGGCCGGAACGCGAGGCGCCGCCGGGGGCGCGGGTTTTTTAGCAGAACTTCCAGGGGGGTTGGAACAGTGAACTTTCAGGATTTAATTCTCGCTTTGAACCGCTTTTGGGCCGATCAGAACTGCATTATTCAACAGCCCTACGATGTGGAAAAAGGCGCCGGCACAATGAATCCGGCCACCTTTTTGCGCGCCATCGGCCCGGAGCCGTGGCGGGTGGCCTACGTCGAACCTTCCCGCCGGCCCACCGACGGCCGCTACGGGGAAAATCCCAACCGGCTGCAGCACTATTATCAGTACCAGGTGATTCTCAAGCCTTCGCCGGATGACGTGCAGGATATCTACCTGGACAGCCTGCGGGCGATCGGCATCGAGCCCGCCCGCCACGACATCCGCTTCGTGGAGGATAACTGGGAGTCCCCCACTCTGGGCGCCTGGGGGCTGGGCTGGGAGGTCTGGCTGGACGGCATGGAGGTGACCCAGTTCACCTATTTTCAGCAGTGCGGCGGCCTGGACTGCCGCCCGGTGTCGGCGGAAATCACCTACGGTCTGGAACGCCTGGCCATGTTCATTCAGGAAAAAGACAATGTTTTCGACATCGTCTGGGTGGACGGCTACACATACGGAGATGTGCATCATCAGGGCGAGGTGGAGCATTCCCACTATAACTTTGAAGACGCCGATACGGACATGTTGTTCCGGCTTTTCGACATGTTTGAACGCGAAGCCCTGCGGGTGGTGGAAAAAGGCCTGGTGCTGCCGGCTTACGATTACGTGCTCAAGTGTTCCCACACTTTCAACCTGCTCGACGCCCGGGGGGCGATCAGCGTCACCGAGCGCACCGCTTTCATTCACCGGGTGCGCAACCTGGCCCGCTCCTGCGCCCGGGCTTATGCCGGGCAGCGCGAGCGCCTGGGCTATCCGCTGCTCAAAAAATAACCGCCCGCGGCCGGGCGCGGCGAAGCGCCCGGCGGGCCGCAATGTGGTTAATTAAATATGCACGGGATCTTTTTAATTCGCTTGGAGGGAAAATTCATGCAATCGGCAGATTTTTTACTGGAGGTCGGTACGGAGGAAATGCCGGCCCGCTTTCTCGACCCGGCGCTGGAACAGCTGCAGGAGCTGGCCGGCCGCATGCTGGCTGAAAACCGCCTTGCCCACGGAGAAATCCGGGTTTACGGTACCCCCCGCCGGCTGGCGCTGTATGTGCGCGATCTGGCGCGTGTTCAGGACGCGCTGGTTCAGGAAGTGAAGGGGCCGGCGGTGAAAGTGGCCTTCAATCAGGACGGTGAACCCACCCGGGCGGCGCTCGGCTTTGCCCGCAGCCAGGGGGTGGACATAAAAGACCTGGTGGTAAAAAATGTGGGGCCGGTGGAATACGTTTTCGCGGTAAAGCGCCTGGAGGGCCGGCCGGCGGCGGAAGTGCTGGCGGAACTCTGCCCGGCGCTGATCGGCGGCCTGCATTTCCCCAAACCGATGCGCTGGGGGGATCTGGACGTGCGCTTCGCCCGGCCCATCCGCTGGCTGGTCGCCCTGCACGGGGAAGAAATCGTGCCCTTCGGCTTCGCCGGGCTGACCGCCGGCCGCGAAACCCGCGGCCACCGCTTTTTGTGCCCCGGGCCGGTGCCCCTGGCCGCCGCCGCGGAGTATGCGGATGTGATGAAAAAATCCTTTGTGCTGGTGGACCCGGCGGAGCGCCGGCGGGTGATCTGGCGTCAGGTGGAAGAACTGGCCGCGCGCGCCGGGGGACTGGTGGAGCCGGATGAAGAGCTGCTGTCCGAAGTGGCCAACCTGGTGGAATACCCCACCGCCCTGTGCGGCAGTTTTGATCCGGAATACCTCAAACTGCCGGTGGAAGTGCTGGTCACTCCCATGCGCGAGCACCAGCGCTACTTCCCCGTGCGGAATAAAGAGGGCGGGCTTTTGCCGCGCTTTATCGCCGTGCGCAACGGTACGGAAGAACATCTGGACATCGTCCGGGCGGGCAATGAGAAGGTGCTGCGCGCCCGTCTGGCCGACGCCGCCTTTTTCTGGCGGGAAGACCTGGCCACGCCGCTGTCCGAACGGGTGGAAGCGTTGAAAAAAGTCGTCTGGCAGGAGAGCCTGGGCACGGTTTACGAAAAGACGGAGCGCCTCACCGCCCTGTCCCGTTACCTGGCCGGCGCTTTAAATGCGGACAGGGACCAGACCGACTGTGTGCTGCGCGCCGCCCGCCTGGCCAAGGCCGACCTGGTGACCAGTATGGTTTACGAATTCACCGAACTGCAGGGGGTGATGGGCCGTGCCTACGCCCTGGAAAACGGCGAGCATCCGGCGGTGGCGCAGGCCATCTTTGAGCATTATCTGCCCCGTTTTGCCGGTGATCAGCTTCCCGCCACCCTGCCCGGGCGCGTTCTCAGCCTGGCGGATAAAATCGACACTCTCACCGGCTGCTTCGCCATCGGCATTCAACCCACCGGTTCGCAGGACCCCTACGCCCTGCGCCGTCAGGCGCTGGGAATCTGCCATATCGTCCTGGACGGTGAACTGGTGCTTTCTCTGCGGGAAATGGTGTCCCGGGCTTACTCCGGCTTCGCCGGCCGGGTGAAGCTCACCCTGGACGAGGAAAAGGTGGCCGAAGAACTGACCGGGTTTTTCGCCGGGCGGATGCGGGGCATTCTGGCGGAAAAAGGGCTGCCCTACGATGTGGTGGAAGCGGTGCTGGCCGCCGGGGTGGATGACCTCCTGGGCGTCTGGCAGCGGGCGCAGGCGCTGGAAACCTTCCGCCTGACGCCGCAGTTTGAAGCGGTGCTTACCGCCTACAACCGGGCCAACAACCTGTCCCGAAAATATCCGCAGGCGACGGTGGATCCGGCCACGCTGGTGCATCCGGCGGAAAAAAATCTTTACGCCTGCCTGACCGCAGCGCGCTCGGCGGTGGAGAACCGTCTGGCCGCCCGCGATTACCGCGGCGCCCTGGCCTCCCTGACCACGCTGGTGGCGCCGGTGGATGCCTTTTTCGAGGCCGTCATGGTGATGGTGGAGGACGAGCGGGTGCGCAACAACCGGCTGGGTCTTTTGCGGATGGTGGTGGAATTGACCGCGCCGCTGGCCGATTTGAGCAAAATTGTCGGGGCGGAAGCGGCGGCTGATTAATGTATACAATATTTTATTTAAACCCGGGAAGGGAATTTTAAAGAAATATATAATATATATTATTATGGCGATCGGGGTTAATAGTATAACACAATTGCTCTTTAAGGGGCGATGAATTTGGAGCTTTCCAAGCGGCAGGAAGCCATTCTGGAAATAGTGAAAAAAGAGGGTCCGATTACCGGGGAACAAATTGCCGAAAGGCTTTCCCTGACCAGGGCCACCCTGCGCCCGGATATGGCCATACTGACCATGTCCGGCCTGCTGGAGGCCCGTCCGCGGGTGGGCTATTACTACAGCGGCAAGACTCCGGGCAGTGTGCTGGCGGAAAAGCTCCACAGCATCAAAGTGGGAGAGATCAAGTCCGTTCCCGTGGTGGTGCCCGAGGAGTGTTCCATTTATGATGCCGTGGTCACCATGTTCATCGAGGATGTGGGCACTCTGATTGTGGTCAGGGAGGGCGGCATACTGGAAGGCGTCGTTTCACGCAAAGATCTGCTCAAGACCACGCTGGGCGGGCAGGACATTCACAAGCTGCCGGTGGGTGTGATTATGACCCGTATGCCCAACGTGATTACGGCCGAGCCCGAGGAATCGGTCTGGCTGGCCGCCCGCAAGCTCATCGTGCACGAAGTGGACGCGCTGCCGGTGGTCCGCCCGGTCAAGGACGCGCCCGGCAAAGAGCTGGAAGTGATCGGACGCCTGAGCAAAACCAATATCACGCGCCTGTTTGTGGAACTGGGAGAAGGAGGAGGGTAACCATTACCACGCAAGTACGGCCGATAATTTATATCGTGTCCGATTCGATCGGGGAAACCGCCGAGTCGGTGGCCCGGGCGGCCGCCAGCCAGTTCAATTCCGGCGGCGTGGATATTCATCGAGTGCCCTACGTGCACGATGTGCATGAGATAGAGGAAATAGTGCGGGAGGCCAGCGCGCTGCCCTGCATTATCGCTTATACCCTGGTGGTGCCCGAATTGAAAGCGGCTATGGACCGCGAGGCCGGCAAATACAACGTGCCGGTGGTGGATGTGCTCACTCCCATGCTGAGTGCGCTGACCCGGGTGGAAGGGCAGCAGCCCAGGCTGGAGCCGGGGCTGGTCCGCCGCACCGATGAGGAATATTTCCGCAAAGTGGAAGCGGTGGAGTTCGCCGTCAAGTACGACGACGGCAAAGACCCGCGGGGTATTGTCCGCGCCGATGTGGTGGTGATTGGAGTCAGCCGCACCTCCAAGACTCCCCTGTGCATGTATCTGGCACATAAAGGGATCCGGGCCGCCAATGTGCCCCTGGTGCCGGAGGTGGCCCCGCCGGAAGAAATTTATAAATTGCCGCCCCACCGGGTGATCGGCCTGACCATCCGGCCGCAGCAGTTGAACGAGATCCGCCGGGAACGCCTGAAAACCCTGGGCCTTACCTCCAACGCCGATTACGCCAGCATGGGGCGGATTTTGAAAGAGTTGGAGTATGCCGAAGGGATCATGCGCAGGGCGGGCTGTTCCGTAATCGATGTGACCAACAAGGCGGTGGAGGAAACCGCCAGCCGGGTGTTGGAAATATATTACAGGGGGGAAAGACATGTCAGGTAAAAAGTACGTCTACCTTTTCGAGGAAGGTACGGCGGCAATGAAAAATCTGCTGGGCGGCAAGGGGGCCAACCTGGCCGAGATGACCAACATCGGTCTGCCGGTGCCGCCCGGGTTGATCATCACCACTGAAGCCTGCAACGAGTTTTACGTGCAGAACAGGCAGTTTCCGCCGGGGATGGAAGCACAGGTGCGGGAAAAAATGCGCGTGCTGGAGGAAAAGACGGGCAAGAAATTCGGCGATCCGGAAAATCCGCTGCTGGTGAGCGTGCGCTCCGGCGCCCCCATTTCCATGCCCGGGATGATGGATACCGTGCTCAACCTGGGTCTGAACGACCGGACGGTTGAGGGGCTGGCCGCGGCGGCCGGCGACCGGCGCTTCGCCCTGGACTGCTACCGCCGTTTCCTGAACATGTTCGGTGATGTGGTGCTGGGCATCCCGCACGATAATTTTGAGCGTGTGCTGGAGAGGCGGAAAGAAAATAAAGGGGTCCGGTTCGATCATGAACTGGGCGCCGACGATTGGGAACTGGTTGTTCAGGAATACAAGCAGTTGATTGAAAAGGAAACGGGGCGGCCCTTCCCCCAGGAACCCATGGAGCAGCTGTTCATGGCCATCTATGCGGTGTTCAATTCCTGGAACAACGACCGGGCGATTGTCTACCGGAAAATCAACAAGATACCCGATGATCTGGGCACGGCCGTGAACGTGCAGGTGATGGTGTTCGGCAACCTGGGCGACGACTGCGGCACCGGCGTGGCCTTCACCCGCAACCCGTCCACCGGGGAGAGGAAGCTGTACGGCGAGTACCTGATCAATGCCCAGGGTGAGGATGTGGTGGCCGGCATCCGCACGCCCCAGAGCATCGAAAAACTCCAGGAGGAAATGCCCGCCGTCTACGCGCAGTTTGCCGCCACCTGCGAGCGGCTGGAAAAACATTACCGCAATATGCAGGACATTGAATTCACCATCGAGCGGGGCAAACTGTACATGCTGCAGACCCGCACCGGCAAGCGCACGGCCCAGGCGGCGGTGAAGATCGCCGTGGATATGGTGCACGAGGGACTGATCAGCAAGGAGGAAGCGATTCTGCGCGTGGAAGCGGCGCAGCTGGATCAGTTGCTGCACCGGCGCATCGATCCCAACGCCCGGCTGGAGGTAATCGCCCGCGGCCTGCCCGCTTCCCCCGGCGCCGCCGGCGGGCGGGTGGTGTTCGACGCCGACGAGGCGGAAGCGCTGGGCAATCAGGGGGAGAAAATAATCCTGGTGCGCAACGAAACCACCCCCGATGACATTCACGGCATTGTGGCCGCGCAGGGCGTGCTCACTTCCCGCGGCGGGATGACCAGCCACGCCGCGGTGGTCGCCCGGGGCATGGGCAAACCCTGCGTCTCCGGCTGCGAGGCCATCCGCATCGATTACGAGGCGCAGGAGTTCCACGTCGGTTCCCTGGTGGTGAAGAAAGGCGACTTTATTTCCATCGATGGCGCCACCGGCCGGGTTATGCTCGGCGAGGTGCCCATGATTGATCCCGAACTTTCCCCCGAATTCCAGGAACTGCTCCAGTGGGCCGATGAAATCCGCACCCTGAGCGTGCGGGCCAACGCCGATACCCCGGAAGACGCGGCCAAGGCGCGTGCCTTCGGGGCGGAAGGGATCGGCCTGACCCGTACCGAGCATATGTTTATGGCCCAGGACCGCCTGCCCATTGTGCAGGAAATGATTCTGGCCGCAAATGCACAGGAGCGGCAGGCCGCCCTGGATAAACTGCTGCCCATGCAGCAGGGCGATTTCTACGGCATCCTCAGGGCCATGGAAGGCCTGCCGGTGACCATCCGCCTTTTGGATCCGCCGCTGCATGAGTTTTTGCCCAACGCCGAGGAACTGCTGGTGGAGATCACCCGCCTGCGCCTGACCGGGGGCGATGCGGAGGAATTGAAGGCCAAAGAAAACCTGCTCAAGAAAGTGCGCGCCCTGTCCGAATTCAACCCCATGCTCGGCCACCGGGGCTGCCGTCTGGGCATCACCTTCCCCGAAGTTTACGCCATGCAGGCGCGCGCCATTTTCCAGGCCACCGTACAGCTGATCAAGGAGGGCCGCCGGGTCATTCCGGAAGTGGAAATCCCCCTGGTCGGCGAAGTGAAAGAGCTGGCCATTCTGCGTCAGCTGGTCGATGAAACGGCCCGGCAGGTGATGGCGGAGAGCGGGGTCACCTTTGCATACAGCGTGGGCACGATGATTGAAATTCCCCGCGCCGCCCTGCTGGCCGATGAAATCGCCCGGGAGGCGGAGTTCTTCTCCTTCGGGACCAACGATTTGACCCAGACCACCTTCGGTTTTTCCCGCG
>Ga0315298_1010031_pt1 | contig 11511 bp, 10 predicted proteins | sample WHS_1_MG_FD_203077 | JGI IMG/M metagenome (GOLD analysis project Ga0315298, IMG submission 203077) | Extremophilic microbial mat communities from Washburn Hot Springs, YNP, Wyoming, USA - WHS_1_MG | ecosystem: Environmental > Aquatic > Thermal springs > Hot (42-90C) | place: USA: Wyoming... | reverse complement strand
GCGTTCCGTCTGGCTTCGCCAGCGGAACGCGAAAGAGAAGCCCCTCCCCGTTCAGGAGACAAAGCCCTTCCCCCATGTGCCACCTGCGCCGTCGAAGGAGGGACCATTCGATCGCGGAATTTGGGTCCAAGAGGGCAAACTTCAGCACCCCCGGGAAGCCCGGCTCACCCCTCCCTCAGGGGGGAGAGACCGGGAGCCCCGCTGCTGTTCTGCGGCCATCGCCCGTGTCCGGCCCGTCTGGATAGAACGCGGCCAATTCCGAGCGAAGTTCATCCAGCCCCGGGCCCTCCAGCGCGAGGCGGATTTTTTTCATGAGAGACAGATAGTAGGTGAGGTTGTGCAGGGTGTTGAGAACCAGGCCCGTGGGATCGTTGGCACGGTAGAGGTGATGGAGATAGGCGCGGGAGACGTTCCGGCAGCCCCAGCACGGGCAGGCCTCATCCAGCGGCCTGGGGTCCTCTCGGTGCTCGGCATTCTTGATGGAGACGGCGCCCTTGGAGGTGAAGAGGGAGCCGTTCCGGGCGTTGCGCGTGGGCAGCACGCAATCGAACAGGTCGTACCCCCAGCCGCTCGCCTCCACCAAATCGAGGGGAGTGCCCACGCCCATGAGGTACCGTACCTTCTCTTCGGGGAGGAGGGGCGCCGTAAAACGGGCCAGTTTTCGGAACCGCTCCTTGGGTTCCCCCACCGAGAAGCCCCCCGCGGCATAACCGGGCAGATCCAGCTCCGAAAGCTCCGCGGCGGAGCGGGCACGGAACTCCTCGAACATGCCTCCCTGGACGATGCCGAAGAGGGCCGGCCCTTCCGGACCGATGGCCTCGGCGCAGCGGCGCGCCCAGCGTGTGGTTCGGGCGGCCGCCGCTTCTACCTGGGCCGCGTCGGCCGTACCCGGCACCAACTCGTCCAGGGCCATGGCCACGTCCACCCCCAGGTCTCTCTGGATGGCCACGGCCCGTTCCGGCGAGAGGAAGAGGTCCGCCCCATCCACGGGGGAGCGGAAGGCGATCCCCTCCTCGGTGACGCGGCGCAGGGAGGCCAGGGAGAAGACCTGAAAACCCCCGGAGTCGGTCAGGATGGGCCCCTCCCAGGCCATGAACCGGTGAAGCCCCCCCAGCTCCCGGATGAGGGCGCTACCTGGCCGCAGGCCCAGGTGGAAGGTGTTGGAGAGGAGTATCTGGGCATCCGCCTCCCGGAGCAGAAAGGGGGGTATGCCCTTGACCGAGGCCCGGGTTCCAACCGGCATAAAGGCTGGTGTCTCCACCGTCCCGTGCGGCGTGGTCAGCCGGCCGCGCCGGCCGCCGCCTCGGGCCCTTCGAAGAAGTTCAAAGCGGACCGCCATGGGCCCTCCCCGGTCAAGGATAGCAGGGAGGCCCAGAGGCGGGAAGAAGGGCGGCAATGCGAAAGGGTGCCATCAGAAAACTTGACAAATTAGCACTCAAGAATTATCTTCATATCTCGCTCAGGGCAGTGGCCCGAGCAGAGCCAATCCGCAAGGAGGAGTGATTCTATGAGCAAGATCATCGGCATCGACTTAGGGACCACCAACTCGGTAGTCGCCGTCATGGAGAGCGGACAGCCCGTTGTCATCCCCAACCAGGAGGGTGACCGGACCACCCCGTCCGTTGTGGCCTTTACCGAGAAGGGTGAAATTCTGGTGGGAAAGGTGGCCAAGCGGCAGGCCATCACCAACCCCCTCAACACCGTCTTTTCCATCAAGCGGTTCATGGGCCGAAAGTTCGCCGAAGTGGGCCGCGAGATCGAAACCGTACCCTACAAGGTGGTCCCGGCCGACAACGGGGATGCCCGGGTGGAGGTCAGGGGCAAGCAGTACTCACCGCCCGAGATCTCCGCCATGATTCTCCGGAAGCTCAAGGAGGCGGCCGAGGCCTACCTGGGCGAAAAGGTGACCCAGGCGGTCATCACCGTGCCCGCCTACTTCAACGATAGCCAGCGCCAGGCCACCAAGGATGCGGGGCGCATCGCGGGCTTGGAGGTGCTGCGCATCATCAACGAGCCCACCGCCGCGGCCCTGGCCTACGGCCTCGACAAGAAGAAGGAAGAGACCATTGCCGTCTACGACTTCGGGGGCGGAACCTTCGACATCTCCGTGCTCGAGGTGAGCGAGGGGATGATCGAAGTCAAGTCCACCAACGGAGATACGCACCTGGGCGGAGACGACATCGACAAGATCCTCATCGACTGGGTGGTGGATTCCTTCCGCAAGGAAAATGGCATCGACCTATCGAAGGACCCCATGGCCCTCCAGCGCCTCAAGGAGGCTTGCGAACGGGCCAAGATCGAGCTCTCCAACACACTGGAGACGGAGATCAACCTCCCTTTCATCACGGCCGACGCCAGCGGCCCCAAACACCTCCAGATGAAGCTCACCCGGGCCCAGTACGAGAACCTGGCAGGCCCAATCTTCCAGCGCACCATGGATCCCTGCAAGGCGGCCCTCTCCGACGCCAAACTCTCGCCCCAGCAGATCGACGAGGCGGTGCTCGTGGGCGGCTCCACGCGCATCCCCAAGATCCAGCAGATGGTTCAGAGCTTCTTCGGCAAGGAGCCTCACAAGGGCGTCAACCCCGACGAGGTCGTGGCCGTGGGTGCGGCGATTCAGGCCGGTGTGCTGGGCGGCGACGTGAAGGACATCCTTCTGCTGGACGTGACGCCCCTAACCCTCGGCGTCGAGACCCTGGGCGGCGTGGCCACGGCCCTCATCAACCGGAACACGACCATCCCCGCGCGGCGCAAGGAGACCTTCACCACGGCCGCGGACAACCAGACCGAGGTGGAGATCGTCATCTTCCAAGGCGAGCGGCCCATGGCCCGGGACAACAAGGTTCTTGGAACCTTCAAGCTCATGGGGATCCCTCCGGCTCCCCGGGGCGTGCCGCAGATCGAGGTGAGCTTCGACATTGACGCCAACGGCATCCTGAACGTCCACGCCAAGGACTTGGCCACGGGCAAGGAACAGGGCATCACCATCACCGCCTCTTCGGGCCTCACGAAGGACGAGATCGACAAGATGGTCAAGGACGCCGAGGCCCACAAGGCCGAGGACGCAAGGCGCAAGGAGGAGATCGAGGCCAAGAACCAGGCCGACCAGATGCTCTACAGCACCGAGAAGCTGCTGAATGAAAACGCCGGCAAACTCGGCGCTGAAGACGAGAAGAAGGTACGCGAGGCCCTGGACGAGCTGCGGCGGGCGAAGGATGCGGGCGGGCTGGAGGCCATCCGGAAGGCCATTGACCACCTGAACAGCGCCACCCATAAGCTGGCCGAGGCCATGTACCAGCAGGCCAGAACCGCGCAGGCTTCGGCTCCCCCCGAGGGAACGGCCGGAACGGCCCAGGAGCCGGGCGGCCAGGCGACTCACGGTAAAGAGGGCGAGGTCATCGACGCGGAGTTTGAGGACGTGAAATAATGCTGCGCTAGGGAAGTTCTTGCCCTGAGCGAGGAGAGGCGAGCGGGCCCCTCCCCATGGCATGGGGGGTAGCTTGCTTCGCCCTCCGGCTCGGAGCCTTTTCAGGAGGAGGACCCATGGCCGTTGGAGGCGAATCTCTCAGGGAGCTGATTCATCTGCGGAGTAGGCTGAACAAGCTCTTCGACGAGATGATCCAGCCCGACCGCGCTTCGGGACCTCTTCCAGAATTCAGCTGGATGCCCTCGGCGGACGTCTTTGAGGATGAACGTTGCTACTGCGTCGAGGTCGAGCTTCCGGGCGTCGCCATTGAGGACGTGGTGGTCACCGTGGATGGCAACCTTCTGAGCGTCTCCGGCCAGAGGAGGCCGAGGAGCGAGATCTCCAAAGAGAGCGCCCAGCGCATCGAGCGCTACGTCGGTCCGTTCCTTCGGGAGTTCTCCTTTCCCGAGGCGCTCGATGCCGAGCCCGTGGAGGCGAGCCTTCGGGACGGGGTGCTGAGGCTGACGGTCCCCAAGAAGGAGCAACGGCGGAAGGTCCAGGTGCGATAAGGCCCTGAGGGCCTACCCAGCCGAGGTGATCGACCGATGCCGAGCAAGGACCTTTACGCCGTTCTAGAACTCCCCCACGGGGCCTCTGTAGCCGAGGTCAAGAAGGCCTACAAGCGGCTGGCCCGAAAGTACCATCCCGACTTGAACCCGGGGGACAAGAACGCGGAGGATCGCTTCAAGGAGATCTCCGAAGCGCACGCCATTCTCACCAACCCGGAAAAGAAGAAGCAGTATGACGCTTACGGCACCACCGGCGCGGAACCTCCCATCGACCCAAGGGTCCATTTCACGGGATTCGACTACGACGCCGGACCCGTGGCGGGAGGGTTCTCGGATCTATTCGAGACCATCCTCGGCCACGCGCACCAAGGGCGCTCGCGAGGCCCGGCGCCGGGGCAGGACCTCGTCTATCCCCTCACCATCACGATCCAGGAGGCCTTCCACGGCAAGAAGGCCCGAATCTCCGTCACCCACACGGTTGCCTGCGAGCGCTGCGGGGGAGAGGGCCGTCTGGCGCCCTCCCGAAAGCGTCCCTGCCCGAAGTGCGGGGGCACCGGCAAGGTGGGACTCTCCCGTGGTCCCTTCTCCTTCGCCGGCGTGTGCAAGGAGTGCGGTGGCACGGGGAAAGACCCGGGCGAGCCGTGTCCCGCGTGCGGCGGAACGGGAAGCCGGGAGGTCCGAGAGACGGTGGACGTCACCATCCCTCCGGGGGTGGATACGGGCTCCCGCATCCGCCTGAAGGGCAAAGGGCAGGCTGGCCTCATGGGCGGCCCACCCGGCGATCTGTACATCGAGACCCACGTCCGGCAGGATTCGCGATTCTCTCGGGAGGGGCCGCACGTTCGGGTTCGCGTCCCCATCACCTACGCGGAGGCCGTACTGGGGGCCAAAATCGAAGTTCCAACGTTGACGGGCCACGCCCTCCTGAAGATCCCTCCGGGCACCCAATCGGGCCAAGTCTTCCGGCTCAAGGAACGGGGCATGCCCTCCCTGCGCCACGGCCCCGCCGGCGATCTGCTCGTGGAGGTTCACATCCAGACGCCCCGAGTGGTGGACGAGCGGAGCAAGGATCTGTTGCGCGAGTTTGCCCGGTTGAACCCGGAGAACCCGCGTGGCTATACTGATTTCAAGGAAGGATAGGACCATGGTTCGCCGGCCCCCAAGGGAAGAAGGGAAGCGGTACTACATGATCTCCGCCGTCTCTCAACGTTTCGGCGTTCATCCCCAGACCCTTCGTCTCTACGAGCGGGACGGGCTGCTCAAGCCCTCCCGGACCGAGGGAAACACGCGGATGTACACCGACGAGGACCTGGAGCGGTTGGAGATCATTCTGAACCTCACCCGGAACCTGGGTGTGAACTTGGCCGGAGTGGAGATCGTCCTGAACATGAGGCAGAAGATGGCCCTCATGCAGGACCAGATGAACGCCTTCATGGAGTTCTTCCTGGATCAGTTGGGACACAAGGGCGTCACCCGCGAGGAGGTCCGGGAGCGAGCCTTGGCCAGACTGCCGCAGCGGTCCCTGCAGATCCTTCTCGACAGACTGGCGAAGGGCGGCGATCGTGAGGAATAGCGGGAGTAGCAGCGAGGAATCGGCCCTTCTCAAGAGGTACCTTCGGGAGATCTCACGCTTCCCCCTATTGACCCCCGAGGAGGAACGCGAGATCGGCCGGCGCATCCAGGCGGGGGACAAGGAGGCGCTTCAGCGTCTGGTGGAGTCCAACCTCCGGTTCGTCGTCTCCTTCTCCAAGAAATACCGGGGCTGGGGCCTCTCTTTTCAGGATCTCATCAACGAAGGAAACATCGGCCTCATGGAGGCCGCCAAGCGGTTCGATCCCAACAAAGGGGTGAAGTTCATCACCTACGCCGTCTGGTGGATAAGGCAGGCCATCATCCATGCCCTCTCCGAACAGGGTGGCCCCTTCCGGATTCCCCAGAAGCAGGCCAATCTCCTCTACAACATCCATAAGACCATCGCCGCCATGACCCCCGTCCTGGAGCGGGCCCCCACGGTGGGGGAGGTGGCGGAGGAATTGGATGTGCCTCGCGAGAACGTGGAGGTCCTGATGCAGGCCGAGAGCGAGGACCTACCGCTGGAGTCCCTCGCGGACGAGGACTCGGACTTTCAGCTCCTGGACAAGATCGAACAGTTCACCATGCCCCCCGTGGACCAGAACCTCATGGAGGAGTCCTTCAAGAAGCTTCTGGCGGGCATGTTGAAGGACCTGGACCAGAAGGAGCAGCAGGTCCTCGTCCTGCGCTTCGGGCTCGACGGCAAGGAGCCGCACACCCTCAAGGAGGTCGGGGATAAGCTGGGCCTCTCGCGCGAGCGCATCCGCCAGATCGAGACGCAGGCCCTCAAAAAACTCAAGCACAGCAAGAAGAGCAAGCAGCTGATGGGCTACCTGAATTGAACCCGCCGTAGGCGGGCGATGTGCAGGGTCAAAGGCCCCTGGAGGTTTCCATGTCTTCGTCTCGAATTTCCTGCCTAGCCCTCGTGTCGCTCCTGCTCGCCGCCTTACCCGCGGCGGGGCAGGTTGCGGACCGGCCGTCCAGCGCTCGGCCCTTGTTGGAGCAAGGGGTGGAACTCCTGAGGAAGGGGGAGGCCGACCAGGCCGAGCCCTTGCTGCGCCAGGCCGCTCTGGCCGCTCCGGAAGACGCCCTCGTCTATTTCTACCTCGGCTCGGCGCAGATGGCTCAGTCGGAATACCCGGATGCGGCCTCATCCTTGCGCAGGGCTTTGCGCCTCAATGAGGTCAAGCCCGCCCTCGGCAGGGCCAACTGGCGGGAGGCGCAGGACAACCTCGGCCTGGCCCTGGCCTTCCAGCAAGAGTACGGTCAGGCCAAAAAAGTGTACGAGGAGGCGCTCGAGAAGGATCCCGGCTATCCGGCCTTCTCCTATAATCTGGCCTGCGTCTGCTCTCGGGCGGGGGACCGTCTGGGCGCCATCGCGGCCCTGCGCGAGGCCCTGCTGGCGGATGCCCGGCAGGAAAGCGGGCCCACTCTGCCAGACCCCTCCGTGGACCAGGACTTGAAGGGGCTTCTCGGAGACCCGCGGTTCCAGGCCACCCTCCTGGTGGCCATCGGCCCCCAGCCCAATGACGGCCCCGGCAGCGCGCTGATGCGCGAGGGCGCGCGGCTTCTCTCGGCCGGGGAAGACACCGCCGCGGAGGCCAAGGAGCGGGCCGCCATCGCCGCCGAACCGGATTCGTCCAGGGCATGGTTTTTCCTGGGGGGCGCCCTCGAGGAACAAAACCATCTTCCCGAGGCGGCGGAAGCGTTCGGCAAAGCATTGGCCGCAGACAATCCTCCAGGTCGTGTGCTGAGCAAGCCCATGCGGCGGCATGCCCTCATGGTGGAGGGGATGGCGGCCTTGGCGAAGGGCCAGGGTGAGGCCGCGGCCGGCTTCTTCCAAGCGGCGTCGGCACTGGATCCCTTCCACCCCATGGCCTTCTACGACCTTGGACGGGCCTTCGCGCTTCAGGGTAATATGAAGGAGGCCGCTCAGGCCGTACGGAAGGCGGAGAATCTGAAGGACAACCTCACGGCGGTGGAGGGCCCCCTGCCCGACCCTGCAAAGGATCCGGCCTTCGACCGCTGGTCCGGGAACCCGGCCTGGCAGGCGCTTCTCAAGGGCGAGACGGCCGCACCTTCCTCCGGTTCTCCCAAGGCTCCGGTCCGCTGAGGATCCGCGCGGGAACAGGCTGGCGGGAATCGCGCCCAGATCGCGCGAAAATTGGATGCGAACCCCTAGGTTGTTTCGGTGCGGGTCCTGAGGGCTGGGATGCATTGACAATTCGGGCAGCTCCCGGCACAATAGGCCGCTATGGAGGCCCAACTCGTGCGCCGATGCCTGCCGATCCTCATTCTTGCCCTAATGGCCATCCCTCTCCTGGCGTTGCCGGGAGACGATCCCGTGGCCATCGTGACCACGGCCCACGGCCCCACCCTATGGCTGCCGGCGCAAACCTCACAGGCGGCCCAAGCGGCCGCCGCAGGCGAAGTGGCACGTTACCAGGAGGCTTGGACCGGCTTCTTCGGCTCGCCGCCGCCGCTTCCCGACCCGCTCACCGTCTCCGGAGCTGGCAGCCTGCCCGAAGAGCTCTTCGCGGCCCTCTGGCAGGCCTGCGCGCCAGGCCTCCGGCCTGAGGAGCGCGAGGGGGCGGCCTCCGCGCTGCGCGCCGTGGTGCTCGATGACCCTGCCCCCCTCCTGGTTCCCGTGGCGCGGGCTCTCTCGGAGGGCCGCCTCGACGGCAGCCTGCTGTCGGGCCCTCTGCCCTATCTCTTTTTCCGCTCCGAAGTGCAGACCAAGGGTTTTTTGCCGAAGGCTCTGCCTCCGGGCCCCGGCGCATCTCGCCTGCGAGCGGCCTTGGCGAATCAGGGTGTCTCTTGGAATCAATTTTGGAACCGTTTCACCTCCTGGATTGTGGAGCGCGGACTGAGATACCACCTCCTCTCCACCCAGACCGGGACCCTTCCGGCCGTGTGGTTGCTGGACTCCGATTTGGCGCCCGGACAGTTCACGGCTTGGCGCTTTCAGCTCTCCGAGGTGGACGAGGGTGTGGGCCTCCAGGTGGCCGGCGGGGCCCCCAGCGGGATCCGGCTGCTCAGCTTCTACACCGACGGGGCGGGACGTGTGATTCAATCCGGCGTATGCGACCTGAAGGGACCACGGCTTCTCTTTCCGCGCAACGGCCGGACGCTCTGGCTGGTGTTGCTGAATGACTCGGACCAGAGCGAGGGGGCGGACCTCACCATGACGTTGTGGAAGGAGGTAGCCCCACCCTTCACGGTGCGCCGCGCCTCGTTGGACGGCAAGAGCTGTGACCTCTTCGTCGAGGAGCAGTCGGGGGTCGCTTTTTACGATCTCACGGGCCGCTCCTCCGGCAGCGAAAAGTTCACCTCGCTGGGTATCGCGCCCTTTCCCTCAGAAGGCGGCGGGAACCACCACTACCGGCTACCCATCCAAGGCAGCCAACCGAACCTCACCGAAATCAGGTTGACCTGCACGACCCTGGCGGGCGGCACCTACGCGGCCACCGCCCCGCTCTCCCCGTCGGACTCCCGCTTGCCATGATGGTTCGTCTCCACTCCGCGGACCTGGCGGGCATCGAGGCCGTCCCGGTGGAAGTGGAGGTGGACGTCCAGCCGGGCATGCCGGGTTACGTCACCGTGGGACTGCCCGACACGGCCGTCCGGGAAAGCCGTGAGCGCGTGAAGAGCGCTCTTCTAAACGCGGGCTACCAGTTCCCCCTCGAATCGGTCACCGTGAACCTCGCCCCGGCCGACATTCCTAAGGAGGGGTGCCAGCTGGATCTTCCCATCGCCGTGGGGTTGATGGCTGCCAGCGGACAGATCCCCGCCTCCTTCGGGCAGGCGGGATTTCTGATGGCCGGTGAGCTGGCGCTGAACGGCCACCTGAGGCCCATTCGGGGTGCTTTAGCCATGGCGGTGCTGGCGCGCGGCTCTCGCCTCGCGCTCCTTTGCCCGCCCGAGAACGTGCCCGAGGCCGCTCTCGTGGAAGGTTGCAAGGTTTACGGTGTGACCTCCCTCAGCTCGGCCGTGCGTTTCCTGCGAGGGGAAGAGGTCCTGGAGCCCGCCCCGCACAGGTCCTTCTCGGAACTTCTGAAAGAGGTGCCCAGCCCGCTCGATCTCCAGGAGGTGCGGGGCCAGGCACACGTCAAACGCGCCCTGGAGGTGGCCGCGGCCGGAGCGCACAACGTCCTGCTCATGGGCCCTCCAGGTTCGGGCAAGTCCATGCTGGCCAAGCGCTTTCCGACGATCCTTCCGCCCATGTCCTTCGAAGAGGCCCTCGAAACGACGCGCATCCACTCGGTGCGGGGCGAATTGCCGCCGGACGGCGAGGGCATCGTGGCCGTTCGGCCGTTCCGGGCCCCGCACCACACCATCTCCTACGCCGGCATGATCGGCGGGGGTGCACGGATTTTGCCCGGTGAGATCTCCTTGGCCCACAACGGCGTGCTTTTTCTGGACGAACTCACGGAATTCAGGCGGGACGTTCTGGAGAGCCTGCGGCAACCCCTCGAGGATCGCAGGATCTCCATCGCCCGCGCCAAGCAGAGCCTCTCCTTCCCCGCCGCCTTCACCCTCCTGGCGGCCAGCAACCCCTGCCCCTGCGGCTATTATGGGGACGCCGCCCACCGGTGCCGCTGCACCCCCTTGCAGATCAAGCGCTACTTGGACAGGCTGTCGGGGCCCCTTCTGGACCGGATCGACATCCAAGTGGAGGTGACCGCCATGGCCCCCGAAGAGCTGAGGCTGGCTTCGCAGGGCGAGCGTTCGGCGGATGTGCGGCGACGGGTTCGCGAGGCTCGCGAGCGGCAGTGGAAAAGGTTTGATGGCACGGGCATCTTTGCCAACGCCCAGATGGACGAGAAGATGGTGGACCGCTACTGCGCTCTGGACCCAGGGGGCGAGGAGTTGCTGATGAAGGCCCTCCGGAGCATGGGCATCACGGCCCGCGGACACCACCGAATCTTGAAGGTGGCCAGAACGCTCGCCGATTTGCAGGGGAGGGAGCGGATCGGCTCCGCCCACATCGCCGAGGCCATCCAATACAGGACCTTCGATCGAAAGCTGTTCACCGCTTGATTGGAAAGGGAGCCGATTCCACCCTAGCGGGGGATGGAGCGCCCTCCGCTCCTAAGGCGCCACGTCAGCCGGCCGAGCATGCGGTTCAGCAGATTGTCCCGGGAAAGAACGGGGATGGGAGGCCTTCTGCGCATGCCGATGGTCTTGTAGAAGCTCACGAGGAGCTCGCGGTGGGGAGAGCGGAGCCGCAGACCGCGATGAAGGGCGCGGACGCAGAGGAAACGGTCGCCGCACGCGAGATAGGCCTTGGAGAGATTGAGGTAGCAGAGAGGCTCCTCGGGATCCTTCTGGGCGGCCTCCTGGCAAAGGGCCAGTCCTCTGGCCGCATGGCCTTCTTCGCAGGCGGTCAACATGCCCAGGTAAGACATGGCGATGGGGCTCTCAGGATGGATCTTGAAGTAATCCTCGAAAAGAACCTTGGCCCTCTCCAAGAGTCCCTTTTCGACCAACTCGATCCCCTCCTTCAGCCGAGGAGGGATGTCCACCACGCTCAAGTCCGGCATACCCTATCCCCCGTTGCCCTTCTCTCCTCCGCGTCAGGTGCTGGTTCTCATGGGCTCGGGAAGGTTCCCGTAGCTCTTTCCCCGCGGTGCTTCATCATAAACGAAAAGGTCTCCCTTTGGCGAGTGCCTGGTTCCACCCAAATTCCGCGATGGATTGGTCTTACCTTCGGCGCTGCAGGTGCTTTCCGAGGGAAAGGCTTTTTCTCCCAAGCGGGGAGGGGGCTTCTCTTTCGCGTTCCGCTGGCGAAGCCAGACGGAACGCTCGGCTTGCCTTTCGGGTCTTTCGCGTTCCGCTGGCGGAGCCAGGCGGAAGGCTCGGCTTGCCCTTCGGGGCCCTCCCCGCTCCAAGGGCTTGGCCCGCGGAGCCTCACCCCACCCTTGGCGCATTCTTCCCCCGGATCCAGTCCGGGGTCGAATGCCC
>Ga0315298_1010028_pt1 | contig 11513 bp, 7 predicted proteins | sample WHS_1_MG_FD_203077 | JGI IMG/M metagenome (GOLD analysis project Ga0315298, IMG submission 203077) | Extremophilic microbial mat communities from Washburn Hot Springs, YNP, Wyoming, USA - WHS_1_MG | ecosystem: Environmental > Aquatic > Thermal springs > Hot (42-90C) | place: USA: Wyoming... | reverse complement strand
CGGCAAACCCATCAACGTCCTGCGGGAAGCTTTCCGCGTCGGCCGGCGGTTGATCGTGGTCTTCCCGAATTTCGCCCACTGGCAGGCGCGGTGGCAGTTGGGCATCCGTGGTCGGGCCCCGCGGACGCCAAGCCTGCCGTACACCTGGCACGAGTCGCCGAACCGCCACGTGCTAACGATCGACGACTGGGAGGAGTTCTGCAAACAGCGCGGCTGGCTGTGCGTAGAGCGGGCGTTCATCACCAAGGGCAAGCGGGTACGCTGGTGGCCGAATCTCCGTGCCGAGGTGGCCATGTACCTGCTCGAGCTGGACCCGCAGAGGCGCAACAACGCGCGCGAGCAGAAGGCCGTGGCCAAGCAGGCGCAGAAGTAGGGCTCCGTCACAGCTGTCCGGACGCCCTGCGCGCCCGCATCCTGCTTCGCCCCTTCGACTGTGTTCACGAGTACGCAGGACAAGAACAGCGCGGACGTGGACCGTGTGGATCGGGCGGCGACACCTGAATCGCGGACGCTCTATCCCTTTGCGATGATCCGGTCGACCACCAATTGGCGGAAGGCCGGGGACAGGGCCGCGAAGTAGGCCGTGAATCCCGTCACGCGGACGACCAGGTCCGGATACGCCTGCGGGTCCTTGTGGGCCGCGAGGATCTTGTCCTTGTCGATCACGTTGATGTTCATCAGCGTGCCGCCAAGGTCGAAGTGCGTACGGATCAGAGCGGCGATGTTCCTGTAGCCGCCTTCGCCGCACAGGGTCGAGTCAATCTCGAGTTGCATCGGGCAGGTGTTGCCCCGGCCGCACTGAATGGCGGCGATCGCCGTCGCCATCGCCGTCGGGGCGCCATCCACGCGAAAGCCAGGGTCGGGGTTGGCGCCGTGAGAGATCGGGGCATGCGCGCGGCGGCCGTTCGGCGTCGCGCCGACGGCCTCGCCCATCCTGATCGTGGCGGACCAGCTGAACCAGCCGGGGATCATCTTGCGGCCGGCAGGCGTGGGCTTCTCGCAGACCAGGCGGGTCAGGCTGGCCGAGACCTTCAGCGCCCACTTGTCCCCCAGCGAACCCCCCTGCCCGTACTTTTCGCTGTGTTTCATCATCATCTGGACGCGTTGGCCTTCGGAACCGGCATAGTCGGTCTTCAGGTGTTCGGCGATCCGGGGCCAGGTCAGCACCTTCTCGCGCTCGATCCGCTGCTCAAGGGCGGCAAAGGAATCCGCCGTCGTCGCCAGGGCCGAGCCGTCCACGCACATGTTGTAGAACTCGACGCCGCCATCGCTGACGTCGCGGCCCTTCTCGATCGGGCCGTGGCACAGCAGGTTCAGCAGGAGTTCCGGCTGGTTGTCCTTCTGGTGGGCGAGGTGGAAGTCCAACCCTTCGGCGACGATCTCGACGGCCTTACGAAGGTGGTTTTCGAACCGCCGGAACAGCTCGGCGGTGCTGGGACTGGGTGATTCGGCGATCATCTCCTGGAAGGCGACCTCGAAGACCTTGGCGGTGTTAATCTTCACGATGTCGTTCATGGGGTATTCGCGGCCGGGGATCGCCATCCAGTGACAACCGGTGGCGATCCGCTGGCGGGCCAGTTCGGCAGAGTAGCCGTTTCGCATGAAACCCTTGACGAGGCCTTTGTCGCCGGCGTAGCGGGGCCAGCCCTTGCGGTCCTCGAAGAGGTATCGCACGCTCTTTGCGAAGAACTCCTGGTCTATGCCGTCGTGCACGCGGACAGTCAGGTTGTTGCTGCTGTCGAGGGCGTGTGCGGCCTCGAGGATCAGGAACGAGACGCGGCTGGTCAGGTCTCTGCCGTCCGGCCCGGGGCCGCTCAACTGGTAGTAATGCGGGTCGTTCAGCAGCAGGCAGGCGATGTAGAAGATCGCCTCCTCGTCGCACAGGGTCCCGGCGGCGGTGTCCCGCTCGTAGTACGGGCGGAGGAGTTCGTCGAGCTGCCCCCCTGCCCCGTCGCGGTTGTAGGTTCGCGAGGCCATGTTGAACCAGGCGATCCACTGGCAGGCCTCGCGAAAGGTCCGCGGCGGGTTCTCGATCAGCCACTCGTTCATCTCACCCATTTCGCGGAGGTTCCGGCAAAGCTGCGAGTTCGTTTCGGCCTGTTCCATCCGGCGGATCGTGTCCACCGTGCGACGTATCCATGTCTGCACACCGAGGATCACGTCCTCTTCGGCCTGGTAGAACTCGGCCTTTTCCGGGCCATGCACCCGGCGATACCGCCGCACCTTCGTCAGCAGTCCGCCCCAACCCAGGTCCAGCCCGATCCGGTAATCCGGCGCGAAGTGCGTGTCGGCGCCGATGCCCGGCGTGATCCCGTAGAGCTGGTGAAACGGCTTGAGATGCGAGTAGTCGAACTCCGGCTTCCAGCCGACCTTGCGCTGGCGGCTGAGCATGATCATCCAGCGGCCGGCGATGCCTTCCAGGGGGTCGACGTAGATCGGGTGCACCTGCATCAGCGACTTGAAGTTGGCAGCCCAGCCGGCCGGTCCGAACCAGGATCCGCACGGATGGTTGGGGATCGGCTGCCACTCGAAGTCGGCCGGCGGGCAGACGGTGCCGTAATCATCCTCGTCCATGGGGCCGTAACGTGCGATCTTGTCCCGCGTCTGCTGGAGCTTCTTCTGGCGAATGAGCTCCAGGCGTTGGCGGTAGGTCAGTTCCTGTGTTGCTTCGCGAACCATAGTCACTCCTCAAACGATTTACGCATTGTATGGTGCCTTAGCAGGATGCGGCTGTCCATACCCGCCGGCAGGAGCAAACGGCAGAGAGTGCGTGACAAGATCGGCGGGCAGTCGCTACAAGCCCCCTGCGGCGGCAGCACGCCCGCAAACACCGCCGGCGTAGCACCCGAAAAAAGAGCCTTGACGCTCGGCTAAACGCCATCCCCGGCCGGGCGGACCTGGATGCCTCGCCGGCGGGCGACGACTGCAAGCTCCTTGAGTGTTTCGGGGGCAAGGCGAGCGTCTTCGGGCATCCTGCTGGTCATGCCGAGGCTGGCGTACTTGCCGGTGCCGAGAGGGTGGTACGGGAGCAGTTCGTAATACTGAAGGTTGGCAAAGCCAGCGATGAAGTCGGCGATCCCGCCGATCTCGGCGGCGCTATCGTTGACGCCGGGAATCACCGGTGTGCGGATGATCAGCGGCAGGTCCATGCCCGACAGCCGGCGGGCGTTTTCGAGGATTCGCTTGTTCGGCACACCGGTCCACTGCATGTGCAAGGCCGGGTCCAGCGTCTTGATGTCAGCCATCACCAGGTCCAGCCACGGGAGCACCGACTCGATGTGCTCCCACGGCCAAGCGAGGTTCGTCTCAATGCCGGTGTGGAGGCCGGCTTCGCTGCACAGCCGCAGCACCTCGATGCAGAACTCCCGTTGGCAGAGCGGCTCGCCGCCGGAGAGCGTCACACCCCCGCCGGAATTCGCATAGAACGGTCGGTCCTCGAGCACCTCGGCGAGGACCTGTCGGGCCGTCACGTGTCGGCCGGCCACCTTCAGGGCCTCGGCATAGCAGGTCCTGGCGCAGGTGCCACAGGCAGCGCACAATTGGCGGTCGAACCTCCGCCGGCCATCGACGAGCGTATGGGCGCCGCGAGGGCAGGCGGCCAGACACGCCCCGCAGGCGATGCACCTGTCCGGATAGACCTGCAGTTGCGGCTGGGGCAGCTTCGTTTCGGGGTTGTGGCACCAGCCGCACCGGAGGTTGCAGCCTTTGAAGAAGACGGTGGTGCGGATGCCCGGTCCGTCGTGCACGCAGAATCGCTGAATGTCCGTAATGGTCCCGTCCATGCCGGCCCCAACCCATTGCCTCGCCGCCGGCTTGAACCCCGGCGGCAAATGAGCAAGATAGCCGATAGCATCGGCACAGCCAAGATAGTGACGAGGGATGAGTAATGAGTGATGAGTGACGAAAACAACGACAAAGGCGGGAATAACGGCAACGACGGCAAAGGCCCGGCGCCAAGCCGGGAATACGAACGGGGCCACGAGGATGGCGGATACTGAGCTGCATAAGCTTTGCGGCAAGTTCATCGTGCTGGACGGCCCGGATGGATCGGGCAAGACAACGGTGCAGCAGATGGCCGCCGAGCAACTGGCGGCCGCGAGCCTGCCCGTGACGCTCTGCAAGGACCCCGGCGGGACGACCGTCGGGGACCGCATCCGCGGCGTCCTGCTCGACCACGACCTGACGACGATGACCGTACAATGCGAGACGCTGCTGTTCATGGCGTCGCGGGCGCAGCTGGTCCGCGAGGTGATCCGGCCGGCCCTCGAAGCGGGCCACGTTGTCCTATGCGACCGGTTCGTCTCGTCGACCTGCGCCTACCAGGTCGCGGCGGGCGATGATTTCGCTACGATCATCGAACTGGCGAAATACGCCGTCGGTAAGACCTGGCCGGACCTGACGCTGATCCTGGACGTGCCGGTCGAGACGGGCTTCGGGCGGATCGGACGGCGGATCGACGGCCGGCGGCAGATGCAGCTGGCGCAGACGACTGGCGGCGCGCAGACGGATCTGGATGCCATGGAGCGGCGACCGGTTTCCTTCCATGCGGCTGTGCGGGCAAATTTCCTCGCCCTGCCCGGCCGGTACCCGACAACCGTCGAGATCGTTGACGCCACCCGGCCGGCCGACGAGGTCGTTGACGACGTGATGGGCCACTTGCGGCGATTAGCGTCCAGGGCCGTGTAGGCGTGACTGGCCGAGGCGGCACCGCGAGTGCCGGCGCTGCACAGCACGATGGGAGAGCCCAGATGAAGATCCACGTACATGAGAGCGAGATCGGGCCGGCGGCGGGCGGGCTGCTGATCGGCAAACACAACGGTGCCACAAGCGGGTTCTGTATGGGCGTGTCCTGCTATGCGTCCACGGAGTACGGCAAGCCGGGCATCCACGAGGATCAGGAAGGCTTCTACGTCCTGGACGGGCACGGCATGGCTAAGGTTGGTGAAGAGGAGTTTGCGGTGCGCCCCGGATCCTGCTTTATTGCCAACAGAGGGGTGCCGCACACGATGAAGCGGGATACGGACAGCCCGCCGATCAAGGTGCTGTGGTGCCATGGGGCGGTATGAAAAGAAGAGTGCTGAGTCCTGAGTGCTGAGTGACGGCAGCAACGACAGCAACGACAGCATAGGCCCGGCTGAAGCCGGGACTACGCACTACCTGGTGGGCAATAGCCCACCCTACGAACTACCTGGTGGGCAATAGCCCACCCTACGAACTACCTGGTGGGCAATAGCCCACCCTACGAACTACCTGGTGGGCAATAGCCCACCCTACGAACGGAGCCTGAGTCCCGTCAGGGGCGACGGAAAGCGACGATATGAGCAAACGGAACGTGCGGAAGCTGCGGATCGGCGTGGCGGGGTTGGGGAGGATCGGGTGGGGGTACCACTGCAAGACCATCGCCGGGCACGCCGACTGGCAGCTGGCCGCCGTTGCGGACCCGGTGAGCGAGCGTGGGCAAGAGGCGGAAAGGACCTACGGGTGCCGGGCGTTCCGGAGCGTCGACCAAATGCTGGAGGAAGCCGACCTCGACGCCGTGACCATTGCCACCCCGACCCACCTGCACTGCCGGCAGACCCTCGCGGCCGTCCGGCACGGCCTGCACGTCATGCTCGAAAAGCCGATGGCATCGAACCTGGCCGATGCCCGCGCGATCGTCCGGGCGGCGCAAAAGGCAAGGCGCATCCTGACTGTCTACCAGCCCCATCGGGCGGCAGCGTACTTCCAGCACCTCAAGCGGATCATCGAGTCCGGCCGGATCGGCGAGACTTACCACGTCCGCCGCGGCGCGTTCCGCTTCGTGCGGCGGGACGACTGGCAGAGCCTGGTCCGGTACGGCGGCGGTATGCTCGGCAACTACGGTGCGCACGGGCTGGACCAGGTGTTAGCGCTGACCGGCTACGACGTCGAGAAGGTGTTCTGCAATCTGCGGCGCGTGGCCTCGCTGGGCGACGCCGAGGACGTGGTCAAGGTGGTCTACCAGACCCGCGGCGGCGTCATCGGCGAGGTGGAGATCAACCAGGCCTGCCTGCACAGGCCCTTCGACATCGAGGTTTACGGCACCCGCGGCGTCATCACCAAGAACAAGGATGAGTTCACGGTCCGTTCTCTGTCGCCCAGGCAGCTGAGGGCCAAGAGGCTGAACGCCAGCCTGGCCAGCCCCAATCGCGAGTATCCCAGCGATGACGTCGAGTGCCGCGTGGAGGCCATCCGGGTCGACCCGAAGTACCAGGTCGACGTGTACAAGGACTTCGCGCGGGCGATCCGCACCGGCGGCGAGCCGTTCGTGCCCGCCGCACAGACCCTCGAGGTCATGCGGGTGATGGAATGGTGCCGCAAGGACAGCCGGCGGATCATCGTTACGCCGCTGACCTGAACGCGACGCCACGCGCCGCTCATGGAGCGCCAAGGGTCCGGGGATGCCGCACGCCCGCGAACAGCACGGGCGTGGCACCCGAAAGGAGAACTTGACGCTTCACCGGGCCAATCCGCTCACTGCCTGGTGAGGGTCCCGCCGCAGCTCAGCTCGAACTGGCTGGCGGCAGAAGCGCTCTGGCCGGCGTAGACGTCCGTGACGTCCATCTGCGTGGCACTGGCCTGAACGAGGGTGATGTCGTGGGTGGTGGCGTAGGTCACGGAAGCGTTGCCGAGGGTGCCGGACCCGGCGATCGTAACGGTCTTGGTCGCAACTTCCTCCGTGATATCGTTGATCGTCAGGCTGCCCGTGACGCCCTTGGCGGGATCGGACATGTCATGGACAACGCCCTCGAAGTAGGGCAAGCTGCTGATGTACAGCTGGCCCGCCTCGGTGATCTCGACGGTCATGGCGGTCTGGGCCTGCTGATCGTCCCGGCCGGTGGCCTTGGACGTGCAATCCACCTGGCCTGCGTACGTCCCTGCCGCCAGGATCGTGACCGCCGAGGGAATCTCCTGCTGCGAGGGACAGCCGCCCATGACGAGCAACACCGCCAGACACAACGCCGCAATACGTCTCATTTCCGCGCTCCTGTACGTAACAATCCGGCCTTCTGACTCCACAAAGAAAATGCGAGGATAGCGGCCGGCGGCCATGCGCACAAGCCGGCCGCGGCGCCCCTGTCGCACCCGGCTGACGGTCGCGGAGGACCCGTCGACCTGAAGAGGCAAAGTGCCTCGCCCCCATATACGCGTCGCTTGGGTCGTCGCTCGCCTCGCGGTGTTCGCTCGGGGCGCCTCGCCCCCATATACGCGTCGCTTTGAGCGAGGGGCCGCAAAGCAAGCCGGGAAGGATGGGCGGCCGGCCGTGCCACCCATCCAATCAGGGGAGCCAGAACACTACGCCGTGGCGTGCCCTGCCGCGCAGGGGACTTGTGGGACGACGGTCGAGCCGTCGGGCCCTGCACACAGACGAATTCGCCGTGGGTTCATTCCAGCTGCACGGTTACGGTCTTGGTCGTGCCGGTAGCGGCGTCGCGGATGGCGATGGTCCAGGGGCCGGCCGGGTCGTTCAGGGCCAGCGGAACGCGGATCTGGCCGCCCTCACCGCCGAACGTGAAGTTCGTGCGGTAGAGGCTTCGTTCCTTGCCATCGGGTCCGGTCACCTCGATGTTGTACACATAGTCCTTGGCCTGCGGTGAGCCGGGCCGCACGCCGATGTTCAGCGGGCTGCCCGACTTGCAGCTGGTCGGGGCGGCGAAGGCGAACTCGCCCGGGTCCTTCGGCCAGACCGACAGGATCAGCGGGTCGAAAGCGGGCACGGTCACTTTGACGGTCTTGCCTGGGGGGAGCCGCCTGCCGGTCCTCATGTCGCAGTAGAAGAACGACTGGTCCTGGCCGGGCAGGTTGGGGTTCAGTTCGACGTCGATGGGCTTCTCGAAGCCCTCGTTCGACTGGTACTCCATGGGCCCGAGTTCGCCGATCATGAACTGCGGGTTGCGTTGCAGCGCGATGATGCGGGCGCCCCCGCCCATGTCCTTGACTGTGACCTCCACGCCGGTGGGCACTTGGCCGTCCGCGGCCACGAAGCGCGGTGTACGACGGTCCTTGCCGAGGGCCTCGTAGAGGATCGGGTCCAGCAGCCGGCGGGCGGCCGACTCCTCGCCCGGGTGCAGACGCCAGCGATGATAGTCGATGATGTCCAGGTTCAGATACAGCGTGTGACCCTGGCCCGGGTGGCGCTCGATAAGGGCCCGCATGGCTTCCTCGTGAACGGGCTTACCGGCGATGTTGTTCAACGCCGGCTCAAGCAGGTTGAAGCCTTTCAGCCCGGAAGGTTCCTTGCCGAACATGCTGATCGCCTGGCCCGGCTGGCGGGCGACGCCGAAGAGGTCGTCGAGCAGGCCCTTGTCCAGACGCCGCCCATGCTCGTCGAACAGCCCGACCAGGCCGTCGGCGATGACGGTGCCGCCGGCCTCGACGAACTTCTGGATCGCCTCGGCCTCCCGCGACGACAAGGCGATCGTCCGGGGCAAGATCAGGAGTTTGTAGCCCTCGCCCGTCCTGGGATCGTACATCTTCAGGTCGCCGGCCAGGACCTGTGGCGGAGCGAGCATCCGGTACTGAAGCCCCGCGTCCTCGACGAGTTTGATCCAACTCTCCCGCACGCGGGCGTACGGGTTGTCGACGCGCTCGTCGCGGCTGCCGCGGTTGGCCCAGCCCTGTCCCTTCGGGCGCACGTGCAGCACCCAGTGGACCCGCATGGCGGCCTGCGACTCGTAGATGGCGATCGGGTCATCGACCCGGCGGGCGACCATGTACTGCCGGCCGAGGCCGCGGGAGATCTCGCCGTGCCACTTGGCCGTCTCGGTGCCCTGCTTGTCGTACGTACCCTGGTCATCGACGAAGGTGCTCTTGTCGTCCCACATCAGGGCCCCGCCGTCGCCGTGGATCAGGCCGTACCAGCGATGGTGCATGGTGGCGTCGTCGCCGCTGCCGGTAATCGAGACGACCTTGAAGTCCGGGTTGAAGGACCGGATCAGCTCCCAGTTGCTGCCGATGTAGTAGGGCTCCGAGCAGTTGAGCGTGTGCGTGAGCTTCCACCAGTCCCAGCCGCCCGTGGCGACCGGACCTTGCCCGCCGCCGATGCCCACGTAGGCGCCCGGGTCGACCTCCTGGATCTTTTTGACGCCGAGGGCATAGGCGTTCATCAGCACGTCGTCCATGAAGTCGGTGTGGTCGCACCAGGCGGCGAAGTTGTCATCCTTGCGGGCGAAGATCTCATCGGGCGTGGCGCCGCGGACATCCTCCCACCTGGCGAACTGGCTGCCCCACTCGGCGTTCAGGGCATCCAGGTCCTCGTAGCGGGCCTTGAGCCAGCCGCGGAACGCCTCCTGGCACTCCGGCGTGAAGCAGTAGCCGCTTTCGGAGGCCTGGTTGCCGATGCCGGTTTCGTCCGCCAGGCTGTACCACAGCGGCCGGTAGGGCGCCATGCTGCGGGCGTTGAACATCGCGCAGCGCTCGATCAGCTCCTTCGTGGGGTCCTGCGAGAGACAGGGCGTCCGCTGGAGGTTCATAAGGTCCCGCTTCGCGCGAAACCGAGCGCGGGCCTGCTCGAAGAGCCAGCCGACGTTCCGGCCGTCGGCGTACCAGCGGTGGTATGGGGCGTAGATGGGCACCGCGAGGTTCTCGACGTACCAGCGGAAGCCCGCGTCGATCATGTAATCGGGGATGCTCGGGTTCGAGCCGTACCAGAGATTGCCGGTTACGTAGGCGTCTCGGATGAAGTTCAGCCGGTTCGGGGGGTGCTTCTGGTAGATTACCACGCAGTAGTCCGGCCAGCCGGGCGGGGGCTTGTAGATGAACGGGGCCTGAGCGAACCAGACCCGGCCCTTGGCGTCCTGGACGGTTACGCCCAGGTAATGCCGCATGACCACGACGTTCGGGACCGGCAGATCGATCTTGAACGTCATGGTCTGTTCGTCGGCGGTCGAGACCGGCTCGGACCTGCTGACCAGGAGCCGGCCGAAGGAGTCGGTCACCTCGCAGGACATTGTGGCGTCCTTTGTGTCGATCGGCTCCGGGAGTTTGAGTTGCGCCTGGACGTTTTGCGTGCGTTCGAAGGCCTCGTGGGCCAACTGGAGGCTTCCTTGTCGAACGGACTGGGCGGCCAGGCTCACGCGGCAGGACAGCAGCGCGGTAGCAAACAGTACGAGCACGACGGCGGTTCGGCGGGACATCTGCGTCTCCTTCATTGGCGAGTGAAGCGTCAACGTTCGTTCAACGACTTCCATGCGTCCGGGGGGGCCTGCACGCCCGCCAACCCCGCGGGCGTGGCCCCCGAAAAAAGCCTTGATGCTCCAATAGTCCGCTCCACGATAGCGGGGTATGCCGGCTCAGACAATGGGGCTTATGCCCGCTACGTTCGGGCGATTTTGTGACCAAATCCGCTGGCAAGTTCAAGACGAAGCGCAACGGCCACGGCTGGACCCGGCTTCGCCAAGCGACGGCTTCGCCCTGGCGAGCAAGCCGGCCGTGCCACCCGATGCTTCATGATGCGGAGAGCAAACAGCGGCACCGCAGGCTGAGGACCTGCGGTGCGCTGGGTTGCGGTCCGGTCATGCTGTATACATACACGGGCGGCCGCCCGTGTGGATTTACGGCACCGGCATCGTGTCGCCGAAGTTCCCGGCCAGCAGAAGAAGGTCGGTCGCGTCGACGGTGTTGTCACGGTACAGGTCGCAGTCGACATCGTAGTTGGGCCCGCCGGCGGAGGAACCCCAGGCGAGGGCAAACCGCAGCAGGTCGGATATGTCGACCATGCCGTTGCCGTCGATATCGCCGACCAGGAAGCCGGACGCCTCGACCTGAGCGATCAGGTCGGCGTGCATCTTGTAGAGTTTGGTCTCGTCCACGCCGCCAAAGGAGTAGTCCCAGGTGCCGCTTCCGTACTTGGCGTTGACGGAATCGCGAGCCCTGTTGCGGTTCATTCCGGACAGACCGGCCCACTTATTCAGCAGCTCGATGATCTGCTGGACCTGGCGGACTTCCTTGACGCGGATGCTCATGATGGCGCCGTCGTAGCTCCCGTAACCGGGCACCGAGTAGGAGCCGCCTCCAGCATAGACCACGGACAGGTCGTTGGCGCTGCTCCAGCTGGTCTGGTAGCAATCCCACCACGGCAGACCCGCGTCAAACCCCTGGGCCCACTTCTGGAGGAACGCTCGAGCATTGACCAAGCCGCTGCCGCTGATCGACGAACCCAACCCGTACCACATCCAGCCTTCCTGTTTGTCGCTGTCGAGGTGGTAGGCGCGGTACTTCTTCTGGGGCCAGTGCCAGCCGGCCGCCCCACTACCGAGGTCCCACCAGTTGACGCGGTTGTTGATCTGACCCCAGTTCTGGCCATAGCGGTCGGAGATGTCGATGCGGAAGTGCCAGGGCACGTCGGTCACGCCGCTGGCTGCCTGGCCTTCACGGTATGCCCCATGGTAGTAGCCAAGCGCGTAATAGTCATCGGCGGCCTCGCATTCCTCCATCACCCAGAACACGTGGGCACCGCTGTAGGAAAACTTCTCGTTGAAGTAGATCTCGAACGC
>Ga0315298_1010026_pt1 | contig 11513 bp, 9 predicted proteins | sample WHS_1_MG_FD_203077 | JGI IMG/M metagenome (GOLD analysis project Ga0315298, IMG submission 203077) | Extremophilic microbial mat communities from Washburn Hot Springs, YNP, Wyoming, USA - WHS_1_MG | ecosystem: Environmental > Aquatic > Thermal springs > Hot (42-90C) | place: USA: Wyoming... | reverse complement strand
AATTGGGGGCAGTCACCTGCCTTGCGAGATCGGAAATAGGTGACTGTCCCTATTTATGGGGGCGGCGATGCACATTGTCTTCTATACCGAGGGGCTGCCTTTTGATGGCGAGAGTCCGGAGCGGGGCAGTCTGGGGGGGTCGGAAACGGCCGTGGTGTGCATGGCGCGGGCGCTGGCGGCACTGGGGCACGAGGTGGAGGTGTACTGCCGGTGCCTGCGGCCGGGCGAGTATGGGGGGGTGCGCTACCACGACCTGGCGGAGTTCGGGCGGGCGGCGGCTTGCGACGTGCTGGTGGTGAGCCGGTTTGCCGGGGCGCTGGCGGGGCCGGTGGAGGGCCGGCTGAACATGCTCTGGCTGCATGACCTGCTGACGGAGGAGAGCGCGGCGCTGGTACGGGGAGTGCTGTGGAAGGCGGAGGGGATCTTCGTGCTCTCCCGTTTTCACCGGACGCACTGCGCGCGGTTGTTGCCGGAGGCGGGGGAGGCGCTATGGGTGACCCGTAACGGCATGGACCTGGAGGCGGTGGCGCAGGGAAGGGCGGCGGCGGGCGAACGGGACCGGTTCCGGCTGCTTTACGTGAGCCGGCCGGAGCGGGGGTTGGTGCGCCTGCTGGAGATGTGGCCGCGGCTGCGAGCGGCCGAGCCCCGGCTGACCCTGCGGGTGGCATGGTATGAAAACCCGCTGGCCGATCGTGAGCAGGCCAGCGTGGCGCACAGGATTGCGGAGCGGCTGGCGGCGTTGGCGGGGGTTACCCGCCTGGGGCCGCTGGCAAAGGTAGACCTGTACCGGGAGATGCACGAGGCGGGGGCGCTCGCCTACCCCACCGACTTCCCGGAGACGTCCTGCATTGCGGCCATGGAGGCGGCGGCGTGCGGGCTGCCGGTGGTGACCAGCAGATACGCGGCGCTGAAAGAGACGGTGCGGGAGGGCGAGAGCGGGCTGCTGGTCTCCGGGCACCCGGAGGGGGAGCGCTACCGGGAGCAGTTTGCAGAGACACTGCTGGGGCTACTCAGGGATGAGGCGCGCTGGCAGGCGATGAGTGAGAGCGCCCGGGGATGGGGGGAGAGGCTGGGATGGGATCGGGTGGCCCAAGATTGGAACGAGCGCTTTGAGCGTGCGCTCAAGGACCGCCCGGCCGCCCCCCTCTCCCACCGTGCGGGCGGGCGGCAGAGCCTGTCGGTGTGCATGATCGTAAAGGACGCCGGGACTACGCTGCGCCGGTGCCTGGAGAGCCTGCGGCCGATCGCGGACGAAGTGCTGGTGTACGACACGGGGAGCGTGGACGACACGGTGCAAGTTGCCCAGCGGTATGCGGACCGGGTGGAGCGCATCCCCTGGCCGGGCGACTTTGCGGAGGCGCGCAACCGGAGCATCGAGCGGGCGCGGGGCGACTGGGTGCTGTGGATAGACGCTGACGAGATGCTGGTGGGGGCGGAGCATCTGGGCAAGTACCTGCGGCAGAACTCCTACCTGGGGTACGTGATCCGGCAGCACCACACGGCGGTGGATGCCGAGTTCCCGCCCGACTGCCCGGTGCGGCTGTTTCGCAACCGGCGAGGGATCCGCTTCTTCGGGGCCATTCACGAGCATCCGGAGACGGGCCTGAACCGGGGGGTGGAGCCCGCGGTCACGCTGTCAGACGTGCACATAGTGCACGACGGCTACCTGACGGAACGGATCCGGCGCGAGCGCTTCCGGCGAAACCTGCCGCTGTTGGTGCGTGATCGCGAGCGGTATCCGGGGCGGCGGATCGGGCTGGTTTTCCTGGCCCGGGACTACCTGCACCTGGCCCGCTACGAGATCGAGCGCACGGGGGGAATGAGCGCGCGGGCGGCGGGATGGCTGGGGAAGGTGGTGGCGATCCACCGCAGCCACTTCATGGCTGAGGAGGCGACCTTCCATGAGCACTCCCGGCCGCTGTACGAGGAGGCGCTACGGCTGCTGGGCGAGGGGTTTGAGGCCGACTGCTTCCTGGCAGTGGGCCGGGAGTTAGCGCGGAGCGGCGCCAAGCCCGAGCGGCGGCGGTTCCTGGACGAGGGGGAGTTGCGGGGGTACCTGGAGGGGAGAATGGCGCGGGCTTTCCGGCGGCTGGCAGCGCCGGCGGAACTGGCATTCGAGGAGGATGACGATGGCCTATGCGACGGCGGCGGATTGCCGGCAGATCAGCGTGGGGCTGGAGGAAGCGGTGATCCCGGAGGTGTCGAGCAGCGGGCTGTGCCTGGCGACCTGCCTGGCGCAGACGACAGCCGAGGTTGAGGAAGCCGGGCGGGCGGGGGAATACGAGGTGCCCTTTGCCCCGGTCCCCGAGCGCATCCGCTGGCTGACCGCCACCGGGGCAGTGGCCAGGGCGCGGCAGGCCTTGGAGTTGGCCGGGCAGGAGGCGCAGGGGGCGACCGCCGAGAGTTACCTGGCCGCGTACCGGGAGGGATTGAGCCTGTTGCGGCAAGGGCGGATGGACCTGGGGACGGTCTCGGTGACAAGCCAAGGGTTGGTGCTGCCGGCCGACTACGAGCATTGGGCGGAGTTGGGGCACCGGGGGATCGTGTTGGGCTCGGTGAGCCTGGTGGCCGGGGATTATGTGTTGGTGGAGGACCGGTCGGAATACGACCCGGGCGATCCCGTGGAAGTCAAGGACTACCTGGTGGACCATCGCGAGGGGCGCATCCGGCGGCTGTCCGGTGGACGCGCGGGGGCCGGGGAGACGTGCACGGTCAGTTACCGGTACTTCTACAAGCAGCCGCCAGGGGTGCAGAAGTCGGACTACACCGGCAGCGGCGTACAAATGGGGATGCTGGGCCGGCAAGATTACCAGCGCTAGGATCAGCGGGCGCAGCGGGCAGGGTCGGGGTCCGGGGTCTGGGCCGGTGACGCTAAAGGGGCGGTCGGGAGGACCTGGCAAAGCGGCGCTCCCAGCCCGCACCGCCGGGGTAGCCACCAGGTGGCTGATATCCATGGTGAAGACCGCTTGGATGGGCGCGGCGGGTGATTACGCCGGGGGGCAGCGGCTCTGCTGCCCGATGAGGGCGATCTCAACAGAGGGGAGGGGGCATGGCAGAACCAGTTTCCACGCGCTATCTACCGGTGCGGGACGCGCTGCTGGCGGCGCTGCAGGGCTGGCCGGCGCTGGCAGGGGTGAAGCGCTGGGTTACCCAGGAGGGGGTGCTGGCGCAGACGGCAGCCAGCCAGGCGCCGGCGGTGGGGGTTTTCTATGCCCCTCTGGCCGGGGAGGAGCGCCTCTCCTGGGCGGGCGGCGGACGCGACCACAGTTACTACCTGGAGGTGCGGCTGGTGGTGCGCTCACTGGATAGCCAGGAGTGCGAGGACACGCTCTTCGCCTACGCGGAGGCGGTGGAGGACGCGGTGCGGGCGGACCCCACCCTGGGGGGGAGGGTGCGCTTTGCCGCGCTGGGCAGCCTGCGCCGCGTGGCAGGGACGGAGGGCAACGCCTTCCTGGGGCAGGGGGTGGTGGAGGTGAGTTGCGAGGAACGCGTGGAGTGAGGGAGATCGCAGGTTCCTGACCCCTCACCCCGACCCTCTCCCGGGGGGAGAGGGAGGAGGGGAGCGAGATTTCTCGACGGGGATCCCTCGCAGGCTCGGGATTACCGCTCGAAATGACACGAGGGACCCTCTCCCGGGGGAGAGGGAGGAGGGGGAGCCCCTCACCCTGGCCCTCTCCCGGGGGGAGAGGGGGGAGCGCAGCGGACAGGAGGCTGACATGGCGATAGTAGTGGGACAGCGGGGGGCGGTGGGGCTGGGGCTCGAGGGCACATGGGCAGTGCCGGTGGCGGCCCAGAGTTACCTGGAGGTATTCACCTGCGACGTCGGCGCCCAGGCGGAGGTGACCCCGGTGGAGACGGTGCGGGGCGACCGTTCCTACCGGGCGGTGAGCATGGGCCCGGTGCGGGTGGGGGGGAGCATGAGCGGCCCCATCTCACCCGGGAGCATCGGGGCGCTGCTGTATGGGGCGCTGGGGAACGTGGAGACCACGCTGGTGGTGGAGGCGGGTGGTGGTGAGCCGGCGGTGTACCAGCACGTCTTCACGCGCCAGGCGGGCACGGATTTGCCCTCCTTCACCCTGGAGCAGAATCTGGGGGGCATCATGGCCCGCCGGGCGGCCGGGTGCCGGGTGAACGAGTTGACGCTGGGGATGCCGCGTGGGGGGCCGGCGGTCTTCACGGTGGAGTGGGTGGGGGCGGAGGAGAGCACGGTCACGCCCACCACGCCGACCTTTCCCCCGGACGAGTTCCTGCACCATGCGGGATTGGCAGCCACCTGCTTTGGGATTCCAGACGCCCCGGTGGAGGAGGCGGAGGTCACCCTGGGCAACGATCTGGTGGAGGGCCTGGTGGCTGCGGGCAGTGGGGGCCGGGTGCGGGCGCTGCCGGCGGGGTCTTTCGAGGTGCGGGCGCGGGTGGTGCTGCTGGCGGAATCGCTGGCGCTGCCGGCCTACTACACGGCGGGCAGCGTGCAGCCGTTGGTGCTGCAGATGACGGGCGAGCGCCTGGCCGGGCTTCATAGCAGTCTGTTGCAGATGGAAATGCCGCGAGCGCGGGTGACCAATCTGCAGTTGCCGCTGGCCCCCGGGCGGCTGGCCTACGAGGTGGAAATCCTGGGCCTGCCCGATCCGGCCACCGGCTGCGAGTGCACGGTCACGCTGATCAACACGGTGGCCTCGTATGGATAGCCTCGACCTGGCGGCACTGGGCACGTGGGAGCGCACGGTGGAGGTCGCCTGGCAGGGGCGGCAGGCGCGGGTGCGGCTGCGGGTGGTTGGCGACCGCGGCCCCGCCCTGGAGGCCGGGTTTGCGGCGATGGAGCGGGAGTTGGCAGCCTGGGGGCCGGGGTCGGCCCGCTACCAGGCGCTGGCGCGCCTGTTGGCCACACTGCCACCGGAGGAACTGGCCGAGGAGGCGCTGGAGGCAGAGTTGCCTCGCCTGCAGCGCGCGGCCGAGCGGGCCCTGCCTGATCCGCCGCTTTCCCGGGACCTGGCGGCGGGCGAGAGCGCCGGGGACTTTGCCCGGCGCCGGGCGTGCTGGCAGGAGGAGGGGCGAAAGCGGGCGGCGCGGCGGGAGGAGATGCTGGCGCGACTGGTGGAGGAGCGGCGGCAGGCGCTGCTGGCGCTTGGCGCAACCGACTTGGCGGCGCGGGTGCTGCCGGGGCGCATCCAGCAGGCGGGCTGGGAGGCCTGCGAACAGGCGGCATTGTGTGCCATGCTGGCGGAGGCGGTGCGGGACCCGGAGGATGGCGAACGGCGGCTTTTCGCGGGCCCGGAGCAGGTGCAGGCGCTGCCCGGGGCGGTGCGGGAGGCGCTGGCGGCGGCCTACCGGGACCTCGACCTGGGCCTTGCGGGCGACCTCCCAAAAGGCTGAGCGAGCACCCCGGCTTTCTGCTGGGGGACCTGATCTGCCGGCGCTATCCGGGGGCCTGGCGGCACCCACTGGAGCCGGGGCTGCTCGCGCTGCCGTGGTGGCTGAAAGAGGCGATCGCATTGCTGGAAGGGGGTGGGGGATGAGAGTGGACACGGGCAAGGCGCTGGCGGCGGAACTGGAGGCGCTGGAACAGGACAGCCGGGACCAGGTGCGGCGGCTGGTGGCCCTGCGGCGGCAGCGTAGCCGGGAGTTAGACCGGCTGCTGCATGGGCTGGCGACGGTGCCCCCGGCGGGGTGGACGGCGGCGGTGGGGGCCAGCGAGGTGCGGGACTCAGGGAGACGGCTGGGGGGCGAGATCGCGCGGGCGCTGATCCGGGAGGATCGCCGGCAGCGGCGGCTACCTGGCTTTGACCGGGGTACCGGGTGGAACCGCACCCTGAACAACTACCGCACTGGCGCCTGGTTGGGCGGGATCGTGGGCGGCGGGGATGAGCGCAGCCGCCAGTGGGGGGGGCTGGGCGGAGTGCTGGGGAGCATGGTGGGCGGGCCAATCGGGGGCGTGGTGGGCTCGGTGCTCGGGGGGCTCTTCGGGCGCGGCAGCCGGCGCCGCCGGGAGGAGGCGCGCAAGTGGCTCAACACCCCCGAGGGATTTGAGATCCAGGCCTACCTTTACAACCTCTACCGGCGCAACCGGCCGTATCTGGGGCAGCCGGGGACAAGCATCATCGGCGCCGCCACCGCGGCGGTGCAGGTGATGGTGCAGCGGGGGGCGGTGCAGATCACCGGCGGCGATAGTGCGAGCGGGGTGCAGGCGGCCAACGCCCTGATCTCGCAGTTGGGGCGGGCGGTGACCCTGGCCACGGCGGCCAGCGCGGCCGCGGGGTAGCGGCGATGAGCGACCTGGACCTGATCGTCTGCCAGCAGATGGGCGCGGCGCCGCCGCGGGCGCGGCTGACCTATTTGCGAGACGGGGCCTGGCACGACCTCTCGGAGCGCCTGCTCTTCCCGCTGTCACTGGTGCGTAAATTGCGGGGGCCGGCCACGCTCTCGCTGAGCCTGGACAACAGCGACGGCCTGCTGGCGCCGGACAACCAGGCCTCGCCCCTGAACCGGGATGCGGGCGACCACTATGACCCACTGCTGGACGAAATGCGCCTGGTGCGCCTGGAGCAGGGGGTGCGCGGGCTGGCCAACTGCGCGGCCGGGTGCGCCTACACCTGCACGCCGCCCACCGCTTCGCGCGGCGATGCCGGCGGGGAACTCACCGACGGGCTGGCGGCCGACCCCACTGACCCCGAGGCCCCGGGCTGGGTGGGATGGCAGTCGGCGGAGCCGGTGTGGATCCAGGTGGACCTGGGCACCATCCGCCAGGTGGGGGCGGTGGCGGTGCGCTGCCTCTCGGCCGGGGCGGCGGGGGTGCGCCTGCCCGTGGCGGGGGGGGTGCAGGTAAGCGCGGTTTCGGCGGGCGGACCCTGGACGGCGGCGGGTAGCCTGCGCCGGGAACACCTGGCCGACAGCGAGGCTGGCCAGGCGGAGTGCCTGGCGCTGGTAGACCTGGAGATACCCGCCCGCTGGGTACGGCTGACGCTGACGCCCGCGTCGGGCGCGTGGCTGCAGGCAGACGAGGTGGCGGTGTATGACCGCGCCCAGCCGCAGGATTTGCTGGCGCTCACCTTTACCGGGTATCTGGGCGACGCCATCAGCCAGGATGGCGACTGGGCGGGGGAGATCCGCCTGGAGCAGGTGCGCGACACCACCAAGCGGCTGGCCGACCGCTTCATCGAGGTCTATGCCAAGTACCGGGAGCAGCCGGTGGAGGCGATCGTGGCCGACCTGCTCACCAATAGCCGCTATGGCCTGGGCCTGTCCCCGGAGGCCTTCGCCCTGGAGGCGAGCGACTTCATCATGCCCCGCTGGACCAGCCAGAACCAGTCCATCCTGGCCTCGTGCGTGGAACTGGCGGGGGTGCTGGGGTGGACCTTCGGGGCGGATGCGGCGGGGGTTTACCGCTTTGCGCCCCTGGATTACAGCCGGCGTAGCCCCCAGCGGGTCTTCGCCGCGGGGTGGGACCTCTTGGCCTGGCGCAAGACCGCCAGCGGCCTGCAACTGCGCAACGAGGTGCTGGTGCGCAGCCGGGGGAGTGGCGACCGCGAGATCAAGGTGACCGCCCGCGACGAGGCGAGCATCGCCCGCTACGGGGTGCGCACCTTTGTGATGCATGAGGACGCCGTGAAAACCGGGCGCCTGGCGCGGCAACTGGCGCTCTCCATCCTCCGCGACTACGGCAGGGTGCAGCAAGCGGGGGCGGCGGCGGTGCGGGGGGACGTGCGGCTGGCCCCTGGGCAGGTGGTGGCGGTGCATGAGCCGGCGGCCACCGGCAGCAGTGCGACGGGGCTCTTTCGCCTGGTGCAGGTGGAGAGCGAGCAGACGGGTGACGGCTGTGGAGAGATGACCATGCACCTGGGGCTGGCGGGCTATCGCCCCGCGGCGCCAGGCATGCCCCAGCACCTGCTGGCCACCCCGGGCGACCGCCAGGCCGCCCTGAACTGGGACGACAACCCCGAGCCCTGGTGCACCGGGTACCGGCTTTACCAGGCGGAGGCGCCCGAGGGGCCGTTCGCGCTGATTGCCGAGCCTGCCCTGAGCCTGCACCTGGTCACCGGCCTGGACAACGGCACCACCTATTGGTTCTCGGTGTCGGCGGTGGATGGGGAGGGGGCGGAGAGCGACGCCTGTGGCCCGGTGGCCTGCACGCCCAATGCCGCGGGCGGGGAGACGGGCGACGCCGCCGACCAGTGGCGCATCGCGGGGCTGCAGGCGGCGAAGGCCACGCTGGGCGGGACGGAGACCGCCCGGCTTACCTGGGACCGGCCCGCGCAGGGCATGGGCAAGGAGGGGCTTTATCACATCTACCGCTCCCGGGCGGAGGCGGGGCCCTGGGCGCTGGTGGCCACCGTGACCAGCGCCGGGCCCACTGAAACCTGGTATGACCGCGCCCTGGGCAACCCCTCCGGCGCCTACTGGTGGCGGGTGCGCTATTTCAACGGGCGCACGGGCTTCGAGGGGGCGGCGGGAGAGAGCGTGACGTTGGTGTGGTGACCCGTAGGGGCGCACCGCGGCTTGCGCCGCAAGCCAGGCGGGCCGTGGCAGGCCCGCCCTACAACGACCCCGAGACCCGAGGCCTCGGCCGCAAAGACGACCGGGACAGCTACCTGCAGGACGCCGGCAGGGGATAGCGGCAGGCAGGCGCGGGCAGGTAGCAGTCCCACCCCAGACCCCCGACCCGAGAACTCGGCCGCAAAGACGACAGGGACAGTTACCTGAGAGCAACCACTCGCCCGGGTCAGCGCCGGATCCCGTCAGGAAACTGTCCCTCCCGACACCCCAGACCCCAGACCCGAAACCCCAAACCCCAAACCCGAAACCCCAAACCCTGACCCGGAGGTCCCTCCCATGCGCCCCATACGAGAGCAGAGTGATTTTCTGGCCGCAGCGCTGGCGGCCGATCCGGCGGAGCAGCGCCGGCGGCGGCTCTTTGAGTGCGGAGAGGTGGTGGCCTGCAATGGCGACCAGGCAGAGGTGCGGGTGGGCTACGACGGCGCGGGCGACCCGCTGGTGCTGGAGGGGGTGCACGTGATTGCGGGCTATCGCCCGGCGGTGGGAGCCTGGGTGGCACTGCGCTACCTGAACGGGCGCCCGGGCGAGCCCATCATCGTGGGGCCGGCGCTGACTGCCCGCGACGCCGCGGACCTGCTGCAGTCGCCGGAGGAGGTGGAGGCCGCGCGCATCTCCACGGGCTTCGGCATCTTTCCCACGCTGCAGGGCCGCCTGGAAGCGGCAGAGGGGGCCCTGCTCGCAGAGTTTGGGGCGGAGTCGGGCCACCACCACACCGGGGCTACCGGGGAGGGCCCGCGGCTGGCGCAGGCCGCCACCCACGAGGAGGCCGACACCGACTCCGCCCCCGGCGCGCTGCACCACACCCTGGGCACCGGGCCCGGGCAGGCTGCGGCGGGGGATCACGGCCATGACGGGGTGCACCCCCGCGCTCACGCCCTGACCAGCGGCCTGGATCACACCGGGTTCCTGTGGACGGCCAGCCGCCACAATCCCTGGTGGCTGCTCGAGGCGGGCCTGGAGCGCCTGTTGCAGGGCAGGCTGGATAGCAAGAGCGGTATTGCCGAGCAGGTCTCCTACACCGCCCTCGCCAACACCGGGCTGTGGCGGTGGAATCCAGCCTCAGGCTCCTGGACGGCCACCGCGAGCAGCCTTTACAGCAGCACCCCGGGCGCGGAGGCGCGGTTTGACCTGCATGCGCCTGGCGGCACCGTAATTCTGGACCGGGGGGCGGTGAGTACGAATGCAGACGGGGCAATCAAGGTCTACCTGGACGACCCGGACCACGCCGGCACGCCGCATGGCCTGTGGGACCAACGGGCAGGAGGCAGCCAGACCTACACCCTCTCCGGGCTGACGCCGGGAGTGCATAGCATCTGCTGCCTGCGCGACAACAACGCGGACAGCGACCGGCTCTACCTCGGCCAGATCACTCTCCCCCGTCTCCCCTACCAGGGGGTGGGGGTGGCAGGCGACACTTTCACCTTGCTCTTTGGCCTGCCCTACCTGCTGGTGCACAGCCTGGGGATCGGGCCGGCCCGGGCCTGCGCCATCAACGCCCTGGTTTACGCCCCCGCGCTCAGCCCCCGCCTGCCCCAGTGCAGCGCCAATAACGACCTGGCCCTGGCGGGGGGTGCGGTGTTCCCCGCCGGATGGACCAATACTGCGGGCAACCAGCCCATGGCGCGCCTGCCCATCACCGGGCAGGGGTTTCAGTTCATCAGCCAGTTCCCGCCCCTGGTGACCGGCGAGCAACTGTGCCTGACGGCCAACGCGGCCACCCGCGGGCGCCGGGTGACCGCGGCGGACGGCACGCTGCGGGCGCTCACTGCCCCTGTGCTGGGGTCGGCGATCGTGCACGACGACGTGTGGGCGGCGCTGGTGCGGGTGGATACCCCCGGCGCCGGCAGCGCGTTCAGCGCGGGTGAGGTGGCGATGCTGGTGATCACCTACACCACCGCTCCAGCAGGGACAGGAGTGCAGATACAGGCAAATGATAACCTCAACTGCGCTGGTGACCTCTTCCGGTTGCCCAGTGATCTGCTCTAGGCTCCGAGGAGAACTGCGAGGTCCCGGACGAAGCAGACGCCAGCCGCCGAGATTAGCACCGTCGACAACCCGGCGAGAAGGTCACGCCTTGCACGACCCCCGGCCCACTGATGGAACCCGAGGCCGACGACTAGCACTACTGCCCATAGCCAGTTCGGTGCGAAGAGAACGAAGCACTCCGCGTACCCGACGAACACAATGGCTCGCACTGCGACGACCGCAAGCAACGCTACTGCAATGCGGGGCAGTTGACGTTTGAGGCCGGAGATCGCGGCAACCGCGAGCAAAGCCCACGACACAAGACCGGGCAGGTAGGGCAGCGGGTATCTGCCGGAATCCATAATCCCATAGCGGGGTGCCCACTTGGTGTGGATCGGTAGCAGCTGACGCTCGGGTAGCGTCGGGACCACGTCCGACAGCAAGTGTCCATGCACGAGGAACCCGCTCAGGCGGCCGTACAGCCCCCCGGAAGCTCTCCACTCCATCACCCAAGCTGCCCTTTCCTCTTGGGCTGTGGGATTCCAGGTTCGAGGCAGAAGTGCCGACTCCACGATGAACAGCGCGGCAACGAGGAGGCAGGCTGGAAGTAGGATGGCTACGGCCGACCTTCGTCCCGCCAGCACCGACAGCAGGGCCCCGGCCACCGGAAGATTGGTCACCAGCATGCCGATTGCGGTGGCGGCACTGGATACCAGAGCGAAGCGCGAATGAGGGCGAGTTACGGCAACGTAGCACAGTGCCAGCAGGCCCAGCGCTGAGAAAACATGTGTCTCGGGGATCCCTTTCCAGAGCATGGAGTAACCACACGCGCCGTACATGACCCCGAAGATGGCGGCCCGGCGCGTCGGAAGGCCAAGACGAACTAGTGTTCAGTCCCCGAAATAGTTAGGTGATAAGGAGCGAGCACCTGAGCTGGGGTTTTCGTCCAGGAGAAGGGCTGCGGGTGCTGCGCCCAGTCGGCCAAGTAGGCGTGGATCGAC
>Ga0315298_1010025_pt1 | contig 11515 bp, 20 predicted proteins | sample WHS_1_MG_FD_203077 | JGI IMG/M metagenome (GOLD analysis project Ga0315298, IMG submission 203077) | Extremophilic microbial mat communities from Washburn Hot Springs, YNP, Wyoming, USA - WHS_1_MG | ecosystem: Environmental > Aquatic > Thermal springs > Hot (42-90C) | place: USA: Wyoming... | reverse complement strand
TATTATATGGCTTTATAATAACCTTTAAATCTTCTGCTACTCCATCTGAAGAAGCAGAAGCAAGGACGTTTTTAATCCTCATCTTCAATTTTTCAATTTCTTCTTGAGAAATCCCTTTATCTTCTTTACCATTTTCATTTTTATCATCTTTAGTTCCACTTCCAAACTTCTCGTGAGAGTCAAATCCCGCTTGATCTCTATTTTTATTATTATTATTGCTATCATTGTTACCATTCTTATTTTTATTTGATTTATTATTCTTTGTCTGTTCAAGGAGCTTATCTAATAACTCCTCTGCAGACATTCCCAAATACTCTGATTTTCCTTCCACCCCTTCTTTGGGAAGGGTAAAACCATGATTAGCTAGGATGGCATTGATTACACCATCCATAGCCACATTAGTAACATATGGATCATATTCCATCTGATGTTTATAAAAAACCCCTTTGTAGGTTATATCACTCCACACATGCTCAAGAACGACATGACATGCCTCGTGAGCCATAACCCCTATTCTCTCTTCATAGGAGAGCTTTTTAATAAACTCAGGGCTATACTCACAGGTTAAATCCTGAGCTACCCCTATCGTAGGAATATCTTTATTTTCCTTTAGTTTTAACTGCATCCACACAAATCCCAAGGACGGTGATGCATTTATAAGGGTTAGTTTCTCTTTTTCAAATTCATTCATGTTCATTCCTCTCTATATGTATATATCTAAGGTGCCAACTGGTTTTATAACTTTAATAGTCATATTTAAATAGCATTACTTAAGATTGTATATATCTTCTCTTATTATCTTATCCTCTTCTGTTTTGCCTGCAAGATCTGCCGCCGTAGAAGCTTGCCACCCACAAGTTTCAAGGGCTTGGTATAAAGCAAGCTGATTCTCTTCAGGTACTATAACTACCAGAACAGCCCAGGCCCCTGCATGAGCAGCCTGTGATAAAGCTGGATTGTTTAGTCTGTTAGTTACAGACATTTTACCTAGAAAATCTCTTATTTCTTTTAATTCATCGCTTGAATAATAATTATTTCTAATCCTATCCATAATTTCTTTGATCGTTGTATCATTTGTAGACATTGAAACCCATTGGGCAGCTAAATTAATAGCATTTTGTTTTTTCATATATTTCTCCTTATGATTATTTTATAACTTCTAATTCCAGATATTCTTTTAGCAATTCCATAACCGAAGATATATCTTTTTTATTTTGTAACAAAATAAATGGATATGGTGATTCCATCCATTGAGCAAACAACACAAATCTAAATTCTGGAATATCTGGAATGATAATATTATATATGATATTCGTTTGAATTATGAATTTAGCAGAGATTGTTTTTTCTCTAACTTTCAAGCTAAATTCTTTTATTTCTTTTTTAAATTTTTTCATTAGTCTTCCTCGTATATTTCATATTTTGGTAGGTTTATTATCTTGAATTTATATTTATTTATTAAATTTTCAACAAGTTTAGTTAGCATAGCAATACTATATCCATTGCTATATGGATTGTCAGGATTGGTTAAACTATCCCTAATTTGTATTTCCTCTTCTTTGCAAATAGACTGAAACTTTTCTAAAGTCATTTTTTTAGGAGATTTGACAATATAAAATCCATTTCCAGTCCAGGAAAGATATTGAATTAGAAATAAATTATATTTTAAGTGTTTCACATGAAACACTTTAGCTAACTTATTGAAAATGTTAAAGAATTTCATAATGCCCCCTCAGAAAAAAGTTACTCATAAATTCTTAATTTCTATGTATATCAAAACATCATTAAGTTTGTGGTTTAATTCTTTTATGGAAGGAATATCTCTAATTACTGTAACACTTTGTTTTGCTAATGAAGTGTTTGTAGCTCTTATGATATCTAGCTTGTTGTAAATCCTAGTTTCCTCTATTTTTATTTTTTTATAGGATAAAAGGAAGTCAAAATTCATTTCTATATCAGAAGGGTTCGCTGAATCAAAGTGAAGAACTGGTCTATAATACGAAACAGATCCATCTTTATTATTAACATAAACTTCTGCTATTATATCTACGCAAAAGCCTCTATTCTTAAATTCTTTTAGAATTTTACCTAATTTATATAGCTTTTTTATATCCATAATTATTTTTATATACCAGTTAACAACAATTCACTTATTTTTGAAACTATTTCTATTGTATGAGGTATATTTAGTTTTTTATACTTCAGGAAGAAGTTATCCATTTTATATTCCTTTCTATTACAGAAATATCTAAGCTGCCAACTCATATATTTTTTAGCAAAGCTTCTCCTATTAGTAAATCCATTTTCTTTTCAAGAGCTTCCATGTTATCAATTTGTAGATTTTTAGCCTTTGCAAGTTCATGGTACGAATGAAGATGAAGTGGTTTACCTAAAACCTTATCAACTATAAAATCATCTATTAGATAGATATAAATTTCTGTTATAGTATTTTTTTGGTCAAACATTTTTTTAAGTGTTGTATATCCTTTCCTTAAATTCCTTCCTTTTCCTAGAGAGAAAGAAATAAAGTATTTATTGCTTGTGATAATTTCTACTATGATATTTCTTATATTGTATTTACTTAAAAAAGTTTTCATGGCTTTTATAACATATTAAAAAATAAAAATATTGATCCCTATGAAAAGGGGTTTTATATCCCCTTTATAATTACATTAGTCTTTATCTTTTCTATTTCTGAAGCTAAACTCTTCATATTTTTTATAGATAGTTCCCCCATGCTTATTACCAAAAGATCGCTTTTACTGTCTATAATAACTATTTGTTCTACAATATAACGCCTTCTAAATCGATCCCTTATAATATTATATATATTATTCATTGATTCCCTGCTGTTTAGGTATATTCTATAAACCTCCCATCCAAACTTTTTTTTGTTAGGGTAGGGTACAGGAAATAAAAATATTTCTATTGAATAAGGTTGGTCTTTATACTTATAAAATATGTTTTTCATATTTCTTTTACTAGTTTTCTTATTATTATTTCTGATATAAGCTTGTCTATCTCTTTTTCTAATTCTCTCATGCTTTTTATTTCCATCTGAGTTTCTGCTAGAAAAAGATAAGGCTTTGTTTGTAAAATTCTTATTTGAACCTGATTTTTTTTAAAATCTTTTTCTAACTTAAATCCTGTTTCCACTATTTCATTTACATTATCTAGATGAATAATATAACTAGAATACCTCCCTTTTTTATTTAGAATAGTTATCTCTATTCTATAGTTTCCTATGAAAGCATACTTGCTAAATATATTTTTCATTATTATAATTCCTTTATTGCTATTCCTACTCTCAGGTCCATAAAATGGATTTGTATCCAAACTGATAAAATAGGATTTATCAGATTTATACTTTTTCAATGCATTCATATTTTTTTTACTTTTATTTCCAATAAAACATTATTTAATACTTCTTCTAATTCTGTAATATTTCTAATTCTTAATCCCTTCTTTTTAGCTAACAAAATCGTTTCATCTAAACTATCAGAAACATAAATGTCCATTAAAAAAAGATTGCTATTAAAATAAGTATAAATATTCCTTAAAAACTTGGGTATATTTCTCTCAGAACCAAGTTTCGGATCTAGGATTAAAAGAAGTGTCTTGTGGAGCCTAGCATGATTAGGTCTGAATAAATAAACCTCAGGTACTATAACCAGCCTTAAATTATTTTCTAAAATTTCTTTTAATATTTTGTATATTCTTAGAGCCTCAATACTCATAAGCTTTCTCTTTCGTTTATTCTATTGTTGTATTCATCTTTTAGTTTTGTTAATTCCTCAGGAATGTCTGTTATGTCTCCCTTTACTATCTTAAGCCCACCTATTCTACAATATCTGGTATCCAATTCTATTTCAAATAAGTTATTTTTATATTCTATATGTAAAACTGGGGGAGGGTAGGTTTCATAGTTTACTTTATAGTTAATTCCCTTTTCTTCTAAAAAGGAAACAATATAGGAAACCAACGCCTTTCTTTTTATAAACGGATCAAAGAAATCTTCACCACTATCAATATAGTAGAAATCTCTCAATAATAGAGATCGAACATTATCTCTTGTTATGTTTATCATATATTTACCAGCTCTTTTTCAAAAACTTTGCTTAATAAATTTTCTATCTGCTTTCTTATCTCTTGAATAATAGGGGTAGGGAGAGAACCTGAGATCTTTAAAATTCTCAATATTCTTTTCATATTGTAGAGATAAACTAAACTTCCCAATTCCTCAATCAGAGAAATCAATTCTTCTCTGGTTAACGGGTTATACTCCAAAGAGTATAATAAACTCTTCACCTTTTTGGAATAAACATATTCATGAGGACCAGCTATAACTATAGCATTTGCCAATAAATAGATCTCAGGAAAATCCCCTATCCTGAATAATCTAATATCTCCAGGATAGGTTCTGAATTTGTTATTTTCTACGGCTGTATTTTCTTCTCTTTCTACCATAAATATAACCTTTTTTATGTTTTCTTTCTCTTTTGTAGTAAGAGAGCCCTCATCTAAAAGACCCTGCTTATATAAACAAGCTAGGGTTGTGTAATACTCTACCCCCTCTGTTCTACCCAGAGGGTTTAAAGTATTTATATATATTTTCTTAAATAACTCCTTAACCATACCTTATAATATCTAAGGTGCCAACCCCATTAAGACTAAATACAACTTAAGAAAAGTATAAAAATCAATAAGTTGAGGAAAGTAAAGAGACTATAATTTCTTTATTAAATCTTGAGATATACAATCATATGGCTATTCCGTCGGTTTTAACCGACAGCTTCTATAGAGAGGGAAGTTCCCCCTCCAAAGGTCTGTAGCCCCAGACCAGAATAATACTTATAAGCAGCCTCAGTGGAATACTCTTGTAAGCCCCTGTTTAGCAACTCAAAGGCTGCATTAACATCCCTATCATGTTGCGTACCACAAACAGGACAAGTCCAGGATCTATCTTTTAGTTCTAAATCTTCTTTTATATACCCACATTTAAAGCAGGTCCTGGATGAGTCCTTAGGAGAAAGTGGGTAAACCCCCTTACCAGCCTCTTCCGCTTTGTAAGAGATATAATTTACAAACCTTCCCCACGATGCATCAGCAATCTCCTTAGAAACCCAATGCTTTTTCAACATGCTATTTATGTTCAGGTCTTCTAGGAAGATCTGGTTGTAATTGTTAACTATTTCTCTAGAGAGTTTGTGCAGAAAGTCATTTCTTTGGTTGCTTATCTTTCTATACACTTTATTTAAAACCTTCTTCGTTTTTTCTCTTTCCGATGAACCCTTCTTTACTAAAGATAGTTTTCTGTGTGCTTTCTTCAGTCTTTTTTCTGATTTCTTTAAGTATTTAGGATTATTTACTATTTCTTGTTTGTAGTCTTTGCTTTCAAGTATTTTTTCTATATTTTGAGTAGAAGGTTCTATCGTTCCTAACACAGCAAACCTCTTAACTCCAAGATCAATCGCTACTGGCTTTAACTCAGTAACTGGCTTAACATCCTTTTCAATTTCTGCAGTCAAGATAGCATACCAGCGGTCAACTTCTTTCTTGATAGTGCAGGTTTTAATCTTTCCTTGAACAGGGCGACATGTTTTTAGCTTAACATCTCCTATTTTAGACAGACCTATCTTATCCTCTTTTAGCTTGAAGCCCCCTTGTGAATAAGTAAAGCTGTCATATCTATCATAGCCCTTGTAACGAGGAAATCCTGGTTTCTCATGTTTCTTTATTCTTCTGAAGAAGGATTTAAAGTTTAAATCCAACCTCTTCAAAACATTCTGTAAGACCTGAGCATAGACTAATTCGTACTCAGGAAGTTCCTTCTTAAGGATTGGTAGCTCATTTTGCTGTGTTATGTAGCTTAAAGAGACCCCATTCTTTTTGTAAGCTTCAATTCTCTCTTGTAGAGCAGAATTATAAAGATCCCTACATAAGTCTAGTGTATCCTGAAGCTTATGCTTCTGGTTCTTGGTAGGATATAGTCTATATTTGTATGCTCTTCTTATTATCATCTTTCTTTCTTTTTCTTATGAAATCAACATCCCAATAAGCACTTCCACACTTAGGACACAATCTAACTTTCTCTACCCTGGCTATCCATTCATGTCCACATCTTTTACATTTAAGTTTTGGTAGCTTTATATTGTCATCCATATTTGCCTCCTGTATATAAGTTATATCTCCTATATTTAATTAGTAAAAACTTCCTAAAATATTGGAGATTTTACAAAGATTTTACACAAATTTTATATTTATAGCTATCATCTATCTTTAATTTTATTCTTATTATCAAGTTTATTGATTAATCTATCCCAATACCTCCTTTTAAATTCTAAGCAGTATCTTTTCTTTTAGTTTACTTTCTAATATTTGATCAATTTGATTTATCTCAGTAAAATGATTTGACACACGAAAGATTATTTCATAATTACTATTTCCTAAAATAATTGTCATTGTGTTATAATGCCTTTTAAGATTGTTTTCTATAAATCTAAAAAATTTTTCTAGTTCAATTTTATTTACAATATCCTGCCTAACACTCCCTCTCATTATATGAAAAAAATCATATTCTTCTGGAGTAGAAAATACAGTCTCATTTTGTCTATATAAGCATTCTACATAATCACCACCATAATCACCACCATATATGGTTGCTCTAAGAATACAACCTTTTGGATCAACGAATTTCAACATTTCAAAGTATTTGTTAGCTAATATGTCTATGTTCATTATCAATTTCCCCTGGAGGAGCGAAGCGGAAACCTTCAGCTTTAGCTGAACTCGCTATTTCTTCCTCCTTTTTAAAAGATTTTTTAATATTTTTACTAATTAATATATGTGGTGAGTCCTGCATACGAGTCCACACTTTTGAGGTTGCCGTCAACCAACCCAATGTACCTCCGTCCCTGTTGAACAGGCGGGATGCAGGCCCGAAAACTGGAAGGACAAGCCTTCAGCTTCCAGCTGATGGTCGTTGACTAGCTTCTAATCCTTATCAATGGAGATAGGGGGATTTGAACCCCCATCTTCTGGGTGCAAACCAGATACTCTCCCAGATTGAGCTATACCCCCATCTAAGTGACAAAAATACCTCTTATATCTCTTTTATCTTAAACTTTATCATTAATTCTTCAATATCGCGCAGTAAATTATCTAGACTATATTCAATTTTTTCTTTTTTTAGAAGAATATCAACCTTATTTAACTCTGGAAACTCTATACTTGCTAAAAAAGGAACACGATAAATAATTAGCTGTTTTATTCTCTTTATATACTTATCTAAACCTTGATACGGGCTTCTTTTATTTATTACCTTTACTTTATTATTAGAATTGAGATCAACAAATCCATAAGAAAGAATCCATTCATATTTATCTCTATTAATTGATATATAAAAATTCCCTTCTGTTTCAATAAAGATTCCTATTTTCTGCTGTTTAAGAAAATTATTTGCTTGTTTTAGGGTTATCATAAAATCTTTATTTATCTTTTCCTATTTCTTCTGATAATCTTATTATCTCTTCAGCTAAAGAAGTAGAAATATTATTGCTATTAGGATCTGGTATATGAAGTAAAAACTTACCCTTAGACATAAAGAAGTAATGATCGTCTTCTACCAGAATATCTTGAAAAGGAACAGGATGTTTTTTTAATAAATGAAGTAAAACCCATTCTTCCAATACTTCCTTAAGTTCTTGAATAGCTTCTTCTAGTGTTTTCCCATTTCCCCATACCCCATCAAATCCTGGAATTTCAACAAACCAGGTCCCATCTTCTAATTGTTTAGCTAACATATTATTTAAAGCTTTTTCTATATAGTTTATAAGCATATTTTTAAAATATATATTTAGCGGGGGGAACTTGAACCCACAACTCCTGGGATATGAGCCCAGTGATCTACCCCGCAATTAATTAAATATTTTTTAACACCTCATCCTTGATATTCTTAAGGAATTTTTTCCAGTCTTTATGAAATTTAGGGAAATCTTTTTTCCCATATTCAACACGATGCATATATTTCTTATAGATAAAATCAGCAATAAAAAAATTCTGATGTTCTAACAATCTAACTGCTTGTTTTAAATTAATTAGTGTTTCTCTGGTAGAGAGATGATTATCTATGAATACTATTACCAGTTTTATTGCACCTTTTTGAAACACTAATATTGGTATATTAGGCTGTTCAACATAATGATAACGACACTCTATTTTAAGAGTGCAGTCTATCTGCTTAGATATATCTATGATTTCAAATAATAATTCAAACATCTTTAAGAACTTTATCCTTAATATTTCCCATAAATTCTTCTAAATCCTGTTGTAATCTTATTAAGTTATCTGTATGGTAATATCTTTGATATATATCTTGTTTATATATAAACGTAGCATTCATGTATTCTTGTAAGTTTAATAATTTTACTGCTTGGTCTATATTAATTAGAACCTCTCTAACAAAGGAGTTATCTTTTTTATTATTGGTTACTATAACTAGTCTTAATTTACCTTGTTGAAAAACAAGTATCGGTGTATTATATGGATGACCAAAACACTCTATCTTAAGAATACACTCTAAATCTTTGGTTATATTAAGGATTTCATTTAATAAACTAAACATATTAAATTTTTCTTAAAAAATCTGTTTTGATCTTCTCAACAAAATCTTTTATATCCTGCAGGAGATTAAAATGATTCTTTGAATAATATTTTTGATACGTTTCTTGGTTATAAGTGAAAATAACATTAATATATTCTTGTGATTCTATTATTTTGACTGCCTGGTCTAAGTTAATCATTTTTTGTATTCCAAAGCTTTCTTTATTGCCTCTCCTGGTTTTGCTATTCAATGTTGCCTCAAGAAGTTCATAATAAGAACTAGTATATCTTGCAAATTGCTTATCCTTTTTATTATTCACTATTATTAGTAGTTTTATAATTCCCTTCTCAAAATATATAAGGGGTGTTCTATAAGAATGATCCCACCCCTCCACGACAATGGAGAACTCCAAATCTCTGGTTGTATCTAAAAGGTCTTTAAAAACATCTTTTTCTATTTTTAAAAACATACATTTTCATATAGTTCTTAATATTTCTTCCTTGATATTATTAATAAAACTTTCTGTTGCGTTTTTCAGTTTTGTTGTTGTACCTATATATTCAGGATGACCTTGCTCATAATAATATTCTTTCCATTTCTTCCCATTGTAAAAATATGTAACAGGAATATAGATCAAAAAGCTAATAAGCTTTATGAACTGATCTATATTTATAACAGTTTTTTTGGTTGACTTAGCACCATGAACCTTAACAAATAGGGTTATTTTACCCCCTTTAAAAAGAATGTATGATAAATTATGTAATGAATTTCCTCTGCTTTCAATCATTATATAGCAGTTTAAATCCCTAGACATGTTTAATAATTCTTTAGATAACTCTGTTAATCTTTTTGATATTCTTTTATCCATAATTTTCATCTTAAAAATAAGGGGATATATTTTTATATACCCCCTTTTTATATTTTTTATTTTACATTAAGCTTTTTGATTTCTGATATAAAAGGAAATACTTTTGAAACATCTTTGATTAAATCGTTAATAACTTCCCATTCTAGACCCTTGCCAACCATACTTGCAAATGTTTGTTTGATTAACATATAAATAAACTCTTTCTCTACCTCTTTAAGAGAAGAAGAGGTCAAAAATTTCTTTATTAGGGTTATTTCTTCTTTGTTAAGTTTACTTTTCTTTACATATCCTGAAATAATTGGAATAATGCTAAATATTTTATCCTTGTACTTTGTTACTAATTCAGGTTTTTTCAAAAACTCTTCCGCCTTCGGCAACTTACTCAACTCACTAATATAAGCAGATAGCTTTGCAGAAGCTACCTTACTTATGTCTGCAGAGGTTGGTATATTCAGGTATATGTCTTCTATCGCTCTCTCTAATGAGCGGGGTGATGTAAAAGGACTGTCAGTGGAAGGCTCTTCTCTTAAAACCTCTGGAAAGGTCTTTATAAATGAAGCCACTATTAAAGCAGCCTCTTCTGTTGCCTTTCCGAGGTGCTTCTCTATAAAATAGTTTGCTAATTCCGACTCATCAGGAACTATTTGAAAAATACTGACTCTGTTTATCAAAGCACTGGACAGTTCATTTACCAGCGCCTTGTCAGACAATAAGTTTCCTGCTGCAACTCGCAGCCAGCCCTTTGGTAAAGAGAATGTGTCTGTTCTACCCTCAAGGAGCAAGCGATAAAGTGCACCTTGTGTTGAAAAATCAGAGCTGGTTATTTCGTCAATGAAGTAGATTCCCTTTTCCTCTTTTATCAACTCACGGGGAAAAAGATCATCTACTGGTAACTTTTTAACCTTCATATTGTCTTCAGTAGGTACCGGTATCCCCCCAAAATCATCTGCTGAATGTTGAACTGGAGAGATTACATGAATTTTTATTCCAAGCTCTTCTGCTACCTGTTTTAGACTTTCTGTTTTCCCTAACCCCGGTGAACCTAAGAATAATATTGATCGGTCTATCCCTTCCTGTTTAGCATTATAAAACTTCTTAACAATATCTTTCATCTGTGATATTGTTATTTTTTCTAACTTATTATCCATTTTTTAACTCCTTTCCTTTTTTATCTCTCTAATATGTAATATCTAAGCTGCCAACTACATTAAAGTAGTTCTTATATTTCAATAACTTATACAATTTCAATAATAAGAGATAAGAAAAGGGGTATCTAGATACAAGGAAGGACCCTTGCAAGATACCCCTTAGGAAAGGAGTTTCTTTGTTATTAATTAGGAAAAAGTTGTGATTATTATCAATTATTTTATTCATTTTATTCCTGTATTACTACAACCTTTTTAAAACTCCTTTCGAACTCTTCATTCTTAGAAGGAATAAAAGCTATGGATTTAGGGATTGCGACGACAGTATCTGCAAAGTAGCCATCAGTTAGTAACACTACAAAATCGTACTTATTATTTCCTAAGTATCCTAATATTGGTTCAAAGTTCGTACCACCCCCACCCTTGATGATTAGGGTTTCTGGATTGAGATCCTCAGGCTTGAAAACCCCCTCAATTTTATCATCAAAGGTAACTACCTCAAATGCTTTTGTTACAGTTCTTATGGAATTTACTACTCCTAGAAATTCACCAATTTGTTCTTTATCTACTGAACCTGATACATCAACAAAAAAGGCAATCTTTGGAACGTTGTTTTTAACAACTTTTCCATAAATTACCCTGTGATGGTTCATAGCCTGGATCGGTAACAAATGTCTATTAGGGTATTTTTTAATTTCATTAGCCTTCACTGAATTTATTACATTTCTTAATATAGCCTTCCAATCTATTTTATTGAAAGGCTTAATTATTACTTTTAAATCTTCTGCTACTCCATCTGAAGAAGCAGAAGCAAGGACGTTTTTAATCCTCATCTTCAATTTTTCAATTTCTTCTTGAGAAATCCCTTTATCTTCTTTACCATTTTCATTTTTATCATCT
>Ga0315298_1010022_pt1 | contig 11517 bp, 11 predicted proteins | sample WHS_1_MG_FD_203077 | JGI IMG/M metagenome (GOLD analysis project Ga0315298, IMG submission 203077) | Extremophilic microbial mat communities from Washburn Hot Springs, YNP, Wyoming, USA - WHS_1_MG | ecosystem: Environmental > Aquatic > Thermal springs > Hot (42-90C) | place: USA: Wyoming... | reverse complement strand
CGCTTCTTGAGAAGGGACCGAGAAGGATAAGCCCTCTGACCATACCCATGGTGATTCCAAACATGGCTTCTGCACAGGTGGCAATTTCATTTGGGGCAAAAGGGCCGTGTACGACCGTTGTAACTGCATGTGCTGCGGGAAACAACGCGATAGGCGATGCTTTTGAATTGATAAGAAGAGGAGATGCAGAAGGCATGATAGCCGGGGGAGCCGAAGCGCCGGTTTCTTCTGTGAGTCTTGCAGGTTTTGCTGCGATGGGTGCGCTATCTCGCAGAAACGATAAACCGGAGGCTGCAAGTCGCCCATTTGACCTTGAGCGTGATGGTTTTGTGATTGGTGAGGGTTCAGGTGTTGTGATCCTTGAGGAACTGAAAAGAGCAAAGGGGCGGGGCGCGAGGATTTATGGAGAGGTCTTGGGCTATGGCATGGCGGGCGAGGCTTACCACATAGCAGGACTTGAGCCTTCAGGTGATGGGCTTGTGCGCTCAATGATGGGAGCATTAAAGGAAGCTGGATTAAAGGCAGAGCAAGTTGATTACATAAATGCGCATGGTACCTCTACCAAGCTTAATGACTCAGCGGAGACAAAGGCCGTAAAGCGCGTATTTGGTGAGCATGCGCTCATGATTCCTGTGAGTTCTACAAAGTCAATGACGGGACATATGCTTGGAGCTGCAGGGGCGGTAGAGTTCATTGCCTGCCTTCTGGCAATTGACCGTGGAATTGTGCACCCTACCATAAACTACGAATTTCCTGATCCTGACTGCGACCTCGATTACGTTCCAAATGAGGCAAGGCGCATGCCAGTAAGGATAGCGATTTCTAACTCGCAGGGCTTCGGTGGGCACTGTGTTTCCGTACTTTTAAGTTCTTATGAAGATGGAAAGAAAGGCTAATTTAATGCCTGAGGGGCTATTTACCAGAGCGGTAAATTCTTCCAGGGAAAATGAAGTGAAGGTTCGCGTTCTACCTCGAGTTTCGATGGACGCAGCCGCAGGCCTATGGCGGAAGTGTCCATCCTGCTCGCGTTTGATTTACATTCCAGAACTCGAGGAGAATCTTTTTGTCTGTTCCCATTGCGATTACCACTTTCAGATGAGTGCGGTCGAACGAATCTCCATTGTTACGGATGTAGGCTCGTTTAAGGCTGACGACATCTCACTCCTTCCCTGTGACCCTCTTCGGTTTGCAGACATTATGAGTTATGAGGAGAGGCTTGAAAAATCGAGAGAAGATAGCGGGCTTGATGAGGCGATTGTGTGGGGGGAAGCTCGAATCTGTGGATTTAGAGTATCGCTTGCAGTGATGGACTTTTCATTTATGGGCGGGAGCATGGGGTCGGTTGTAGGTGAGGCTATTGTAAGATGCGCGAATTACGCTCGAGAGGAAGGTATACCGCTTATTGTTTTCTGTGCATCTGGCGGTGCAAGGATGCAGGAGGGAATAATCTCCCTTATGCAGATGGCAAAGACTCTTGCCGGGGTAGGAAGGCTTGGGAGAGTCCCCTATATTTCGGTTCTTACTCACCCAACTACTGGTGGTGTTGCGGCGAGTTTTGCAACAAGAGCAGATGTGATTCTTGCTGAAAAGGGAGCATTGGTAGGATTTGCAGGCCCAAGGGTGATCGAGCAAACAACCGGCCAGAGGCTTCCAAAGGGTTTCCAGACTGCAGAATTTTGTTGGGAACACGGTATGGTTGACAGGGTAGTCCATAGGCGAGAACTGAGGGAGACGATCGCCGGGATCATTTCAGTTTTCTCAAGGTTTCGGGCTGTGAGCCGTTTTTCAGATACTCGCAATATGGCTAAAGCGTCTGAAGGGGTCGAAACCTTGAGCGAGAAGCACAAAGACTTCAAAGACCCATGGGAGGTGGTCAAACTTTCAAGGCATCCCGAACGCCCAAGATTTTACCATTACGCAAATAAAATTTTTGATGATTTCATTGAACTGCATGGTGACAGGCTTTTCGGGGATGATCCTGCGATTGCAGGAGGAATTGCAAGGATTTCAGCAATTCCCGTGGTAATAATTGGGCACAACAGAGGACGTGGTCCGGGAGCTCGCTTTGAGACAAGGGCTAACAACAATGGAATGCCGCATCCGGAAGGAATAAGGAAAGCAATGAGGCTTGCTTGCCTTGCTGAGAAATTTTCACTTCCACTTGTGACTTTTGTCGACACACCGGGTGCATATCCGGGTGTTGGAGCGGAAGAAAGAGGGCAGGCTCTCGCTATTTCCCAGATGGTAGAAAAAATGATTTTTCTAAGGACTCCAATTGTTTCTGTGGTAACTGGAGAAGGTGGAAGCGGTGGTGCTCTCGCTTTGGCTGTTTGCGATCGCCTTCTCATGATGGAGAACTCAACATTCTCTGTAATATCTCCCGAGGGATGCGCGGCGATTCTATGGCGTGACAGTTCAAAGGCGGAGGATGCGGCATCAGCGCTCAAACTCACTGCAGGTGACATCTCCTCAATAGGGCTTTCTTGTGAGGTTATAGAAGAGCCGAATGGCGGGGCACATACGAACTTAGAAGAATCATGTGCTCTTGTGAGGGATGCAATCAAAAGACACCTCGAAGAACTTCTACATGAAGATATAGAAAAGATTGTAGAAACAAGGTCTAAGAGATACCTCTCAATAGGTGAGTTTATGGAGATCAGGGATGATGAAAAGAATTCGTAAGAATGCTTTGAGATTTTGGTACGCTATAGCGAGAGCTCTTGTTCGCGCTTTCATCTTTGCTTTTTTTAGTCTTGAGGTCGAAGGACTTGAAAATATTCCTGATCGCTCCGGGGTAATCGTAGCCGGTAACCATTCAAGTTACATGGATGTTCCAATAATCGGTGCTGTCTGTTCGCGCCAGGTGCACTTCATGGGCAAGAAAAGCCTTTTTAAGTTTGCACCACTGCGCATACTCTTTAAATCACTTGGTTCATTCCCGGTTGATAGGGAAAAGATTGATAGAAAAGCACTTTCAACTGCCCTTGAGTGTCTCAAGTGTGGTGAGGTACTTGGGATATTTCCTCAGGGTACGAGAGGGGAAGTTTCAGATAACGGGAAAGAAGGCGTTTCGTGGCTTTCTCTACGTTCATCGTGCCCAATTGTTCCTGTTGGCATAAGAGGAACATCCGGTATTTTTCCATGGGGATTTTTGAGTAGAAGGAAGGTACTCGTCCGATTTGGGAGCCCAATTTACCCGCATGAATTCTCAACCGCAAAGCGAAGCGGTCCAAATGAGGGAAGAGCTGTTTATGGGGATGGAACTACGGTGGTTGATAAAGGGAGGGTTGCCCAGAGGCTTCTGACTAAGCAACTTATGAAGCAAATAAAGGAACTTTCGGGACAGGATGAGGATGCGGTGATGGAATGAAGAAGTCGAAAAAGAAGTTACGTCTCAAATTTTTAAGGAAGCGAAGTTCAGCTGTTCCAATCGATGAATTGGGAAAACTTGTAGAACTTATGGATGAGAGGATGCTTACCGAGGTTAGCATCCAGGAGGGGTCAAAAAAGATTGCTGTTAAGCGCTCACTTCATAATTACATTCCACCTTTGCGGGAGGGTGAAAGAGGCGAGGAGAATGGTTTCATTGCGGTTGAATCGCCAACGGTCGGCATATTTTATAGGGCGCAGGCGCCGGGGAAACCTCCTTTGGTTGATGTTGGACAGATAGTTGAAAAGGGTGAGGTAATGGCGCTCGTTGAGGCGCTGAAGGTAATGAACGAGGTTAGGGCGCCAGTCACCGGAAAGGTCGTCTCCGTTGAGGCTGAAGATGGTGAGCTTGTTGACTACGGGCGTGTGCTTTTCCTGATGGAGGAGATTGAATGAATGAGAACTCGCCATACAAAAGGATATTAGTTGCGAACAGGGGCGAGATTGCCCTGCGCATAATTAGGACATGTCGGGAAAACGATATAGAAACGATTGCTGTCTACTCAAGGGAGGACAGCGGGTCTGCGCATGTGGAGTTTGCAGATAATGCATGTTGCATAGGTGAAGGTCATCCTTCGGCAAGCTACATGAATATTCCGAGCATAATAAGTGCTGCCCTCCTTTTCGGAGCGGAGGCTGTGCATCCGGGCTATGGTTTCCTTGCTGAGGATGATCGCTTCGCGAAAATATTAAGAGCTCATGGAATCTCGTTTATAGGTCCTGAGGCAGATGCACTTCTTCTTGCAAAGGACAAACTAATTTCAAGAAAGACCGCGCTTTCTGTTAATGTTCCTGTCCTTCCGGGCTCCGAAGAAATCTCTGCTTCAAACTTTTTAGATGAGGCAGAGAAAATCGGCTATCCGCTCGTCATAAAGCCAAGAGTGGGCGGTGCCGGGCGCGGGATCATTGAGGTTTGGAGCAAGGAGGAATTGCTTTCGGTTCTCACAAATCCCGCTTTCGACACGGATGTGCTTGGAAGTTACTACCTTGAGAGGAAGCTTGGAAAGGCAAGACATATAGAAGCACAGGTTCTTGCTGACAGGTTTGGAGTGGCGAAGGTGATTGGTATAAGGGATTGTTCAATACAGAAGGGAAGGCAGAAGATTATCGAAGAGTCACCTCCTGCTCACCTTGGAAAAACTATGAGGAAGCGAATCGAGGATGCATCACTTGAACTTTGCTCAAGCATGGGGCTTTCAACTGCAGTTACCTTTGAGTTTCTTGTCTCTGGTAATGACTTCTTCTTCATAGAGGTTAATCCCAGGATTCAGGTTGAGCATACTGTTACTGAGATGCTCACTGGCATTGACATAGTTTGGGAGCAAATCAAACTTTCAGCAGGAGAGAGGCTTGATTTGGCTGGAGAGGAATACCTATACGACAAGAGGCAAAATTACGATGACGGCCATGCTATACAGGCAAGAATTTATGTGGAGCCTGACTTTTCCTCTGGCTCGTGCGGTCTTATTGGCTCATTGAGGATACCTGGTGGGCCTGGAGTGAGGTTCGATACGCACCTTTATCCGGGATGTGCAGTTCCGTACCTTTACGACCCTCTTGTTGCAAAGGTTATCGCCTGGGGTTCAAACAGGGTGGAGGCTATAAGAAGAATGCGAAGAGCGCTGGAGGAGGTGAGGATAGAAGGTGTAATGACGAATATTGAGGTACTAAAGGGAATTGTCGAGTCAAAGGAATTCCGTCACGCCAAGCACGACATTGGCTTCGCGGAGGAGTTTAACTTTTGTTCAAAGGAGGCTGGCGAGCAAAAGGAAGCAATTAAGGGCATGAAGGCTTGTGAGATGTTTTCAGTTTAAGAGGGGGTGTTTTAATTGGCGGTATTTGAAGAGGTAAGAGGAGTTGTTGCAGAGATTCTCGGCATAGATAAAGAGACAATAAAAAGGGAGGTAAGCCTTACGAAAGACCTTCAAGCGAACTCGCTTGATCTTGTGGAGATCATAACGCTTCTCGAGGAGAAATACGATCTTGCGATAGTTGACGATGACATTGCTGAGATAGACACAGTTGGCGACATAGCAGATTTTATCGAGGAACGCGTTAAGGTTTAATCGCACCTGGCCTATCAATTGTTTGCGAATAAGGAATATCGTGTCCCAAATAGTGGGGCAATACTCATTTGTTCCCGGGAGGAATTTGACATGGACAATTTTTTTTCTGATTTGAGTTCATGGATTGAAGGAATGGATGAAAATGCCAGAAGGTTTTTAATATCTGCTGGATGCGTTTTCGCAATTGTTCTTCCCCAGGCGCTTACAGCGCGCCTTGTAATTCACATTGGACCCGTGCCGGTAACACTCCAGGTATTTTTTGTTCTTCTTTCAGGGATGGCGCTTGGGCCGATCTTAGGGGCAATTTCTCAACTTTCCTACCTCATGGCAGGCATCGCAGGGCTTCCAGTTTTTTCTTCGCCCCCATACGCAGGAGCCGCTTACGTTTTGGGTCCTACCGGGGGATATCTGATCGGCTTTATCTTTGGCGCCTTGGTCTGTGGCGCGCTTTCAAGTAGATTTCGTGAATGGAAAAATGGAATGAATACGCTTCCTTGCCTTTCAATCGCAGGTGTTGCAGGACTCCTTTTCATATATGTATTCGGCTTCTCCTGGCTTTTTGTCTGGGTGGCGGGCTCCGGAAAGGGCTTATACGAGGCAGTTTCATTTGCCTGGAAGGCCGGGATAAAGCCATTTGTAATTGTGGACTTAATTAAGGTTGGAGTTGCAGCCTTATCCGTTTCGGGGGCAAGAATTCTCAGCAAGAACTTTCGGTAGTGCAAGTGCAAGATCTGACGTTGATGGATTTATAGTAACGCCGATATCTGAATTCGAACTTCTTAATAGGATTGATGAGATATTAGGCAGAAAAAGTTAGTTTGCTTTATCCTCTTTTGATTATTTTATTCTACGATGCTTACCATTACTTTTAGCGTTTGAACGTCAGGGTCAAGAAGCATCTTGAAGCCAGAATCAACTTCCTCCAAGGTGACGGTGCGCGTGATAAAATCCTCCTTTTTAATGATCCCCCTAAGAATTAATTCAATTGCTTTCTCGAAGTCGTCTTTCATATACATAAGCGTTCCCTTGACTTCAATCTCGCCATCTTGTATGAGTTCGACTGGTAGCATGCATGGACCTGAAAAAACTCCTGCAACTACAACTGTGGAACCTCTTGGCGCTGCTCGTATAGCAAGGTTAATTGCGCTTTCATTGCCGACACATTCGAATACCGCTGCGAATTCTCCAGGTCGGAATTTAGGCCCGCTCTCTTTCTGGAATTCTGCTGGTGATGTTGCAAAGTCAGCGCCAAAGGACAAAGCGATTCTCATACGCTCTTCCCTGGCCTCAACTAATCCGACTTTAAACCCTGATGCTTTGGCGACTTTGAGTAGCATTAGCCCAATGACTCCTCCGCCTATTATGAGAATCCAGTCGCCTTTATTCATTGCTGCCCTTGAAAGAGCATGGACTGCAACTGCGCATGGTTCAACCAGTGCTCCTGAAAAATAATCACAAGTATCTGGAAGAATATGGATTCGGTGAAGAGGAACTGAAATGTATTCGCACATAGCTCCAGGTGCCTGAAAGCCAAGAACCCTCAGGTTATCGCAGATGTTATAGCGCCCGGATTTGCAGCGTGGACATTCTCCGCAAAAAAGGGATGGTTCGATGCATGCTTTCTTTCCCAAAATCGATTGGTCAACACCCTCTCCAACCTCGACAATTTCTCCCGAACATTCGTGTCCGGGTATGATTGGGTAGATGACAAATGGATGTTTTCCCGAATATGAGTGAAGGTCGCTCCCGCAAATCCCGCAAGCATGAATGCGTAGTAGAGCTTCTCCCTTTTTTACCGGGGGCTCCTCAATATCCTTAATTAAAATCTCTCCGGCCTTTTTAAGGATTGCACATTTCATTTTAGTTTCATCATACTACTTTATATCGGAAAAGCCTACGAATCACGGAGGGGAAACTCCTCTGGAAACACAGGATTATGGGCTTGCGCGGGAGATGTTTTTTTACTGCGATAAGTTGTTAAACATTGTAGAACTCATTTTATGCTCAGGAAAGAAGATGGATATTCCCGATTTTTACATTTGCTAAGCCCGCTTCCTTTGCTGCATTATAGCAGTCCTCAGCCCATTTTCTCGTTGTCGTTCCCATATCCTGCATAAGAAAGTCTGGATGGAATGCGAGGAGTGCATATGGGATTTTAGGCTCTAATTTTGCAAGAAAGCTTGAGATATCAGAAACTTCCTTGGAGTCAACGTAGCCAGGAACCATGAGGGTTGATACTATGACCGGGGGTGGTTCTGGTCTAACCTTTGTTATTTCCACAGCGAGCGCGATGTTTTTGAGCGTTTGTTTGTTTGAAACTCCGGTGAGAGCAATGTGGAGTTTTTCATCAAAAACCTTAAGGTCAAACTTTATGCATCCCCCGCTTTCAAGCGAGAGGCGAACAGCTTTCTTAAGGAGCGCTGGGTTTTCTGAGCCGTTAGTCTCCCAGCAAATACGAAGTATTCTTTTTCCTGCCTTTTCAAGCGAAAGCCTTGATGCTGCGATGGCAAATGGTAGTTGTGGTGCCGGGTCTCCCCCGAAAAAGCAAATGCAGGAAGTTTCGGCATCAACCATTCGTGCAAGTTCCTGCGGGCTTCCAAGCGGAGAGAGCGATTCTGTGTTTTCGCGAAAGGAGAAGTTCTGGCAAAACGCGCAGTCGAAACTGCAAGCGCCAAGAAAAACGGCAAGATTTTTGAACCCTACCCCCGCACCCTTGGAGTAAGAATAGTTTGGGTAGCCGGAGTTGCTACACCCTGGGCAGACCCAGTCTGCAACACAATTCGTTGGAAGCGGGTCATGGTAAGCTGTGAAGAGCCCGAGCTTTGAGTTCCCTGCTCTCCAGTGTAGCCTACCGCCTGAATTTTCTCTTAGGCCGCAAAAGCCAATCTCTCCTTGTTTCATCTGGCAGAAGTTTGCGCATATACGGCAAGTGACGCCTCCCCTTGATCTTGGTGGTTCTTTTGGTGTGGAGTAGTTTGCGCGTGAAATTTCTCTCGAGCGAAGAAGAGCCTGACGGGCGCCTGCTTCTTCCTTTTTAATGCAATCCTTGCAAACGCCTAAGTGCCGCGAGATATAAGGAGAGGTGCGACCGCAGCAAACACAAGTTGCATCTTCTGCTTTTGAGGAAAACAATCGATAAAATCCCACGTGAATATTATTGCACTCGTGCTTCTTAGAGGTAAGGTTTGGTTATAACTTTTACCTTGTGAGGCGCGATAGTAAAAAGGCTACGAGGAAACCAAAAACTGTAGCGAGTGGAGTCGCGTAAGGGGTAATTCTTCCTTCATCATCAAATGCCTCGGGTATCATTGTTGCTGAGATCATTGCGAGCATTGCTCCTGCAGCGAGTGCGAGAATAAATGCAATGAGGTCAGCTTGGGAGCGCCTGAGGAGAAGGTTTCCCATAACGGAGGAAATCGAGCAGGCAATCGCTACCGAAAACCACATGCCAAGTACATGCAGTTTAGACCTGCCTATTCTTGTCATACAATTTGCCCCCGAAATTCCTTCTGGTAGGTTGCTCAGGAAAACAGCTGCGAGGAGCAGAGCGCCAAATCCCTTCCCTTCGATAAGCCCCACTCCAATTATTGCTGATTCGGGTATCCCGTCAAGTAATGCGCCTATGAAGATTGCTATGCCAGAGTCCGAAGTTTGGTCGGGGTTCTTTGTAAGATGCCTTTTTGAAAGAGTTTCTTTCCGGTAGTGCCCTCCTGACCTGTTTACTATGATATTTCCGAGGACGTAAAACAAAGCGCCAGCGATAAAGCCAATTGTCACTGAATCAAATCCACCTTTCGAGTATGCTTTTTCCATAAGGTCAAATGAGAGGGCGCAGATTAGAACACCAGCACCGAATGCCATAATGATGGCAAGAAGCTCACGTTTGATGCGAAGGTACAAACCAAGCAGAGCACCTACAAGAAGCGCAGAACCTGCAAGCAAACCAAAAAGGGCGGCTTTCAATGCGCTATTCAATTACGTTCACCTTACCATGGACACTTATTCCAATCGAGACACAGAGAACTAATCGGCAAAGGATTCTTCGATAATACTCATAGCATTCGAAATGCAAAGATGCAAGTTTTAGTCCGCCCGTCCGGTGCCTCCCACACTCTCCTCGCTGTCATTCTTTCAGTGCTTTTTACCCCGGACTCCAACCTATGAAGAATTCTTTGCGTATGAGCCAAGAGCAACCGAGCCTTCCCGTGAACAGCAGTTTTTATTATTAGTCGCTTCGCATCTCTTAAGTTTAGGGCTTGTCTTCGCCTGGCGACGGTGAATAAGTTGCGCCGCCGGGGGGCGGGGGTGGAGGCACTGGTCCTGTGTAGTCCCTTTGTGTAGGTGTCTCTTTGTATTGCTGGCTACTTTCGGGTGGAGGGGGGACATTCGCCCGTGGCTGATTAATTGGTGGCTGTGGAGGTGCTGAGGGATAACCTCTTGCGTACGGGCCAGGCATAGGTGTTTGTGGAGGCTGCCATGCTTTGCTTTGAGCAGGGCTTATTGCGTATGCGATTATTACGGCTATGAACCCTGGAATGATGCCGCAGAGACCGAGAACAAAACCGAGTGCAAAGAAACCACCAAAACCCTGACCTTTGTTTTGAGCCACTGTTCCTGCCCAGAAACCGATTAGTGCAGCGATTGCTATGTCCAGCACAAGGATAATCAGGGCTGGAAGTCCAGTTACCCGCCAGTGGAAGCGGTATGTTGCCGAAAGAAGTTCTGTCATAATGGGTTTCTCCTTTTTACAAATTTGTATTTAGTCAACAGTGGACTTGAGTATATCAGAGTTCAGCGCTGAATGTGTAAATCTATGAAGAGTCTCTACTTCTCTCTAACCCCCCCAAAATATACACCAGCTACGATACCAAACGATGAAGTCCTTTGCCTCAAGATGCAGCCAGAGTTTTAAAACGGAAAAGAATTGAAATTCCCATTATGGCTGTGAATCGTTGAGGGCTCCTGGGTTTGCTTTTTACCTGAGAACGACAATGCGGCGCATGGTTAAGTCTAACACGGGTTATCCGAGATCAACTCCTTGACTATTTTCAAAAGCCTTGAGAGGTCGAGTGGCTTTTCCATGTATGCGTTTGCCCCTGCTGCCATTACATCTTTTTTTATTTTTTCGTTGTGATACCCGGTTATAGCGATTATTGGAGTTTTTAGGTTTCCTTTTTCGAGCCTTATCTTCCTGCAGACCTTTATGCCATCCATGCCGGGCATCCTTATATCAAGTATCATTACATCCGGCGGTTCCTCGTCAAATGCCTTTAACGCTTCTACTCCGCTTCCGGCGAGGGAAATCGAAAAACCTAAGTTCTCGAAGTATATTTTTATCATCTTTATGAGGGTTGGATCGTCGTCAACAACAAGTATGCGTTTTTTCTTTTCTTCCAAAAGTAACCCCTTTCCTCCGAAATAATAAGAGGCAATTCATATAAATAAAACGTTTGATTTCATTATAAGTGTTTTTAATATTTGTGCGCTTCGACCAATAAGGTTAGTATTAATCACCCTTTGGGCCGATATGTTTGAATAGGGAAAGGGTGCCTTTCTAACGGAATAGGAAAATTTGATTCTGCTCATAAGACAACCGTGCTCTGAGTTTAAAGAAAAATTGTGTTTGAAAAGCTGGAAGTGTCGAGAGGATTAGAGTATCATTGAAACAGGGATTTTTAGTTACGCTGATAGTAGAAACTTTAACCTCTCATAAACGTTTGATATTATGGATGAAAGTTATTCAAGGGAGGAATGATGAGAATGAGAAAAAGAGGCTCTGCCCTTCAAAGTATTGCACTCCTATTCCTTCTTACAGCACTCATCTCTCTTTTTATCCCGATCACATCAATACAACCAACACGCGCAGGAACAACAACAATAGGACTTCAAACCCAACCAAAGATAAACAAACTGATCTATCCAACATTAGGAAATCCTGCAATAGTCAAGACTGGAGGAACCTTCACAATAGAGTTTGACCCAAGAGGACAGCTTGCATGGGGCTCACCATCTGGAACATGTC
>Ga0315298_1010021_pt1 | contig 11518 bp, 10 predicted proteins | sample WHS_1_MG_FD_203077 | JGI IMG/M metagenome (GOLD analysis project Ga0315298, IMG submission 203077) | Extremophilic microbial mat communities from Washburn Hot Springs, YNP, Wyoming, USA - WHS_1_MG | ecosystem: Environmental > Aquatic > Thermal springs > Hot (42-90C) | place: USA: Wyoming... | reverse complement strand
TTGGCAGGCATGGTGCTACGTGCGTATAATAAGGACAGGTCGTATCAGGTATGGCAGAAACATTATCCAGTGCACGCAATTTTAGCTGCGCGATAATGAACTTGGGGGAAGGGCTTGCTGTCAGAGAGTTTCGACGGTTGGAATATTTTCGCGGGGTCTTGACTGAATATGCCAGGCCTGGTATGGTCTTGACCGGAGAATCGAATTTTGTTGAAAGCGGGAGGTAGCGAAGCGATGATGAAGTCCACTGGTATCGTCAGGAAAGTCGATGAGCTCGGGCGCGTGGTGATCCCGATCGAACTGAGGCGCACGCTCGACATCGAAGAGAAAGATGCACTCGAGATCTACGTCGATGCTGACAAGATCATCCTCCGCAAGTACGAACCGGCGTGCGTCTTTTGCGGTAACGCGATGGACGTCGAGAACTTCAAGGGCAAGAAGGTTTGCCGGAACTGCCTCGAAGCCATGCAGCACATGCAACAGCGCGCCGCCGGGAGCACCAACTAGATCCTCAGCGGCCTGAACCGGTCAACTGAGAACCCAACAGATTCGTTGAGCCATCCGCGCATACATTCCGTGGTGCCGCGGATGGCTTCTTCATGAGCAAGCGCTTTGGTGACCGTCACTCTGAACAGCAGCGAGGGGTGTCTTATGGCACTGATCATCTTGGCCGGCGGGCGGGGTACCCGCCTGGGCCGTCCGAAGTGGCAGCTCGCCTTGGGCGGCACGCCCGTCATGGCAGCGCTCGTCACCCAACTGCGGTTCGCCGGCGAGGTCTTGCTCGCTGCCGCCGACCCGGCCGCGGCTGCCGGTCTGATGGCGCGCCGCGTCGCCGATCCGCCCGGCGCCGCCGGCCCGCTGGCTGGCATCGCTGCCGGTCTGACGGCGTCCCCGGATGCGCATAACCTGGTAGTGGCGTGCGACATGCCGTTCCCCCCGCCAGCACTTGGGCGCGACCTGCTGGCGATCTTGGCGCGCGGCTACGATGCCGCCGTCCCTTGTCCGAACGGTTGGCCGGAACCGACATTCGCCGCGTATGCCCGAACCTGCCTGCCCGCCATCGAACGCAGCTTGGCCGCCGGCCGGTTCAAAGTAACTGGATTCTACGACGATGTCCGAACATACCGGCTCTCGGACGCCGAGCTCGCGCGGTACGGTCCGCGTGAGCTCAGCTTCCTCAATATCAACACGCCTGACGACCTTGCGCGCGCCGAAGAGCTCCTGCCGGCCGCACGCGCGGCCGGATGTTGGCCGCGGTGATGCGGTTGTCGGCGCCACCCCGCTGATCAAAGCCTGGCGCGGCGGGTGTAGCGAGTGTGCAGCAGTTCGTGGGACTTTTGGCCCAACGGCTCGCCTAGGTATTCGCGGTAAAGTGCCTGCACAGCCGGGTTTTCGTGGGACTTGCGGAGAGGCAGCCGTTCGTCCTCGCGATAGATGGCGGCCATGCGCTTCTCTTTGATCTCCCGCGTAGTCGGGATCGGTTGGCCGCCGCCGCCGATGCAACCGCCGGGGCAGGCCATGATTTCTATGAAGTGGTAGTCCGCCGCGCCGCCGGTGATCATGTCGAGCAGCTTACGAGCGTTAGCGAGGCCGCTCGCAGCGGCGACTTTGACCCGCACCCCGCCCAGATCCACGGCCGCCTCTTTGATCCCGTCGAGCCCGCGCACGGCCGTGAATTCAACCTGCGCCAGCGTCGCACCGGTGACCTTTTCGTAGACCGTACGCAGGGCAGCCTCCATGACGCCGCCGCTGGCACCAAAAATGGCACCGGCGCCGGTCGAGATGCCAAGCGGGTCGTCGAATGCCTCGTCCGGCAAATGCACGAAATCGATTCCGGCCTCGCGGATCATGCGCCCGAGCTCACGCGTCGTCAGGACGGCATCGACGTCCTTGTAGCCGCTCGACCGCATCTCCGGACGCTCGATCTCAAACTTCTTGGCAGTACAAGGCATGACCGAGACCACGAAGATATCGGCCGGGTCGATCCCCATCTTTTCGGCGTAGTACGTTTTGGTCAGGGCACCGAACATCTCGTGCGGCGACTTGCAGGTGGAGAGGTGCGGGAGCAAATCGGGGTAGAAGTGCTCAATGAATTTGATCCAGCCGGGGCTGCAGGAAGTGATCAAAGGCAAGGGGCCGCCGCAACGCAAGCGTTCGATCAACTCCGAGCCTTCCTCGAGAATTGTCAAGTCGGCCGCGAGGTCAGTATCAAAAACGCGAGCAAAGCCCAAGCGGCGCAGGGCGGCCACCATTTTGCCCGTCACCAGACTGCCCGGCGGCAGACCGACTTCCTCGCCGATGGCGACGCGGATCGCCGGCGCCGTCTGGACGATGACATGCTTCTGCGGATCGGCCAGCGCGCGCCAGACAGCCTCCGTCGCATCTGCCTCGCGGATGGCGCCGGTCGGACAGGCCAGGATGCACTGGCCGCAAACCGCACAGGCCACTTCGGCGAGCGGCTTCTCGCAGGCAGGGGCGACAATGGCGTCCGCCCCCCGGCGAGCCGGCGCCAAAGCGACCACGCTCTGCGTCTCTTCGCAGGCCGCGACGCACCGGCGGCAGAGGATGCACTTGTTGGGATCACGGACGACTGACGGCGACGAGAGATCCTCCGCAAAGCCGCGCTCGTGGCGCGGGAAGCGCACCTCGCGCACGCCGAACTGCTCCGCCAGAGACTGCAGTTCGCAGCGCAGGTTGCGCTCGCAGTTCAGACAGTCCTGCGGATGGCGCGCGAGGATCAGTTCGAGGATCATTTTCCTGGCGCTGCGGATGGCGGGAGTGTTGGTCCGCACGACCATGCCCTCGGCCACCGGATAGGCGCAGGCGGCTTGGAAAGTGCGAGAATGCTGGACTTCAACGACGCAGACCCGGCAGACTGCCTTAGCCCGCTGATCGGGGTGATGGCAGAGGGTCGGGATGTTGACGCCAATCGCCCGGGCGGCCTCGAGGATCGTCGCCCCTTTTGGGGCCCGCGTCGGGATGCCGTCAATCGTCAGGTTGACCATTTCGACCATGCGCGCCACCCCCTAGTTCGCAGCTTTTTTGCTGCCCGCCATCAGCACCCGGCAAGTGCCGGTCGGGCAAGTCTTGTCGACGATATGGGCCAGATATTCGTCGCGGTACCAGCGAAGCGTCGTCATCAAGGGCACGGGCGCGGTCTGACCGAGGGCGCAGAGCGGCGCCCGATACATCATCTGGCTCAGTTCCTCGAGCAACCCGAGGTCAGCCAGCGTCGCCTCGCCGCGCGCAATCTTGTCGACAATCTCGTACAGCCGCAGCGTGCCCTCGCGACACGGCGCGCACTTGCCGCAGGATTCATGGACAAAGAACTTTGCGAAACAACGTGCGATGTCGACGATGCAGTGGCTGTCGTCCATGATCAGCAGGGCGCCGGAGCCGAGGGCCGTGCCGGCCGCGGCGAGGCTGTCGTAATCCATCGGCACGTCGAGCATGCCGGCAGGGATGCAGCCGCCGGAAGTGCCACCGGTCTGAGCCATTTTGAACTGCCGGCCGCCGGGGATGCCGCCACCGATATCGTAGATGATTTCGCGCAGCGTCATGCCCATCGGGACTTCGATCAGGCCGGCGTTGACGATATCCCCGGTCAGGGTGAAGACCTTCGTCCCCGGGCTCTTTTCGGTGCCGAAGCTGCGGAACCACTCGGCGCCGTTGTCGATGATCAGCGGAATGTTGGCGAACGTCTCGACGTTGTTGATCACGGTCGGCATGTCGAACAGCCCGGCGTCGGTCGGGTACGGCGGCTTGATGCGCGGCTCGCCGCGCCCGCCCTCAAGGGATTCGAAAAGGGCGGTCTCCTCGCCACAAACGTAGGCGCCCGCGCCAATGCGGAGCTCGATGTCAAAGGCGAAGCCGGAGCCGAAGATGTCCGGCCCGAGCAGACCGTACTCGCGCGCCCAGGCAATCGCCCGCTGCAGGCGCTCGATGGAAAGTGCATATTCGCCGCGGATATAAATGAACCCCCGGTGCGCGCCGATGGCGTAGCCGCAGATGGCCATCGCTTCGAGCAGTTGATGCGGATCGCCCTCGAGGAGCAGCCGATCCTTGAACGTGCCGGGCTCGCCTTCGTCGGCATTGCAGACGACATACTTGACCTCGCCTTTGGCCCGGCGGGCGAACTCCCACTTCAGCCCGGTCGGGAAGGCAGCGCCGCCGCGCCCGCGCAGCCCAGAGGCCTTGACCGCGGCGATGACCTCGTCGGGCTTCATCATCGTGACGGCTTTACCCAGGGCGCGATAACCGCCTCGTCCGATATACTCGTCGATCGACTCCGGGTCGATGGCGCCGCAGTTCCGCAAGACCAGTCGCGTTTGCTTTTTGAAGTAGGACAGCTCGGGGATGGTCTGGACCGCCTTGGGCACCGAACCGCGATACATCAAGCGGGGGACAGTGCGCCCCTTGAGCAGGTGCTCGCCGACGATCTCCGGCACATCGGCGGCGGTGACGCGGCAGTAAAGAACACCCTCAGGGTAGATGACCACCGTCGGCCCCTGCTCGCAGAGTCCAAAGCAGCCCGTCTCGACGACGCGGACTTCATCTGCCAGACCGGCGCGGGCGACCTCGGCCGCCAGGGCCTCGCGCACGGCGCGGCTGCCCTTAAGCGCACAGTTCGTGCCGGCGCAGACGAGGACGTGCGAACGATAGAACTGCATGGTCAGACCCCCTTCTCCGCCCGCCGCCGGCAGTCGCCGAGGAGGCGCGCCAAGTCGCCCGGTCGGAGGTTGCCGTAGACTTCATCGTTGATCATCACCGCCGGCGCGACACCGCAGACGCCAAGACAACTGGCCGTCTCAAGAGTGAACATGCCGTCTGCTGTGGTCTCGCCGACGGCGATGCCGAGCAGCTGCTTCAGCTCTTCGACGAGCCGCTCGGCGCCGCCAAGGTGACAGGGGGCACTTTCACAGACGCGGATAATGTACCGCCCCTTCTGTCTGGTGTTGAACAGGGTATAGAACGTAGCGGTGGCGTAGACCTTGCTCAAGGGCAGCGCGAGCTGCTCGGCAATCTCCGCCAGGACCGCCGGTGAAAGATACTTGACCTGGCGCTGCACTTCATGCAGCGTGGGCATCAGTGGCCCCTCCTCGCCGCGGTGACGGGCGGCAATCTCTCTGGCCCGCCGCAGCGCTTCCTCACAGGCACAGGTCTGGTCGACAGCCATACGTCATCACCCTCTCTACTGCGTGGTCGCAACGACCCATTCGCTGACCACTTGGTCGTTAATCAGATGCTGCGAGACGATGCGACGGGCCCGCTCGGGCGTCACGCGACCGTACAGTACGCTCGGTTGGCCGGGCTTTTCCACCGTAACGAGCGGCTCTTGGTCGCACAGTCCGATGCAGCCGGTCTGTGTCACCGTGACATCAGCCACACCGCGCCGCGCGAGTTCGTCGAGGATGGTCGTCATCACTTCGCGCGCACCGGCGGCGATGCCGCACGTACCCATCCCGACGATGATGCGGGCCTCGCTGGTCCCTTCCCGAAGGCGCGTCTGATAGCGCGCCCGCTCCCGGATGGCCTCCAAGTCTTGCAGAGATTTCATCAATGCCTACCTCCTTTCTTTTCGATCTCACCGTGCAATGAGCAGAGCCCAGAGGCGCTTCCAAACCGAAGCGCGCCCCTGGGCTCGTTTGATGCTGGTCCTGCCAAATGTATTCTCTTTTGCCTACTGATTGCCGTACTTGCTGCGGGGAGTGTAGTGGGTGTGCAGCAGCTCATGGGACTTGTGTCCCAGGGGCTCGCCCAGAAACTCCTTGTAGAGCTGCTGGACGGCCGGGTTTTCGTGGGACTTCCGCAGGGCCATCCGTTCATCGGCCGTGTAAATGCCGGCGATGCGCTGCTCGCGGATGGCCGTGTCCGTCGGGATGGGCTGCCCGCCGCCGCCGATGCAGCCGCCCGGGCAAGCCATGACCTCGACGAAGTGGTACTCTGCCTTGCCTTCCTTGATCAGATCGAGGATCTTGCGGGCGTTGCCGAGCGTGTGGGCGACCGCCACCTTGACGGTCATGCCGTTGATTTCGACGGAGGCTTCCTTGATTCCCTCCATCCCGCGGACGGCCGTCAAGTTAATGTTCGGCAGCGGCGTCCCGGTCAGGACCTCGTAGGCGGTGCGCAGCGCCGCTTCCATGACGCCGCCGCTGGCGCCGAAGATGACGCCGGCGCCGGTCGAAATGCCGAGCGGCGCATCGTATTCCTCTTCCGGCAGTTCGCTGAAGACAATGCCGGCTTCGCGGATCATCCGGGCCAGTTCGCGCGTGGTGAGGACGATGTCGACGTCCTGCCGGCCGCTGCTGTCCATTTCGGGGCGGCCTGCCTCGAACTTCTTCGCCGTGCACGGCATGATCGAGACGACGACGATGTTCTTCGGGTCGATGCCGGCCTTCTGGGCGTAATACGTCTTGGCTAGGGCGCCGAACATCTGCTGCGGCGATTTGCACGTCGAAAGGTGCCCCAGCAGACCCGGGTAGAAGTGCTCGATGAACTTGATCCAGCCCGGGCTGCACGACGTGATCATCGGCAGCGTGCCGCCGCTCTTCAGGCGCTCAATGAGCTCGTAGCCCTCTTCCATGATCGTCAGGTCGGCCGTGAAGTCGGTGTCGAACACCTTGTCGAAGCCCAACCGCCGCAGAGCGGCGACCAGCTTGCCGGTGCTGATGCTGCCCGGCTTCTCGCCGAACGGCTCGCCGATGGCCACCCGCACCGCCGGCGCCGTCTGCACCACGACGTGCTTCTCCGGATCGGCGAGGGCACGCCACACTTTGGCCGTGTCGTCGCGCTCGGCGAGGGCGCCGGTCGGGCAGACGAGTACGCACTGGCCACAGAGGGCGCAGGCGATATCAGACATTTTGTCATGGAACGCCGGGGCGATGACGGTATCGAAGCCGCGCTCCTGCGGTGCGATCGCCTTGACGCCCTGGACCTGCTCGCAGACGGCCACGCAGCGACGGCAGAGGATGCACTTGCGCGGGTCGCGGACGATCGACGGCGTCGAATCGTCGATCTCGTGCTGACTCAGCTCGCCCTCGAAGCGGATCTCGCGGATCCCCAGGGATTCGGACAGCGCCTGCAGTTCGCAGTTGAGATTGCGCACGCAGGTCAAGCACTCGCGCGGGTGGTTCGAGAGCAGCAGCTCGACCGTAGTCCGGCGGGAAGCGCGCACAGCGGGCGAATTGGTCTTAACCTCCATCCCCTCGGCGATTGGGGTAACGCACGCGGCCTGAAGCGTCCGGGCGCCCTTGACCTCCACTACGCAGACGCGGCAGGCCCCGATTTGGTTAAGGTCTTTCAGGTAGCAGAGGGTCGGGATGTTGATGCCAGCCTGCTTCGCAGCCTCGAGGATCGTCGTCCCGGCCTCGGCCTGCACCTTTTGTCCATCGATGGTCAATGTGACCACGCTCATGTTCTCACGCTCCCCTCCCGTTACTGGTCCTTGACGTCGCAGCGCAGGCAGCGCATGGCCTCAGCCACGGCGGCCTCCTCGCTGAAGCCGAGCTCGACCTCAGCGAACGAGTCGCGCTGGGCGCGCGGCAGGCAGGGCATGGCTTGGCGGGGACGCTCTTCCTCGAGCAGCTCGCCCGACACTGCGCGGACGATTTCCTTCGGTCGGACGACCACACCATCGCCGCCGAGATACTTGTCGATCGAGGCGGCGGCGCGCTTGCCAGCCGCAATGGCCGCGATCAACGTGTCCGGGCCGGTGACGCAATCGCCGCCGGCGAAAATGCCGGGGACGTCCGTCGCCAGCGACCGAGCATCCGCTGCAATCGTACCGTTTCCGTTCACGCCGATCCTGACGTCTTGGAGATACTCGGAATCAGGAGCCTGGCTGATGGCTGGAATGACGACGTCGCACTCGACGACAAACTCGGACCCTTCAATCGGCTCAGGGCGACGCCGGCCGCTCCGGTCGAACTCGCCCAGTCGCTGGCGCAGGCATTCAAGGCCGGTGACCGCGCCGTCGCCGAGCACCCGCACCGGATTGGCAAGCGTAATGAACTTGACGCCTTCGCGCTCGGCCTCCTCGATCTCCTCGGGCAGAGCGGGCATCTCCTCGCGGCGGCGTCGGTAGATGATCGTGACGTCGCGGGCACCTAGGCGAAGCGCGGTGCGTGCGGCATCGATGGCTACGTTGCCGGCACCGACAACAGCAACGCGCTTGCCCTTAACACTCACGTTGTCGCCGAGCGCGACCTGGCGCAGGAAGTCGGTGCCGTGCACGACGCCCCGGATCTCCTCGCCGGGGATGCCGAGCTTCTGGCTCTTGTGAGCGCCGATAGCGACGAAGAACGCCTCGTAACCCTGGCGGCGCAGCTCCTCGAGCGTGATGTCCTGTCCGACGCGCGTGTTAGTGATGATCTTCACCCCGAGGCGCTCGATGCTGCGGATCTCCGCCTTCAAGGCTTCCTTCGGCAGGCGATACTCGGGGATACCGACCGCCATCATGCCACCGGCCACCGGCAAGGCTTCGAAGACAGTGACTTCGTAGCCCTTGAGAGCAAGGTAGTAGGCGGCGGTCAGGCCAGCCGGGCCGGAACCGATGATGGCGACCTTCTTGCCGTTCAGCGCGTCGCGTTGCGGCACCGGAAAATCGCCGTGATGCTGAAGCACCCAGTCGGCCGCGAACCGCTTCAAGCCGCGGATGGCGATCGGTTCGTCGAGCTGGGCGCGGCGGCACTTGCCCTCGCAGGGGTGATGGCAGACGCGGCCGCAGACCAGCGGGAACGGGTTTTCTTCTTTGATGGTGTTATAGGCTTCGACGAACCGCCGGTTGCGAATATGGTCCACGTAAATCGGCACATCGACACCGGCCGGGCACGTGTTCTGGCAGGCCGAGTTGAACATGGTGGCGCAAACCGAGGCGGGACACTTCTTGTCGCGAATGTGCGCATCGTACTCGTCGCGGAAATAGCGGATGGTGGACAGCACCGGGTTCGGTGCGCTCTGGCCGAGTCCGCAGAGGGCAGAAGCCTTGATCTGATTGCCGAGCTCGATCAGCAGCTCGACGTCGCCTTCTTTGCCCTGGCCCTTGGTGATGCGGTCGAGGATCTCGAGCATGCGCTTGGTGCCGATGCGGCAGGGGGCGCACTTGCCGCAGGATTCATCCTGGACGAACTCCAGGAAGAACTTGGCCAGGTCGACCATGCAGGTGTCCTCGTCCATGACGATCAGGCCGCCCGAGCCCATCATCGTGCCGAGCTGGATCAGCGAGTCGTAATCGATCTTTGTGTTCAGGAACTGGGCCGGAATGCAGCCGCCCGACGGGCCGCCCGTTTGGGCGGCCTTGAATTTCTTGCCCTTCGGGATGCCGCCGCCGATGTCATAGATGATCTCGCCGAGCGAAGTGCCCATCGGCACTTCGACTAGGCCCGTGTTAACGATCTTGCCGGCAAGAGCGAAAACCTTGGTGCCCTTGCTCTTCTCGGTCCCGATCGACGCAAACCACTCAGCGCCGCGGAGGATGATCGGCGGGACATTGGCCCAAGTCTCGACGTTATTGATCACGGTCGGCTTGCCCCAGAGGCCGGCTTGGGCCGGGAAGGGCGGCTTGGGCTTCGGCTCGCCGCGCCGTCCCTCGATCGAAGCCAGCAGGGCGGTCTCCTCGCCGCAGACGAACGCACCCGCGCCGACGCGGATCTCGACGTCAAAGTCAAATCCCGTGCCAAAAATGTTCTTCCCCAGCAAGCCGTACTCGCGGGCTTGCTTGATCGCATGGTCGAGCCGCTCGACGGCGAGTGGATACTCGGCGCGGATGTAGACATAGCCTTGATGGGCGCCGATGGCGTAGCCGCAGATGGCCATGGCCTCGAGCACGCTGTGCGGGTCGCCTTCCATCACGCTGCGGTCCATGAATGCACCCGGATCGCCTTCATCGGCGTTGCAGACCACGTACTTGGGCGAACCGGCAGCCTTGGCCGTCAGTTCCCATTTGAGGCCGGTCGGAAAACCGGCACCGCCGCGGCCGCGCAGGCCCGATTTCTTCACCGTCTCGATGACTTCCGCCGGCGTCATCTTGCTCAGGACTTTTCCGAGCGCCGCATAGCCGTCGCGGGCGATGTACTCCTCGACGTTTTCGGGATTGATGATGCCGGTATTGCGCAGCGCAATGCGCGTCTGACGGCTGAAAAAGTCGATCTGCTCGATCTTCGGGAGGGTCTCCTCAGAACCAGGCACGCGGTAGGTCAGGCGCTCGACAATCCGTCCCTTGAGCAGATGCTCCTCGACGATCGCGGGCACGTCCTCCGGCTTGACCTTGCGGTAAAAGATCCCCTCGGGGTAGACGACGATCGCCGGGCCGAGGTCGCATGGGCCCATGCAGCCAGTCTCGATGACGCGAATTTCTTTCTCCAAGCCGTGCCGGCCAATCTCCCGCAACAAGGCTTCCTCGACAGCTTTGCAGCCGGACGAAACGCAGCCGGCACCGGCGCATACCAGGACATGAGCGCGGTATGTCTCCAAGGCTCTCCCCTCCCTCACTTGGTGGCGATGACCCACTCGCCGATGACCTGCCCGTTCACTACGTGCCGGGCAACGATGTCGCGGGCCCGCGCCGCATCGACGCGGCCGTAAGTCACGCGCGGCTGACCGGGCAGCTGCACATCGACGAGCGGTTCCTGGTCGCAGAGGCCGACGCAGCCGGTCTGGGTGACAATGACATCGGTCAGCCCGCGCTTGGCCACCTCGGCGAGGATGGTGGTCATCACCTCGCGCGCCCCGGCGGCGATGCCGCAGGTCCCCATGCCGACCACAATGCGCGTCGCGGCAGCGTTTTCGCGGATGCGCGTGGCTTCCTTCGCCCGCTCGCGGAGACGCTCGAGATCCTCCAGTGACTTCATGTTTACCCCCTCCATTGCGCCTCGCCGCGAAGCTGCGCCAACCCGTCCGCCACGTACTCTCTCAACCACTCGCAGATCGCGGGGACGTTCAGTGGAACTTCTCCGAGGCGCTCCTTCAATTCGCGGGTGCTGAGACAGAACTGCCGCTCGCCGAATACGTGGTGGTAGGTGAGCTCGATCCCCGGGTTGCCGCCGATGACCGTCGCCAGCGTGCCAGCAATGTCGCCGAGGGGCGCGAGATCGATGTGGCTTCTCCGGAACGACGCGGTGACAGTTGTCCCGCGCCCGGGCGTCGACTGGATGTCCAGCGATCCTTGGCAACGCTCGCAGGCGGCGGCGAGCAGCGCCAGACCCAGGCCAACCCGGCGCGTCGTGCGCGTGGTGGTGAAGGGATCGGCCGCTCTGGCCGCCAGTTCCGGGGCCATCCCGCGCCCGTCATCGGCGACAGCGATCGTCAGCCGGTCCTGCGCCGGATCCTCTATGATGCTCACGTCCACCGACCGCGCGCCGGCCTCGATGGCGTTCTCGATCAGATCGAGCAGGTGCAGCGACAGCTCGCGCATGCCCGGAACCTATTTGTAGTTGCGGAGAATGGCCGGGATCTTGTCGGGCTTGAGGCGGGCGTGAACGTCGTCGTTGATCATGATCACCGGGCCGAGACCGCAGGCGCC
>Ga0315298_1010019_pt1 | contig 11520 bp, 13 predicted proteins | sample WHS_1_MG_FD_203077 | JGI IMG/M metagenome (GOLD analysis project Ga0315298, IMG submission 203077) | Extremophilic microbial mat communities from Washburn Hot Springs, YNP, Wyoming, USA - WHS_1_MG | ecosystem: Environmental > Aquatic > Thermal springs > Hot (42-90C) | place: USA: Wyoming... | reverse complement strand
ATTCAGCAACCCGAAACTTCCTGCGTGAGATTCCGCATTTTTACACAAACTCCATCAGTCACCAACATTTCATTTTACTACCCTCATATTGCACCATCTCCTTCCCGAGAGTTTTCTTTCTCTCACATAATAGATAGAAGGAGTTAAAAATTTGTACCCATCATTTTCAAAGAATTTTTTGAAAAATTTTTGAAAAGTATTTATAACTTATAAAAAACCAAAATCGTTAGAATATGACCTTTGATGATAATAGCAAATATGTTACTTAAACAAAGTCAACTTGGGCAACTAAAAGATGAAAGTCCCTCTGTTTTCAGGCCAGAGGGACACAGGCACTAAAGGACTTTACAAAACTAAGGCATAATAAATTGATTGTCTATAGCAGGAAGTGCTACCGTAAATCTTCCTTTTTCCCCATTTTTATATATAATCTCTCCTTGCAATTTATAAATTGGCTGAACAAATAACTGCCCTAAATCGAATACGGTGCCGATATCCCCGTAATATTCAAAAGCTACTTTCTCAATTATTAACTTATCTGCATCTGGATTGTCGAGTTCAGTCCACCAATGTACTGCCTTGTCCTGTTTGAGTTCATTAACTATTTCATCAATAGATTTTAAAGGATAAATCCCAACAGGAATAATGTTATATAAAGTTGAAGTCACTCCTTCTATTTTGCCTTTGTCTCCAATTGTTACCCCAAATTTTGGGCCTATGACCTCTTTACCGTCAATAATAGGATGGAAGGTAACAGTTTTATCAATGATAATGTCTTCATTAAATGAAGGATGATAAGTTGTATAGTCAATAGAAGTCCTGTACTGATAAAGATCTGGCAAGAGTTCGTATTTTTTAACAAACGATTTTGCTAAGGTTAGACATTCTTCATCTCCTGGAACTTGTTTTTGAGGGAAATAGTTATCCAAATCTTTAGTGCTAAAATTATAGAAACCTGTTTTTTTGAAAATCCATAATTCACCATTTCCTTGTTTTCTTATAACTGTTTGTTGATCCTCTTTTGAGACTGCATTTATATCTACACCAAATATTGTGCAAAGTTTTTTGGTTTCTTCCTCATTAATTTTAATAGGGTCAATCTTGTATACAAGCATTTCGTGAGGAGTGTTTGAAACATCTGCTTTCAATTGAACATCAAAATCGTGTGGAATAAAACCACCATAAGAGGGTAATTTAAGAGCGGGGAGCAACGCAGGCTTTTTACTATATTGATTTTTGGTGCAGCCGGAAAATGATAAACCTATAATAATTATCAGAAAGGTTACGATCAAAACTTTAATATTGTTTCTCACTGTTTACCTCCTTTTTAAGGATTATTAACTACTTTATCCCAGTATGCGTACTCTTCTGGGTGCTGAAGAAACGGGTCTGGGTCTGCACTATATGATTTATAAGTATCATTCTCGGATTTTTTTGCTCCCATTACTCTCGCAATTATTTTTTCATCTAATGTTCCATTCTGATGGTGATAAGCAGCAGTAAAAAATGCTTCTTTAAAAGAGGCACCATTTGCAATCAATGTCCCATATTCAGTACCTTCGTTTGAATCTAACCACATTCCACTTGCAAATCCCATTACAAGATGAACACCATTAAAAATATGTTTCAAATTGTTATAATAGGTTTGGTTACCATAATTTTGCAGGAAATGACAACAATACATTGTAGCTCATTTAAGGCGATTGTAACTTCCTCCATGCGACCCCCATGAAATCTTGCTCCAGTCTGCATTTACAGCGTCAGCTGTATGGGAAGGATGATATGGAGGATCGGCACTGTTTTGAGTAAATAAATGTGCTGCTCCGTTACCACCTAAAAATGTAGCAGGAACGCCATGACCAGCAAAAGCAAAGAAATCGACATAATTTGCTGGTGCCCCACTACCAATCATGTCTTGCTCCCAGGCATATTTGTCTTCGTATGAAAATGATTCGGTAAATGATGAACCAAGAGCACTGCTTAACTTATTTACATACTCAACTCCGTAACGGTCTCCAAAATCACATCCTCCAATTGATTTGTAATGGTCCACGCCATCGAAACCGCTGTACAAAGTAGCAAATGCATATGAAGGTAAACTAATTAATAGAAAGAAAACAAATGCCACTAATAAAATAACTTTCTTCCTCATAATTAACCTCCTCATGATAATTTTAAATTTATTTCTCCCTTTTTCTATATCCTCTTGCATATTTGTTGCCTTTTCTTGTCTTTCTCCAACTCTCTCACCTCCTAACCACCGGGTCTATGCCCCGCTTAAGATTTACTGCTTACTACTCTTAATACACTTACTCTCATATTGCACCATCTCCTTCCTGAGAGTTTTTCACTCTCATAATATAGATACAAGTACCTTGAAAAAAGTTCCATGATTTTTCAAAGAATTTTGTTATCCAAGTTGTATATATTTGAGTCTAAAACAAATAATTTTGTATTATAATTTTTTGGAGGTATAAATGAGAAAAAGAATTTTATTTGTAGTTGCAATAATATTGTTAGTCTTATCTGGTGCTTATCTTTATAGCATGCTTAAAAATAGTCCTATTTTTAATAAAGAAATCCAGTGTGAAGTTGTAAATTGGGAGAGGGGAGACTTAGATATAGGAAGATTTGTAGCAAAGTATGTTTATGTCAGAAACTTCAAAGACGATGAAAGTTCTTTTGAGTACTTAAAAAAATATGCAAAAGAGGCACTGCCTATTGAAGACCCTAAAGATGTAGGAGAAGTAATATTTTTTGATGATAAATTAGCTGCTTCAGTGGTTCAAATTGTCCCAAAGATTAATAAAAATACTCAAACAGGTTATCCAGTAGTAGGTATTTGGCCAAAAGATGATCCAGAAACAATCAAAAAGTTTAAGAAGTCAATCATAGCAGTATATTTTAGACTTCCAGGCGAAGAGCCTAAATTTATCAAAAAGCCAGATCTTGATTTTGAAAATTCACATAATTGACGGCAAGAAGCAATAATTTGTCCTCCTGCCGTCAACATATTCAAGTTATTTAAGGAGCTACAGCATAATTTGAAGATGCATAAACTGGGTATGCTGTTGAATCCCAAGCACCGTACCAGGTAACATAAGAGAAAAGTCCATTAAGAGATATTTCGACACCAAATGATTTGCCTTGTGGCACAGTAAATTCACTTCCAGGCTTATTGGAATAAGGTCCTGTACATGGTGCTTGATTTTTTGAATTATAGTAGTCGACCCACCAATATGCTGTTCTATTAGTAGGATCGCTTTTATCGTAAACTGTAATATTAGGAATTGACCAAGTCCAAGACAGTGATGGTGAAGCTCCAACAGAAACACTAATAGTAGTATTAGGAACTGTTGTGGTAGGATCCCAATCAATTAAACTCTCATCGGATAACAGGCCTTGATTTGCAATCCATGCCATTCTTGTTTGATAACCCGATCCATATAGATATTTTCCAGGCGTAGTTTGATAATTTGTAATTCCAACAGCCCAGTAATCATTATAATTGTCAGTTTCGCTCATTAATTTCCAGATTTAAACGTTATACACCACTCTACCGTAAGGATTTTGTTCAAAGTTTTTGGTCAAAGAAGTTTTAAGAACCCAAGTACCACCAACAGAAGCAGATTGTAATTTTGTAGTAACATCGTTTTTACTTACTAAATGCATATAAAATTCATCTATCCAATTTTCTATGGATTGCAAATCTGGTTTTCCTAAGTTCGATTCACATTCAATTTCATCAGTAATACCATTAGGTAAAATGCCAACGCCATAAAGAACTGAATACCTTTTATTAGAGTCATCCCATACTATTTTTGTTCCTGGAGATAAAGTTGCAACTTCTTCTTCAGTTTTTTCTCTAATTTCCTTTATTTCATCTTCACTTACAGGGAGTTCTTCAACATTGAATTTTACACCCAACTTTTTGAGTTGTCCTCTTAGAATGTTTTTATCTCCAAATGTAATAAAGCACATTCCAACCTTTGGTGAAGGGAGCAGAGAAATATTTTTTTCATCTATAACCTTCGTATTATATCTTGCCAGAAGTGCACTAATGTGATCATTATAAAGGGTTTGTTTTCCAGTAGGAATAATCAAATATACATCTATTGGCTTTTTAACAATATTCTCGTTGTCATCTGAAGCTGTTACTACTTTAACATGCACAACGTTTCCAATTACCAAAGCACAAACCAAAAGCACTAGTAATGCTTTTTTCATCCTTTACCTCCTCTATCAAATTTTATTTTGTTTTTATTTTTCTCAAAACTCTCCACTTCTCATTGTAAACCTTTTCGTTCTCTTTTTCTTAACCTATGGACTTTTTTCTAAATCCATCTTTCTTCATCTCCTTCCCAAGAGATTTTCACTCTCATAATAATAGATACAAGAACCCAGAAAAAAGTTCCACAATTTTCGATGAATTTTTGAAAATAAGATGAAACAAAAAAATAAACTCAACTTTTAACCTCCTTCTTATATTTTCTTAGTATCACTTATTGATTCGTATCGGGCAACAGCGACAAAGGATTAATGGGAGTCCCATTGTACCGCACTTCAAAGTGCAAGTGCGGGCCTGTACTCAGACCTGTTGAGCCGGAAAGCCCCAATACTTGTCCAAATTTAACAAATTGCCCCTTGTGTATATCAATACGGGAAAGGTGGCCATAGATAGTAGAAAGATGTCTCCCATGCCTTATCACAACACAGTTCCCGTATCCTAATTTATTACCGCGCCATACAACAATACCATAAGACGCTGACATCACTAATGATCCTTCCTCTGCAGCAAGGTCAATACCATTGTGATGTTCTTCTTTATGAGTAACAGGGTTAATTCTCTTCCCAAAAGGTGAGGTGATAACAGGTGGACCTATAAGAGGAAAAACAAGTTGTCTGGGTGTTGGAATGAATAAAACTTGCAACCTGTATGCCCGTGTTGTAACACGATGAAAAAAGGCATCCTCAAGAGCAAGTTCTTTGTCCACTGCAGAGGGTTCCCTATTTATTACCGCACTCCATTCTGCAATTTCGCTATCCCGTGCCTTTATAGAAGCAATAGGGTGAAAGATATCAAAAGGTGTATTTAGAGAAGGAGTTATATTACTTACAGGTTCATTCCGTATTGATTGGCGATATATCCAGAAACCACATATAATTACTACTATAAGAAAAAATATAAGTCTTTTCTTGTATTTCTTTATTCGAAGTTTCATAAATTTGCCTCCTAAAGCAAATCTATGCGCTGGACAGAATAGTACCCTGTTGCTATCCATATAATACAAAGGACACAGAACACAATAACAGACGCTATAACCGGAAAAGGATAAATGCTTGGATATTGATAGTGAGCCATATAAGCAAGTTGTGTGGTAAAGAAAAACCTTCCTGCACCCGGATATGAAAGTACTCTTAGTAACATAGATAAATCCAACATTAGCCATGCAGCAGGGAGATACACAGCAAAAGTTCGTTTAAAGATCAAAGAGGCTACAATAGAAAATAGCGCTATGCTCAATAAGGCGCCTGTTAAGTATCCAATGACACCGAAAAAGAATGGGATTGGTGACGGCGGTGATCCTGGTATAAAATTGTAACTCCTTAAGCCAACGATAGGATTTGTTTTGCTTGTAAGAAATAAGCTCCAGGAATTACTGCGGGGAAGAAAGAATAAGGCAATACCTAAATTGACTACAAAAGTGAGTATTAAAAACACAAAAGCTGATAAAAAAATTGCGGGTATTGCTGATACAAACCATGTTGTTCTATTCTGAGTGCGAGAAGTAAGCATAGGAAGACGACCGGCTTGCATATCCCTCAACAGAACATCACCCACAAGAAATATAAAGGCCACAATTAAGATATATATTGATATAGATTCTGTAGAACCTATAGCCAGCAGTGAAAAAGGCACATCCCAGATATTTGTAGAAAAAGGAATGTGGTAAGTTTCTAAAATATAAGATGCCATTTCCTTCATTCTAAAAGACGACATAAATGAAAGAAATATATCTATTCCAAGTACCACAAACCACCGTTTGCTTGAAAATAGTTGTTTGCAATGGTATCTGGTTAAGCCAAACAGAGTGAAAAGTTTTTCTATTTTCCCCATTTTTGCCTCCTATACCTCTTCTCTTTTTCCGTATACAACGATAGCAATAGTTGCAACTAATACAAGCCAGGTAGCGAAAAAGAGAAAACTGTGGAACATTGTTCCATTTTTTCCTATCAAATTAAAATAAACTTCAGGATTTACTGCTGTTTCTGGAAGAAGGATTATTGTCCCAATATAAATTGCAAATGGAATAATGCTAACGGCAATCGGATTTGCTACCCACACAGATAAAAGAAGGAGGGTAGTTAAGTATGATGTGGATGCAAGCATCTGAAGCAAAGCATAAAGCAATGTGAAGATCCAGGGGTGAGCAAGATAGAAAGCACGGTCACCCGAATTTAGCATACCCAAATCATCTGCTCTAATAAAAGATGACAATCCTTTTGTGCTTAAGGCTGTTATTATGGCAATAAGCATAGATACTGTAAGAAGCAAACAGCTAGAAATTGCCATTCCAATACCTTTAGCCATTATATATTTTTGTCGTTTTATACCTCTTGTGAGCACAAAAGTGGAAATGGACGATCGGCGATCTATCGCGAAAGAATCACCAACAGATACTCCTACAATGGCAGGCATTAACCAGAAAAAGGTGTCCTGAATGGCACGCACAAAGGCTGCTGGAGGTGACGGAGGGATGTCGCGCATTAAATCACTCACTCTAATATCGTAAACAAGGATTGCTGTAAGTGCGGATATAAGAATCCAGCTCCTTTTACGGGAAAGCAACCGCTTTACTTCCTGGATTACTATGCGAATGAGCATTTTATCGTCTCCTTTCAAAAATAGAAAATCGGAAATAAGTAGTTTTCATAGTTCTTCTCTAATTGCTTGAAGAAATGTTGATTCAAGAGTGTCTTTGTCAGGTATAATAGATTCAATATTTACTCCATCCTCTACTAATTTGCGAACAACTGCTGGTACTGGAATTGTTGTCTCAACCTTCCCTTCGAATACTCCGCTTCCTTTTGCAAAGGAAGCCCCATGTTTATTTGCCCATTGCTCAACGATTAGCAAATCATTTGCACTGCTTACCTGTATATGGAAACCATGATACGGAACGGGATCACCTTTTCTCACATCTTTTAAAATTTTGCCATTCTTAATAATAGCTATTCTATCACAGACCTGTTCTACTTCATAAAGAAGGTGGCTTGCAAGAAAAACAGCGGTTCCCTGTTCTGCAATTTGACGGATAAGATCACGTAATTCTATAATACCTTTAGGATCTAACCCATTTGTAGGCTCATCCAACAGGAGAAGTTTTGGTTTTTCCATAATTGCCTGTGCAAGCCCAAGCCGCTGTCGCATCCCAAGGGAATATTTTCCTGCAGGAATTTTATTATCAGGGTCGAGCCCAACAAGCCTCAAGGTGGCATCAATTTCAGAATCACCAATAATACCACGGATGGATGCAAGTAACCGTAAATTTTCTCTTCCTGTAAGATCAGGAATAAAGGAAGGATTTTCCACAACAACTCCTATTTCTGTTGGCAACTGTGCATTCATTTCCGTAAGTTCTATCCCAAGGACTTTTACACTTCCTTTCGTTGGACGGACTAAACCGCACATAATACGGATAAGCGTCGTTTTTCCTGCCCCATTTGGACCGATAAGCCCAAATACTTCGCCTCGGTTGAGCGTCAAATTAATATTATGTAAAACTTCTACACTCTCCTTTCGAGAGTGACGATATTCCTTACAAACATTACGCAATTCAACGACATGCTCCATAATAACTCTCCTTTCAGCAGAGGATATTTTCTGTTTTGTCTCGGGGTGTAACACCCCGGGATTGGAATAACTGCGTTATCTCAGAACCATCCAAAAATTAGAGATCCTGTTGCATGGACATTAAAAGGGACAGCTGCACCAAACCTAATTTTGACATACTTTGTTGTCCCTGTTGTATTGGTCCATAAAGTTTTCGTTATGCCTTCCTGCGTAAATGCTACTTCATCTCCAAGTGGCTGATTAGTATAATAATCTACTACTGTCATATAAACATTGTGTCCTCCTGAATTAGTGAGGTGTGCCTGCACATATTTTCCTGGTGTCATTGTATATGGTCCATCACTATATGCATAACTGAATACAGGAATTATTACATCAAATGGATATGTTTTAACATAATCTGGTGAAATTACGGGAGTCCCTACATTTGTTTTGATAGCAGGGACAGTATCTAATGCGGTAAATGGTTCATCAGCAAAAACAAACATTGGATGAACTGTGCTTAAAAGTATAAACAAAACTACAAAAAGACTAAGGCCACTTTTTAAAATTTTTCTCATAACTAACCCCCTAATTTAATTTTTATTGCTTTAACTTGCAAAGCATTTTTTTAAAAGTTTCTCTTTTGTGAATCTGTAGAATTCACATACCTTTTTACCAACAGTCCCTTGAGATTCTGCTTTCAAAAACTTCTTGCTTCTGATTCTGCATTTTTTTACTAAAACCGCCAAACACCAGCATTTAAATTAGTACTCTCATATCACACCATCTCCTTCCTGAGAGTTTTTCGCCTCTCGTAATATAAGATACAGGAACCCCGAAAAAAGTTCCGCAATTTTCAAAGAATTTATAGAGTTTTTGAAGGTTTTCCATATGCAAAAATTTGTAAGCAAAAACTTTTTCTAAAATGCATAATTTCTTTTGAGTAAAAAATTCCCATAAAAAATTTCCAGGTTTTTGAAAAAATTTGTATAATCTCATTGTGAAAGAAATAAGCGACGAAGAAGCGTTAAAAGAGAGCCTTGTTCATCCCGAAGTGTTCAAAATCATATACGAGAGATACCACGATAGAATATTCCGCCATATTTATAAACTTACTCAGAATGTTGAAATTACAAAGGATTTAACAGAAGAGACATTTTATGAAGTGATAAAATATAGAGAAACTATTATTAAAAGTGGGGTTCCATTTGAAAAATATATCTATAGGATTTCAACAAATGAAGTGTATAAGTATTTCAATAAGGAAAAGAAACTTAGAAAATTTCAGGGTAAGTTATATGAAAAAGAAGAAATAAAGGGAATCACTGATGATAAAAGTGAGGAAATAGATAATGAAAAACTGAAAGAAGCAATAAATAATCTTCCCGAATTAAAAAGAATTTGCATCATAATGTACTACTTTGAAGATAAGAACATTGAAGAAATTGCAGTAATTTTGAATAAAGGCAAATCCACTGTGTCAAGAATATTAAATGAAGCTCGTAATGACTTGCGTGAAGCCTTGTGGGAAAAATTTGAGGGAAAAGAATAATATATTGTGAAGGTGGTAATATGGATGAAGAAAAATTAGAGAAGAAACTTAAAGAAATTAAATGGGATGAAGTTGATAATGAGATAGTTGATGCCCATAGAGAGAAGTTTGAACAATCCCTCTTGATGTATGTAGAAGAAGAAAATAGAAAACAGGTTACGAAAAGGAAAATGCGTCTTTCCTTTGCCTTTGCATTGGTTGGCATATTGGTCTTTACTTTACTTGTATCAATAAGCAGGTTTACTCAGGGTGGAACATTTGAAGAGCTCATAATGAAAAATCCTACAGAGTTAAAGATGTATAATGACATAAAAGCACTTTTACCACAAAATTCACTGCCACTTAAGATAAAAATAAACAAAATAGAAGAGGATAAGAATCTCGGGATAACAAATTTGTATGTAAATTTAAAGAATTCGATTGTGATTATAGACTCCAAACAGAGGAATATAATAGGTGTAGGGTTTCCTCTGTATCACGCTGAACAAAGTGCATACAGATCACAAATAATTAATCTAACTGAGAGGGAAATAGAAGAAGCAAGAGAAATTACTCTTAGCAATTCCTTTATTAAGAGATTGAGTGTTAAATCGATTGAAGTAGAAAATCCAACTGTGTTTGTGGATAGTTATGAGGATAATCTCCCCTATAGAGTTGGGAAAGTAAAAGTTGTTACTGTCAATGGAAAAGTTATTACTGTGTTTGTAGATCTAACACGGAATAGGGTGCTTGATATCACCGATACCCAAAATGTCTTAGGAGAGTATATAACAAGAGATCCAGAGATACATAATTTTTTCTATGATTTAGGAGTATGATTACACTACTCAGATACTCAATGTGATTTTGATAATTTGTTGAGAATATTTTTAATTAAATGAACAATTTTATCTTTCGTTTTGACTATATTTAGTATTCCTTTTAAGGTGTTTATAAAAAACAAAAATACAAAAGATAAAGAAGAATAAGAAGATAATAAACAGAATGTTGAGCCTCTTAGCTGGACTTGCTACATTCAATGTATAAACAAGCACCTCGTTTTTGTCATGGCTTGAAAAAGATAGAAAGAAAGCATCATCCGAGATAAAACCTCCATATACTGGGTCTCCTTCAATTGCTGGGATATCCGCAATATGCTCACAATTTCCATTTGAGTATGAATAAATTTCACCGATTGTTCTTTTGCTATCTAAACCTCGTGTAAAGGGGATAATAATGCTTTTTGTTTTCTTGCTAAAAAATAATGCTAATATATAGGGATGGATATAATTTGGTAACTCTGCTACTGTCGTGCCTTTAAAGTCATAGACTTTCCCTTTGTCAGTAACTATGGAGAGTGGCATCTTTGTCAACATAACAACTTCTTTTGTAATAGGATTATATGCAAAGCGATAAAAGAAGCTTTCAGGGCAATGCTCAACAAATTGCCAGGTAATGCCACCATCCTTTGAGTACTTTACGCCAGTCCAATATCCCATTGAACTACGCCACACCCACATCTCTTTAATATTATTTGGATTGAACATTATTCCTTCGATATCATCGGGCGTCGTGCCAGGAAGAGAAATTTCTTTAAAACTTTTTCCTCCATCCTCTACTAAGATAATTTTTTGAAGATTTAATTTATATCCGTATTGCGTATATGTCGAAGGAATTATGTAGTACCTCATGGGATTCAGTAGGTCCTGAGTGACCTGCATGTGCGAATTCGGATCGAAGAATGGTGAAATGGGAGAAAGACTTTCAGAGTTAGGAACTTTATTGATAATTTCTCCCCTTCCATTGATTATATAAACTGAATACTTATTTTCGCCTTTTAGTTTTGTAGATACAACTACAGGATAATCTCCTGAGGGGATAACTTCATTTAGCACTGGTTCTATATCTTCAAAAACATCAATTGGAATAAATTTGGACCCTAAATCTTTTGCAAAAAGCAATTGATTTTTAAAGGACATATGTCCTGTTTCTATTGTCTTAATACCCAGAACTCCATCTTTACTAATGTGGAATACTCTTACATCTTTTGGAATTTCAAATATCTTTGGTTCAGCTGGAGCCCCAGCGACTGGGACTAAAGGAGACAAAAACAAGAATAAGATTAGTAAGGCCAAAAAAATCTTTCGCATGT
>Ga0315298_1010018_pt1 | contig 11521 bp, 9 predicted proteins | sample WHS_1_MG_FD_203077 | JGI IMG/M metagenome (GOLD analysis project Ga0315298, IMG submission 203077) | Extremophilic microbial mat communities from Washburn Hot Springs, YNP, Wyoming, USA - WHS_1_MG | ecosystem: Environmental > Aquatic > Thermal springs > Hot (42-90C) | place: USA: Wyoming... | reverse complement strand
CCATCCGGGCTAAATGCTACGGAAGTAACATACCAAGTATGTCCCTTAAGCGTTTTGATTTCTGTCCAGCTTGATACTTCCCATAGCTTGACTGTATCATCACTACTCCCGCTAGCTAATATCTTGCCATCTGGGCTAAATGCTACGGAATTAACACAAACCGTATGTCCCGTAAGCGTTTTGATTTCTGCCCCACTTGACACATCCCATAGCTTGATTGTTTTATCACTACTCCCGCTTGCTAATATCTTGCCATCCGGGCTAAATGCTACGGAATAAACCCAACTTGTATGTCCCGTAAGCGTTTTGATTTCTGCCCCACTTGACACATCCCATAGCTTGATTGTATCATCCCAACTCCCGCTTGCTAATATCTTGCCATCTGGGCTAAATGCTACGGAATAAATACTCCCCGCATGTCCCGTAAGCGTTTTGATTAATGCCCCACTTGACACATCCCATAGCTTGATAGTTTTATCATAACTCCCGCTTGCTAATATCTTGCCATCTGGGCTAAATGCTACGGAAGTAACATACCAAGTATGTCCCTTAAGCGTTTTGATTTCTGCCCCACTTGACACATCCCATAGCTTGATTGTTCTGTCAAAACTCCCGCTTGCTAATATCTTGCCATCTGGGCTAAATGCTACGGAAAGAACACTACCTGTATGTCCCGTAAGCGTTTTGATTAATGCCCCACTTGACACATCCCATAGCTTGATTGTATAACCATCACTCCCGCTTGCTAATATCTTGCCATCCGGGCTAAATGCTACGGAATAAATACTCCCCGCATGTCCCTTAAGCGTTTTGATTTCTGCCCCACTTGACACATCCCATAGCTTGATTGTATTATCATCACTCCCGCTTGCTAATATCTTGCCATCTGGGCTAAATGCTACGGAAGTAACCCAATCAGTATGTCCCCAGAGCGTTTTGATTTCTGCCCCACTTGACACATCCCATAGCTTGATTGTATCATCATCACTCCCGTTTGCTAATATCTTGCCATCTGGGCTAAATGCTACGGAACGAACATAATGTCCCGTAAGCGTTTTGATTAATGCCCCACTTGACACATCCCATAGCTTGATTGTCTCATCCAAACTCCCGCTTGCTAATATCTTGCCATTCGGGCTAAATGCTACGGACCAAACCCAACTTCCTGTCTCAAAGAACCCTACCTCTGCAAACGTGACCGCGTCATACAGCCATACGCCCACAGAACTTCCCACAGCTAAATATTTGTTGTCTGGTGAAAAGGCAACTTCATTAACAGTTCCTTTTCCGAGCCTTCTGATAGCCCCATCAGGCAGAGCCATCACTGAAATTGCATATAGACACAACGCAAAAACCAACACTGCTAAATAAGCCTTCTTCATTTTTGCTACCTCCAATAAGCTAAATGCTTGGAATGATCCCTCTCAATGTTTTTTTGGCACAACGATAAGTCGGGATGTTCTTATCTATGCCTGTGGTTTATTTTTTGCCTTGATAAGATTATAAATCATTGCTATTCTGTAAGTCAACAAAAATTTGATATTAGTAAAATCCCTCTAAATCTCCCTTTGGAAAAGGGAGACTTTTTGTGTTTTCCTTTTCAAAAGGGAGACTTTTTGTGTTTTCCTTTTCAAAAGGGAAACTTTTTGTTTTCATCGAGATTTCTCTACTCGCTCATCGAGATTTTTCGCTTCGCTCAAAATGACATTTATGTGCCAAAATGATATTTATGTGCCAAAATGATATTTATAAAACAACATTTATATGTCACCCTGAACGAAGTGAAGGGTCTCTAATGAAGTGAATGATCTTTATCGTCTTTCTGTCATCCCTGCCCCTACTCCCTGCTTTCACAGGGACAAGCTTCGCAGGGGTAAACTGCATCAGGAATCCATACCATCTTTCTGTCATTCCTGCGCAAGCAGGAATCCATTCCTTTATCATAATTTTTCTGGATTCCCGTTTTCACGGGAATGACAAATGTGGAGCATTTTCATTTTTATATGGCTTTCTGATCCTTATGATAATTGGATTTAACTGGTTTTCAGAATTCTCAGTTAAGTATATTGTTTGTATTCAGTGTCTATTTTCCGAGTTATTCTGTGGATAAATTATCTAAATTATCCTTACCTTGATTTTGAATTGCATTCTTCTGATCTTTGCCTAAAATTTGAATTACACTCAACCTTCAACCTTTAACGTTTTTCCCTTAACTTAATGGCTATGCTTCTAAATCTCTCTCTGGAAAAGGGAAATTCTTATGGCTATTTCAATTTCACTAATTCATCTATGTTATCACGGAGTTTTCGGATAGCATCTAATATCCTGTCAACATTTCCCCTTTCCATAAGGAAATCCTTTCCGAGAGCGATAACTTCCGATGTATAGATGCGCTCAGCCTCGGGGCAATGGACTTTGGTATAATCTATCTTACTGCCGTGTAATAGACTTCTCTTTATATTTTGGAAAGCGGGATTCATATATATCGGATCATTATGTGCAGTGCCAGTATTCACGCCTTCCGCGGCTAATGCTTCTCTGAATTTATTGCGATGCACACCACCCCATTTTGAAGCGTCGTATCTTAGAAGGTAGAAATAATATCCACGTTTTGTTATTCTTGGGTCTCTTTTCAGAGCGGATATTCCCTCTATCTTTTCTAATTCTTGGGCAAAATATTCACCATTTTGGTATCTTATCTCTGTCTGTTCTGCGTGACGAGACAATTGAACGGATAGCAAAGCACCAAGAAATTCCGACATCCTGAAATTTCCAGCAGGCACATAATGAACGTATCTCTCTCCACCGGGGACATTCCCATATCTTGAATAGGAATAACAGCTTATTGAAAGTTCATCTTTGCTATAAGTCATCGCTCCGCCATCTCCGCAAGTGAGATTTTTTCCCATCTGGAAGCTAAAACCGCCTATGTCTCCAATAGAGCCGACTTTTTTCCCTCTCCACTCTGTGCCATGAGCCTCGGCGCAATCCTCAACTATGAATAGATTATGTTTTTTAGCGATCTCGGTAATTCTATCCATATCGCAAGGATAACCGCCGTAATGAACTGTTTCAATAACTCTGGTCCTATCGGTTATAGCAGATTCAACTGCATCTGGTGACATTTGATATGTCTCTGGGTCAACATCAACAAAGACAGGCACTCCGCCAGCAAGGACAATGGCAGATGCAGAGGCAACGAAGCTAACTGCTGTAACGATCACTTCATCGCCCGGCTCAATATCACAAGACCTAAATGCAAGCTCAAGCGATGCTGTGCCTGAATTTACGCAAGTCGCGTATTTTGTGCCTATATATTCGGCAAACTCCTTTTCAAACTTGGCAACCTTGCTGTCTTGACTCCACATACAGCACCAGTTACCGCTTTCAAGCGTTTCAATCAATGCTTGTTTGTCCCTTTCATCAAAAATGGGCCATCTTGTCGGTATCCAATCCTTAACCGCAGGAGTTCCGCCGTTAATCGCTAATTTTGCCATAGTTTTCTCCTTTCATTATCTTTCATTTGCAAAGTCATTTATCGCTTTGACAATTTGTGGATAGCTTTTTCTCCACGCATTAGGTGGCATATTCTCTGATATTTGTATTTGTAGCCGTCCAGTATGTCCGCCTTGCCTTAAAATTTCCATTGTTGTATTATAAATCACTTCTGGTTCGCGCAGATGGACGGAAGATGGGTAGTTGATACAAACCCGCATGTCCTTCCACATATTTATTGCATCTGCTACGCTTGTATCGTTATCAGGAGGTGGAGACATAGAATCAAGCATTCGTATAGGGGACTCTCCGATGGCTTTCCAAAGAGGTTTTAAGTCTCCGTCAGCATGGACAGAAAGAGGTATATCAAGACCATTTTCTTCTAACATATCTGCAAATTCCTGATAAGATGCAAGACAGTATTTTCGGAAATTTGATTCCCCGATGATCGGTGCGGTGATATTATCAGGGAAGTTGTAATATGGGATCGGCAATTCCTTTGCGACTTCGCAGGCGACACGAAAAACATCTTTCTGAACTCTAAACATCTCATTGAAGACTTCCTCCATCAACTCTGGGTAATCTGCTATATGAATTGCCAAGTCTTCTATGCTTACCCATTGAATCCATAGCTGTTGATATGGCGTCCTTAAAAGAGATGTATGAGGTAAGCCATCGTCGCCTAATCTTTTATATGAGTCTATCCATGAATTAGTATTTTTATAAACTGTAATATCACGCAAATAGCTAAGAAATATCTTATAATCCTCTAATTCTTTTATATAATGCTTTCTGCTTGCAGATGAAATTGCAGCATAAAGCCTCTCATCTACGAGTGTCCCTTCTGGTGTATGCAATTTCTGACGAGAGCCTTTACGACCATCAATCTCAAATTCCTCACTCTCAAACCTGCAATTCGGATGATGGAATCCGTATATTCCGACCCATTCAAGCAACCCCATATTGTTTCTGCCAATAACAGACCAAACTTCCTCATTTGAGACACCAGCAATGCCAGAATATTCTACAAATGGAACGCGATCATGCTCTTTTCCTTGAATTAAAGCTAACATCCGTTCACGCATAGTCATTTCAGCCATATCTTACTCCTATGCTACTAAAAACTAAAAATTGATAACTAAAAACCGTTTATATTCTACAATAAAATATTATTGATTTACAATATAAAGTTTTGTTAAAATACGTTAAAGTTTGGACAATTTTGAGTTAAAAAATGTTTTTAGCTAACCAAATTTATTTTTATTAGGAAAAGAAAATCTTAAAATCCCCCTTTATCCCCCTTTTTCAAAGGGGGAAACTAAAAAGCTATTTTTTTCAAAGAGGGGATTCCTAAAAGTCTCCCTTTGGAAAAGGGAGATTTAGAGGGATTTTCTAACTAAATATGTAATTATAATTTGTAAATTGTCCAAAGTTTAGAAATACGTTAAATAACTCTAAGAAAAGAGAAAAGAATGTTTTTGCTTGTAGATAACATTTCGTTTCTATGTAAAAATTTATTTATTAAAACTTGCTTATGCAAACGAAAGGATAGCACAGATGGGCAGACAAATTCGTCATCTTGATATTACAGCAATGGAGCGTGTGCGCCGATATAAAGAGTTCTATGGCGGTTGCGTATCAGACGCACTTGCAGGACTTGGGATAACTAATACGGTTCTATCTTCTGAGTTTTATCCATTGCGTCAAGACATGATACTTGCTGGAGAAGCTTTAACTGTTAAACTCCATTCATTAGCGGGCGAAATTTTGACTCCAGAGGAACAAAAGGCACGCGACGAGGAATGGAAACGCATCGGTTCACCACAAAAACGCATGATGATGTCAGTTTATCCCGGCAGTGTGCTTGTATTTGATACTGGCGGAGATAAACAACCCGCACATTTTGGCGAGATGAGTTGCACTCTTGCAAAAGCTCACGGTTGCGTTGGTATGCTAATAGATGGAAATATTCGCGATACAAGATATGTCTTGAAGATGGAAGACTTTCCCGTTTATACAACAGGAACAAGACCTAATGCGTTTGGCGGTTGGCGTATAACACATATCCAACAGCCGATATTTCTCCCTGGGCATCTGACCCATTATGTCCGTGTCAATCCAGGGGATTTTATATTCGGCGATACTGATGGCGTGCAAATCATACCTAAGGAATATGTTGACGAGGTTATGCTCATCTGCGAAGATATAATGGCAAAAGAAAATGAAGAACGAAGGCTTATCAGAGAAGGTATGCCGATAGATGATGTTTATAGAATTTATGGCGATCTTTAATTAAAAATCTGATCATGTCCTTTTGGAAGGAGGGTAAAGTATATGCTAAAAATAGGCATTATAGGTGCAGGAACTATGGGAGGAATGCACGCAGATTGCTACTCAGAAATACCAGACGCAAAAGTTGTCGCAGTAGCGGATGCGAGGATTGACGCTGCGAAAAGGGTCGCGGAAAAGCATTCTGCACAAGCATTTGATAAGATTGACGACGTTTTATCAATAAAAGATATTGACATAATTGATATATGCCTTCCAACTTCAATGCACAAGGAAAACGTATTGAAAGCAGCATCTGCAAAAAAACATATTTTTTGTGAAAAACCGATAGCACGTGAGCTTGAAGATGGCAAAGAGATGATCTCCGCAGTCAAAAAAGCTGGCGTAAAGTTCATGGTCGGTCATGTCTTGCGATTTTTCCATGAATATGTCACTGCAAAGCGAATCATTGAAAGCGGAAAAATAGGAAATCCAGTTATGATCAGGACTACCCGTGCAGCAGGACATCCTCAGGGCTGGTCTAACTGGTATTCCAACGTTCAAATGGCTGGCGGAGTTCCCCTTGACTTAATAATTCACGATTTTGATTTCCTTAGATGGTGCTTTGGCGAAGTAGATCATGTCTATGCAAAAGGCTTAACCTATGCAAATGTCCCAGACATTGATTATTCTTTGGTCACAATCAGATTTAAAAATGGAGTTATAGCACATGTTGAAGGCAGTTGGGCGCATATCTCTGGATTTTTTGTTAAATTAGAAGTCGCTGGCGATGGGGGGTTGTTTGAATTTGATAGCAGAACATCAAGTCCTTTACGAATAGTCACAAAATCTGCAAAAGCAGGCGGTGGCGGAGTTGAAGTCCCCCAAAATCCAGTTATTGAAAGCCCTTATACGACTGAACTCAAATATTTTATAGATGCAGTGAAAAATGATAAAGAACCACCTGTGACTGGTGAAGATGCCCTAAGGGCTATTGAAATAGCTATCGCTTCATTGAAATCAATGGAAACTGGTAAGCCAATAATCTTCCCATTAATATAAGTAAAATTTTATAAAAAATTATAATGGAGGTGGACAAATCGTGAGCGTAAAAATAGGAATTATCAGCTTTGCACACATGCACGCTTTCAGTTATGCAGATTGTTTAAGACAGATTGATGGCGTTGAAATCTCGTCAATATATAACGAGGATGAGGAACAGGGCAAAAGCTTAGCACAAAGATTTGGCGCAAGTTTCTTTTCCGATTATAACAAACTTCTTGAACAAAAGCCCGATGGAGTTATAATCTGCTCTGCCAATGCTGATCACAAAAAGCACGTTATCGCATCAGCAGAATCGGGATGTAAGCATATACTTTGTGAAAAACCCATTGCTACAACGCTTGACGATGCCCAAGCGATGATAGATAGTTGTTCGTCAAACGGTGCTAATTTAGGCATTGCATTCCCTTGTAGATATATTCCCGCAGTTATGAATGCTAAATCTGCCATTGATAGCAATACCATTGGAAAAATATTAGCTGCAAAGACCACTAATCATGGCAGAATGCCCGGCGGTTGGTTTATAAATAAGGAAAAAAGCGGTGGCGGGGCTGTGATGGATCATACTCCACATGTTGTTGACCTTTTAAGATGGTTTATGAAGGCTGAACCTGTTGAAGTCTATGCTGAAATTGACAACAAATTCTATAAAATGGATATTGATGACACTGGGATATTGACGATCCAGTTTGACAACGGCGTCTTCGCAACATTGGATACAAGCTGGTCAAGGACAAAATCATATCCGACATGGGGCGATGTGACTTTGGAAATAGTCGGCACTGACGGAATTATCTCTATTGATTCGTTTGCCCAAGACTTTGACCTTTATAGCGATGCAAATATGAAGGCTGAATGGGTCTATTGGGGAGATAATATGGATATGGGGCTTGTGAAAGACTTCATCGCATCAGTAAAAGGCGAAAAACCATTCCAGATCAAAGGCGAAGATGGCTTACAAGCTCTCAAAGTAGCTCTCGGTGCTTATGAATCTGCCAAAGCAAAAAATCCAGTGAAAATATGATATAATATCAGCGATTGACAATCAATAATGCTGATCAATTATCAATTTTCTTGCAGAAAGGAGACACGCCTTGAAAAAATCTAGCTCTGATGAAACTGCTAAGAAAAAGTCAGAACCGAAAGAGGAATCAAAAGAAGAAGTCACTCAGGAGGAAACTCAGGCAAAAATAACTGGTGAATTGGCTATATTAGAAACTCACCTATCAATTGCCGATAGATTTTACTATGATGAACATAATTACGAAAAAGCAATAGAGGAATATAATTTGGCGATAAATGAGGAAAAAGACGAAACGCTCAAATTAAAGGCAAATTATATGATGGCAGAATGTCATATCAAATTAGGGAAATATAAAGAAGCCAAAGAGATACTTGAAAAAATGGCTACGGATTTTGGAAAACATTATTTAGGAGCTAGCGCAAAAAGAAGATTAAAACATCTCTCGGATTACTTGGTTATTGATGATAAATAAATACCGATGAAGAAAGGAGAAATGACAATTATGAAGTTTTCCATCTGCAATGAGATGTTTGAAGGATGGAAATTGGACGAAGTCTTTGCCTATTCAGCTGAACTCGGTTATGATGGTGTTGAGGTCGCACATTTTACTATATGTGATTCTGTGACTGAGGTATCAAAGGCAGAAAGAGAGAGAATTCGCAGATCAGCAGAAAAATCTGGCGTGGAGATCGTGGGCATACATTGGGTTTTAATATCGCCAAAAGGCTTGCATATAAGCCATCCAGACCCTGAAATTCGCTTAAAAACTCGTGACTATCTGCATGAATTGATAGATTTTTGCGGTGATCTTGGAGGGCGAGTGATCGTCTTCGGATCGCCACAGAACAGGAATACCATAGAACCGCTTACAAAAGAGGAAGCATGGAATTTCGCCAAAGAGACATTTAAGCATTGTTGTCCCCATGCACAAGAAAGAGGAGTGATAGTCTGCATAGAACCACTTGCAAGCTATATGACAGATTTTATCAATCTCCCCGAAGACGGGGTTAAACTCATAGAGGAGGTCAATCACCCGAACTTCAAACTTATATTGGACACATATAGTATGAACTGCAACAATGTAGATATGGCTAAAGCAGTTAAGGATTGCAGTCAATACCTTGAACATTTCCATATAAACGATGACAATAGAAGTTGGCCAGGATCAGGTGGGATTGACTATGCCCCTGTAGCAAAATCATTATCTGAAATTGGCTATGACAAATATGTTTCGGTTGAGGTCTTTGATTTTAAGCCCGATCCGAAAACTATCGCGGTAGAATCAATGAAGTCTTTAAAGAAAATTTTCGCTTTATAAAAGGAGAGATACAATGTCTGTTGAAATTTTAGTTAAAGCAGGTGAACATGACAGGGAACTTTGCCCTGTAACATTCACAGTTGGTGCGGAAAAACTTGGCAAGGAGTTTAAAGACGTTAAATCTTGCACTGTCATATCAGAATCAAAAATAAAAATGCCCGCACAGATAGAACTAAGCGAAGATGGAAAGTCTATGTCAGTCTCGTTTATAATTGATAGCATAAAGGCAGGCACTCAGAAAAAATATACGCTGTCTCCCGATGCTTTTGCCGAGACTGTCAAACTCAGTCATATTGAGGGCAAGAATATAGACGTCTTCATTCGCGGAGAGCATTTTACAACTTATCACTATAATAAAGAATTACTAAAACCTTTTCTTTATCCGATAATGGGTCCTTTTGGGCATACGGTAACAAGGGGAGATGAATCCCCAGAAGGTCATAATCACGATCATATACATCACAGATCGCTTTGGGTGTCTTATGGAGAAGTCAATCACGCGGATTTTTGGAGCGAAGGCGATAACGCTGGTCGGCAAGTTCACAAGGCATTTAACAAAATTCTTGAAGGTTCGGTTTTTAGCGAGATATACGCAACGAATGAATGGATAACTCGTGATGGCAAAAAGAAAATGGTAGAAGAAAGCAGGGATATGAAGTTCTATAATTTGCCAAGATCACAACGTATTATTGATATGACTGTTACATTCTTTGCTTCTGATGGTAATGTATTCTTTGGCGATACAAAAGAAGCTGGACTTATATCAGTCAGAGTTTATCCGACAATGACCGTCAGTCCTCCCGGCACAGGGAAAATTGAGAATGCCTATGGCGGAATCAATGAAAATGAGACTTGGGGAAAGATGGCTCAATGGTGCGATTACTCTGGTTTTGTTGATTCAAACAAGGTTGGGATAGCGGTATTTGACCATCCTAAAAATTTCAGGTATCCGACATATTGGCATGTGAGAAATTACGGCTTAATGACCGCAAATATATTCGGCACAGGCACATTTGAGAACGATCCAAGCAAAGATGGCAGTTGGACATTGAAAGCGGGAGAAAAGTTAGTTCTCCGTTATCGCGTCTATGTCCATGTCGGCGATGCAAAAGATGGAAAAGTTGGTGAGAAATATCACGACTTTATCAATCCGCCTTCTGTAAGCCTTATATAGAATGCTTAAAAAATATCAGCAAATCCTTCAAAAGATCAATGAATTTGATTTTAGCGGATTCAATGATGCCGATCTCCTGAAAAGGATCGCTTATCTTAAAGAAAAGCTAATTAAATCTCCTAATAAGATAATCCCTGAATTATTAGCGATCATCAGAGAAGTGATTGACAGGAGATTAGGCATCTGGAATCTGTTCAACTCCGATCTTTCCCCTCATCTAACAACAGAAAATATAAAAAAAATTTATAACGAGGTCAAAGATAAACTGCCTTCCATTGATAGATCAGAAATCCATCTAAAATCAGAGTTCTATTCAGAAGTAAGGCGATTAAGACGACCACAAGATAATCTAACGTTCATGCCTTTTGACGTCCAAATATTAGGTGCATTGGCTTTGTTAGATGGAAATCTCGCTGAGATGGCGACAGGTGAGGGAAAAACTGTTGTAGCGGTCTTTCCTGCAAGCATCTGGGCATTAAGCGGGAAAAAAGTCCATATTGCTACTGTCAATGACTATCTCGCATTAAGGGATTGTCTATGGATGAATCCCGTATATTCGTTTATTGGGCTTAAAGTGGACTGCATTTTAAGCTATATGTCAGATTCAGAGAGGCGGAACTCGTATAAAGCGGATATTATATATGGAAACAATTACGAATTCGGCTTTGACTATTTAAGAGATAACTTAAAAAACAAAGTAGAAGAAAGAGTCCAAAGTGAGCTTGATTATGTAATCATTGATGAGATTGACAGTATTTTAATGGATGAAGCAGGAACTCCACTTATTATATCTGGATCACCTATCAGCAATCAAAGCAATTATTGGAGATTTAAAGATGCTGTTGAATCTCTGATAAAAAGGCAAAAAGAAATTGTAAATCAGTTATTCAATAGCCATAAAACAGAAAATGATCAACTCATCAAGATCATAAGGCTTATTCAGATATTAATGGCTGATCCATGGAACGCTGACTTGCTGAATTATCTAAGCGAAAACAAGGATATTGTCAAAAAGATAAATGCTGTTTGGGCGAGGTATATTTCCGCAAGATCGGAATATAAGTTAGAGCAAGACCTTTTGGCTCATGTTAAGCTACTGTGAGAACACTTAATGGCGTTTGACAGTGATTAACAAGCCATAGATAGAACTTTAACATAAACATTCTCTCTATGATCTCAT
>Ga0315298_1010016_pt1 | contig 11523 bp, 7 predicted proteins | sample WHS_1_MG_FD_203077 | JGI IMG/M metagenome (GOLD analysis project Ga0315298, IMG submission 203077) | Extremophilic microbial mat communities from Washburn Hot Springs, YNP, Wyoming, USA - WHS_1_MG | ecosystem: Environmental > Aquatic > Thermal springs > Hot (42-90C) | place: USA: Wyoming... | reverse complement strand
CTTCCTTTTGGTTATGCTTACCTTCTTTTAATAGCCACTCGGCCGGATGGAACTCGCATGTTGCTTACAATTTTCATCCGTTTGTTGTGTTTACAGCGTCAACATGCTCGTTTCATCCGAAAATAATTTATAAGTTACTGACTTTATTGGTTTTCAACTGCAACGAACTCAGTAATTGTTGCAAAGACTGCAAGGCGATTTGTTTTTCGTCCTCTGTTTAAGTCTTTGCTTCCATTCCGTTTAATATCATTTATCCTGAATATTGGACACCACTTTTTATAACCTTCGAACAGTGAAGTCTGCGAATTTCGCGCTTCTAATAGGGTATCCTCATCGCCGCCATCGTATTAACCACCCGGCATGGTAGTCCTATTAATACCCAAAATTTTACTTCAAATTTCGTACAAAATACCATTTGTTGCAAATTTTTAGCTGTTAAAAAAATTGAATTGCCCCTGATCGAAAATACTACAGCGTAATTTCAATTGCCGGTTTTTATACTTTTTCTCATTCGACGTAATCAAATTATGTTTTGCCTATTGTTTATAAATTCGGAGAATCGACAGATTAACGCCATTACGTAACAGTTGATTAGAATTGTTGAAATAAGATTGCAGTATGAATAAAATTCCATACATTTGCCAGCCCAAATTATGGGCTTTTCCTTGCCTAATTCATTAAAAATAAAAAAATAAGGTGGTAATGTTTTATAATTTGCTATAAATCTTATATATTTGCAGACCCAAAAAAGAACTAAAATAGTATAATGTTGATAATTAAAGTTTTAATAAGATGACAAAAGCAGACATTGTAAACGAAATTTCGAAGAGTACGGGTATCGAGAAAGTTACCGTACAGAAGACCGTTGAAGCGTTTATGGAATGCATCAAGGACTCAATGGTAAAAGAGAAAAACATTTACCTGAGAGGGTTTGGTAGTTTTATTATCAAGGAACGTGCCCAGAAAACAGCACGTAACATTTCAAAAAACACTACCATTATCATCCCGGCACATAAGATACCGGCGTTCAAGCCTGCCAAGTCGTTTGTAAACAAAGTTAAATCAAGCGTAAGCAAGTAAATTAGTAGTATTAATCATTAAATTTCACGATTATGCCTTGCGGGAGAAAACGGAAAAGACATAAAATGGCAACACACAAACGTAAAAAACGCCTGAGAAAAAATCGCCATAAGAAGAAAAAATAAGGTATTCATTTTTTTGTAACAAACCTAAAACCCCAAAAGGTTTTAGGTTTGTTGTATTTTTATTATACCCAATTATTTGTGGTATTGCAGGAAAATATTACTTTTACTCCAGATTAAGTAATTAAAAACTCAATGGCCAATCGGTTAGATTGGGCTGAATCCATTAATTTGAAATTCTGGCTTTTCAGGAAAATAAATTTGTGGAGTAAAAAGCCTCGAGGGTCATTGTAAAAATGAAAAAAACTAATCTGGGTAACCGGAAAAGCAATAATTATAAAAGTTATTGTATTTTGCTTTTTCAAAAACGATACTTGTGAACAACGAACTTATAATAAATGCCACACCTACTGAGATTGCCATAGCGTTACTTCGGGACAAGCAATTGGTTGAGCTACACAAGGAAAAAAACAACATCCAGTTTTCAGTAGGCGATATATACATCGGCAGGGTAAAAAAACTCATGCCGGGTTTGAATGCAGCCTTTGTGGACGTGGGTTCAGAAAAGGATGCTTTTCTGCATTATCTTGATTTAGGGCCACAGATATTATCGCTGCAGAAATTTCTCAAGGCCTGTCTAAACCGAAAAGGCAAAATTCCGTCACTGCAGAAGTTTCCCAACGAACCCGATATCGACAAGAATGGGAAGATTACACAGGTACTGCAACCTGGCCAACCCATTGTAGTTCAAATTGTTAAAGAACCCATCAGTACCAAAGGTCCTCGTTTAAGCTCCGAAATCACCATTGCCGGAAGAAATTTGGTATTGCTACCTTTTTCCGATAAAGTTTCCGTTTCACAAAAGATAGAATCGGCCGAGGAACGTCAGCGGTTGAAAACCTTGATTCAGAGCATCAAGCCGCGCAACTATGGGGTAATTGTCCGAACGGTTGCAGAATCAAAAAAAGTGGCAGTACTCGACAACGAACTTAAAGCACTGGTTAGGAAATGGGAAGCAGCTTTTGAAGGAATAAAGGAAGGCAATATTCCGCAACGCATCCTTAGCGAGATATCACGTACATCGGCTATATTGCGGGATGCGCTGAATGGCTCTTTTAGTCACATTTATGTCAACGACGAAGTAATCTTTGAAGAGGTGAAAGAGTACATCAGCGAGATAGCGCCCGAAAAAGAAAATATTGTCAAGCTGTACAAGGGCAAAACACCTATTTTTGAACATTTTGGTATTGAAAAAGCCATTAAAGCCTCGTTTGGACGAACGGTATCGCTAAAAAACGGAGCCTACCTCGTGATTGAACATACCGAGGCAATGCATGTCATTGATGTAAACAGCGGCAACCGGTCGCGAACCTCAAAGGATCAGGAAACCAATGCTCTGGACGTAAATCTTGCTGCCTGCGACGAGATTGCAAGACAGCTACTGCTGCGCGATATGGGAGGGATTATTGTGGTTGATTTTATCGATATGCAAAACAACGACCACAAGCAAATGGTGTACGAAAAAATGAAAGCTCTTCTCTCGCAGCAAAAGGCCAAGCATAACGTACTCCCACTGAGCAAGTTTGGTCTGATGCAAATTACCCGTCAGCGCGTACGTCCCGAAATGCATATCGATACCACCGAGAAATGCCCTACCTGCAAAGGCACCGGAGAAATATACCCCAGCATCCTGGTAGAAAAGGATATAGAACTGGCGCTCGAAAATTTCATCAAAACCGACAAACGACGCTTCATCCGACTGAAGGTTCATCCCTATGTGGCAGCTTTCCTCAAAAGTGGGTTTATTTCGGTACGTCTGCGCTGGATGATTAAATATCGCTGCTGGATAAGGATAAAACCGGCTTATGCCCTTACGTTGCTCGAATTTAAAATCGATGCTTAATACCTGAATTTTTTCTCCCCGTCGGGATATTGGACATAGGCTAATATTTTGTTATTTTTACCAAAACATTGGCCTATGTCGCAGTTACAAATTGTAGAGGCTTCGGCAGGATCGGGCAAAACCCACCGCCTGGTATTTGAGTATCTACGGCTGTTGTTGATGCATCCCGAAAATTACCGGCATACCCTTGCGGTGACTTTTACCAATAAAGCTACCGAAGAAATGAAAAGCCGGATCATCGATGAGATTTCGCGTCTTCAACATATATGTGATAATTCCTGTACCCCATCGTGCAATAAAATTTCTGTTCATCGTCAAGCCTTAACCGACCAGCTGAAGATCGCCGACGATGAAATTGCCCTCAAGGCCCGAACAGTGATCTATAATATCCTGCACAATTATTCGCAGTTCTCGGTAATGACTATCGATAGCTTTTTCCAGCAGGTTTTGCGGGCTTTTCTCAAGGAAAGCGGTATAGGCACCACTACCCGTATTGAACTGGATAGCGATTGGGTAATTCAGCAGGCAGTCGACCGCCTATTGCTCGAACTCGATGTCAACGATGAACTATATCGTTGGCTTGTCCATTATATGAACGAACAAATAGCCCAGGGAAGATCATGGAATGTCAGCGAAAAACTGACCGATATGGCCAGTGAGCTGCTTAACGAAAAATTCCTCGCTCTCCCTGCAAAGTACCAGCAACAACTCTTCAAAGAAGACTTCAGGACACAACTTCAGCGGGATCATTTGTATGCGTTTAAAAAATATTATGAAAAATTTTTGCAGGAGAAGGCCACAGAGGCCTTAAATATTATTGAAGAATACAATCTTTCCGATGACGATTTTAATGGGAAAAGCAGAGGAATAGTAAATTTTTTCAGAAAGCTGAAACAGAAAAATTACGACAATCTGCGCATAGATCCGCTTTATGAGGATATAACCAACTGGCCACACAGCAAGACCCAAAATAAACACCAAGTAATTCATGCCCTGAAAGAGGGTGGATTACACCATTGTTACCAATCAATCGTCAGCTACATCGAGAACAATAGTCAAAAGTACTACGATACACTGGCCATCCTGAAAAATATTCATACCTATGGCGTACTGGCCGACGTAGGTCGGTCGATCGACAATGTACTCCGGGAAAATGATATTCAGTTACTTAGCAAAACAACCCAGTTTATTAACGAACTGATTGGTCAAAACGACGCTCCCTTTATATACGAAAAAACAGGCCGTATCCTGCGGCATTTTATCATTGACGAATTTCAGGACACCTCCTACATTCAATGGCAGAATTTTCGTCCATTGATCAACGAATGTCTGGCCAACAACAACTTTGCCATGGTGGTAGGCGACGTTAAACAGTCGATCTACCGGTGGCGCAATACCGACTGGAGCATACTGGAACACAAGGCTGAGGAAGACATGCAGGCTCATGGTACACACCGAACCATCCTCGACACCAACTGGCGCAGCTTACCCGAAATTGTATCTTTCAACAATGATTTTTTTGGTGAATTTCTGGTAAAATCTAACGAAAGTCTTAAATCGCTCTATAGCACTGCTATTCAGAAATGTGCCAAGGAAAATACTGGTGGAGGCATGGTGATGATCGATGTAAATCTTAAAAAAGACAGCGACGATGAAGAGGAAAACGATGAAAATTTCACTACGCCGGTCATAAAATGGACGATTGACAAAATTCTCCGGTTGTTATCCATAGGCTACCGGCAGAAGGATATAGCTATACTTGTTCGTGAGCGTAAAGAGGGAGTGGAAATAACCGAGGCAATTAATGCCTTCAATCAAAGCCAAACGAATAAAATACATGTACTATCGGCCGAGACTGCCTTACTTACCCAATGCGTGGCCATTAACCTGATACTTGAGGTATTTCAATACCTACTGACCCCCGAAGATACTGTTAATCTTGAAGCACTGAAAATTCATTTCGATCAATTGCATCAAACGATAGAACCTTCGATTGCTGAAAAAACAGATCCCCAAATAGAACCGTTACTCGAACGCTTATCGGTACTTATGCTTAATAATCCCCTCGAGCTGTTTGAGGAAGTAATTCAGGTGTTTCATCTCAACCAGTATCCACCCTTTTTGCCATATATTCAGGCCTTTCATAACTTTTTGTACGAATACTGCATCAATCATACCCCTCAGCTAAGGGCCTTTATGGATTACTGGGAACATAAGAAAGACAAAATAGCCCTTGAAATTTCAGAGGAACAGGATGCAGTGAGGATATTAACTATTCACAAGTCCAAGGGCCTGCAATTTCCCAATGTGATTATTCCCTATTGCGACTGGAATTTGAAATACCGGGGGAATCAGGCTCCCCTGCTTTGGTGCAGGGCCGATAATACCCCGCTCGAATCGCTTCAGTACATTCCCATCCGGTTTTCAAAGGATCTGGAGAGTACAAGTTTTGTTGAGGAATATGAACAGGAACGTACCCGGTATTTTATCGACAACATTAATCTGCTCTACGTTGCATTTACCCGTCCCATGCATCATTTATTCGTGTACGTTCCGAAAGCAACAATTGCATCCGAAGATTGTAAGACAGTTGGGGACTGGGTATACCGGTATATCAAAAACTCGAAAAAAACTCAGGAAGAGGCATCGTGTCTGCACTTCCAACAAGGACAATTACCAAATGAATATCACTCCCATGAAATAGAAACCCACGCAGACTGCCATTTCAGACATTATCCTGTATACTCACCTGTAGGGCGTATCAAACAGAGATCGGCCTTTGGCGGCATGATCGCCCCCTCGATGCAGTACGGCAACGTGATGCATCGTTTATTTCAGCACATTTATTACATCGATGATATAGAAAAGGCTGTTGAAATAGTCATTGCCGAAGGTCTACTCCCGGTACGGGAACGGGCCGCCATCATCGCATGGCTGAAAGACCTGCTGACACGTATGCCGTTTGCAAGCTGGTTCAGCAAAGAATGGAACATATACACCGAAGCTACCGTAGTAGCCCCATCCCAACACCCCTACCGCCCCGACAGAGTTATGGTAAATGACCAGCAGGCCATAGTGATTGACTATAAGTTTGGAACAAAAGAACTCAGCAGCTACAAAACCCAACTGAGAACCTACATGAAATTTCTTGCCCGTATGGGCTACACTCCCGTCGAAGGCTACTTATGGTATGTGCAATCGGGTAAGATCGAAAAAATTGATCCCATTACTGCGTGATGGCCGTGTAAATTTCCTTCTCGGTATGGAAACCGTCGGCAATGATGGTTTGTTTGATATTTTGCACATCCACTACGGTCGGTTTAAGCATAATGGTAGGTACATCCCCCCTTCCGTTGTTCACTGTTGTAATATTTTCATCAGGTTTTTCCCCTTTGATAAGTTTTATTGTCAGCTCGGCTGCTGTTTTTCCTTGGATAGTCATGGGCTTATATACGGTTATTTGCTGAGTACCTTCAATGATACGCCGGCATGCAGGCAGTTCGGCATCCATACCCGTGACCACAACTTTGCCATCTAAACCTTTCTCTTTAAGTGCCCTGATAACACCACCGGCCATGCCATCATTGGCACAGAGCACAACATCAATAGGATCGGTACAGTAATTCAGCACTTTTCGCATAGTGATGTAAGCCTCGTCGGGCAACCATTCCTCAATGTACGTTCTGAAAACCACCTTTATTTTGGAAGAACTTGTATAGGAATTTAAAACCGATTCATATCCTTGCATAATAAGTTCCGCATTTTTGTCTGTTTTATCTCCCGAGATAATAACGTAATTACCCGACGGATGGTGGCTAACAGCAAATTCGGCCATTTGTTTTCCCGCCAGAAAATGATCAAATGAAATAAAAAGATCCAATGGGCAATTTTGAATTAAACGTTCGTAAGCGATGACTTTAATATTCTTGCTTGCTGCCTCTCTGGCAATTACAGCCGCCGTAGTTTGATTTACAGCAATAATTACAATAGCCTTCACCCCATTGTTCATCATTTCCCGGGCCTGGGTTATCTGCTTATTGTCATCGTTATCGGCATTGGCCACAACCACCTCTGCCCCCAGTTCCCGAGCACGTTTTACAAAATTATCTCTGTCTATGGCATAGCGCGCCTCTTGATAGTTGGGTACCATAAAACCTATCAACATCTGTTCCGAATGAGAACATGCTGAAAACATGACTATAAGCCATGTTGAACCGATAATGTTTAGTAAATACTTAATCATCCCCTGCGTATTTTTACTCAAAAATATTTCAATTTTCAAAAGTATGCATAAATTGAGTAAAAATATGTAAAAAAGGTGTAAAATTCTTTCACTCAAGAAGAATTTTTTCATGACATACCCATTAATCAACCGATTGACTTAATTTATTGACACATAGGTAGTATACAGAAATGTTTTATAAACATATACTTGCTGACAACAACGACAAAGGTCTGATTCTCATGTAAAACCTACTAATATCTGGGGTTTAAAAGGGGATCATGCGGGACAAAATAAAGATAAGTTCTGCAAGCCGATGCAACCTTCACAAAATATTATCAGTTTGCGAATATCATCCTTCAATTTTTTTACATATTTTTGGTTAAAATATAACCTATTGAAAACATCTAAAACTTTATTTTTGAGAAAAATAATGATATGCAAGGAAGAAGAAAAAGTGCGGTGAATCTTTTGGCATTGATGCTAGCAGGAATAATGTGGGGATGTAGTGAATCAAAACCCAAAATAGGGTTCATTTTACCAACCTGAATAATAAGCGATACCTGATTGAAAAGGCATACGTAACCGACAAATGCAGAGAAAAGAGCATTGAGTTGTTTTTTGCCTCGTCGGATAATGATGAACAGAAGCAAATAGAACAGTTTGACGAGATGCTTCGGCAAAGGGCCAAAGTAATTATTCTCGATCCGGTCAATCGTTTTACAGCAGCCGTTATGGTCAGGAAAGGCCACGAAGCCGGAATAAAAGTAATCTCGTACGACCGACTGATAGTTGGCTGTAAGCCTGATGCATATATTTCATTCGATGCCAGAAAAATAGGTGAAATGCTCGCCGATTATGCGTTACAGCATCACTCGCAGGGGAAATATGTTATTTTGAACGGCGACAAAAGTGATATCAATGCTGTATGGATACAGGAGGGGATAATAAAACGACTACAACCTGCCCTTGAAGCAAAATCCGTCAGCATCAGCCTAAACATGTTTGTAGAATATTGGAGCGAAGCCGATGCCCGACACATTTTAGACAAATATCTGCATTTAAGTGGTGATACCCCTTCGGTTATTCTGTGCTGCTCTGACCTCATGGCCAGAGGATGTATTACGGCTTTGAAAAATAATAATATAGATGCGAGCCAACTGGTTATTACTGGTCAGAATGCTGAGCCCTATGCCTGCAAGGCAATACTGGAGGGAAAACAAAGCATGACTATTTACAAACCCGTACGACAACTGGCCGATCTGGCGGTAGAAATTGCCTGGCGTTATTTACAAAAGGAATCGGTCGATGAACTGCTACCGTTGCAGATTAACAACGGTACTGCAGATATACCCTCCCGCCTGCTCGATGCGATTACAATTGATGCAGGTTCAATCCAATTATTGATAAAAGAAAACTATCTGACGGCCGAAGAGTTGAAATAACAAGATACTTTTAAAAATCAGAAAATATTCTCCAAAAGGTAAGTCATTAAAAAATGATTGCTGTTCTGTTGAACAGCAATCATTGGGTTATTTGCTCTTTTTCTCTTTTTTTATATCCGGGAAAAAATGCAGTCGGGAGCAAAAAATTTCTTCCGACAAAGTTTTTTGGGTAAAGTTGAACCACGATTTTGGGTTTTGATTTGAGTTTACGATGACCGTATCGCCTTGTCCTGGATATGCTTCAATAGTAATTGGTTTGAGCGATTTACCCTCGAGGGTAACGGAGTAAATTGCATTTCCCTGGGGCGAAAATCGGTCGTTGAAATCGGTTGAGCTCTTATAGGATAATCGGTTGAGGAAGTTTGCTACCTTACTCGAATCGACCGGGGCACCGGCCAGCATCCACTTGTTATCGCGCAGTTCAAGCACAAAACTGGTATCGGCAGGATAGCTAAACTGTATCTTCTCGACCTGAGCAGGATCAAATCGGGCAATAACCTGTTTACGAAACATATTGAAATTTTGGTTAAAAGTAAAAACCAGAAATCCGTCGACGGCATAAACCTCGTTTTCCTTAGCCAGTCGCACGTAGGTAGTGCCGGTGACACCACCCCCTCCGTACATGCCATAAGCTGGTGAGGCGGGCTGATAACTAAAACGTCCCAGATACAGGTCAGCTACCACTTTTTTACCCTGCAATACTTTAACCCTTGTGCCTGCACTGTCGGTGACCTGATAATCGGCCCACTTTTTCCTATCCTTGGAAACCAAGCTCTTAACCTTTAGATCCTGCAAAGAAGAAAGTAGGCTTTTCACCGTATTGTTTTCGGTTTCGGCCTCCAGCTGACCTTTTTTTACCTTCCAATCCTTTCCCTGCAGATAGAAATGGATTTCTGATCCCTTTTCACAGGCAGGATAGAGGAATATTTCGGTCACCTTGGCGGTATCCACCTCAATAAGGTCGGACCGTAGCGTTCGTTCAACCCGCGCATGCTGATACCATTTGACCCCCACAAACAGGAGAATCAGTGCGCCCAGAATGTACAACAGCGTTTTGTTATTCAATGACTTAGCCATAATTTTCCTCCATTCTTTTTATTCTGATATTTCTGTTCATCTGAAACCTGAAAAATCCGTAGCCAATAACCAGAAGAATGGGAATCAAGAAATTAGCCCATTTAATAAACCCTCTGGTTACATCCGAGACCTCTTTGATGGGTCGGGCAGTTATAGTTTTGGTACGGAGGGATATGAGACCAGTTTCGTCGGTCAGCCAGTCGACGCTATTAACAAAGAAGTTAACATTATCGGGGGCCAGGGTTTGTTGTTGCGATCGGTCGTTACCACGGCTATTGATAATAAAATCGCCGCTGGCAATGCACAATATTTTTGATTTTGCAGGCCCCGCAAGCTTTCCTTCAAGGGCAGCAGCCACTACAAGGTTCTTCTGGCGGAAATCATTTTGTGTCCATTGACGTTGCAGATCAAAATATACCGGTAGCGATTCGGAAGAAGATTTTTCGCTGGTAAAAGCAAGCGGAGTAAATTGAACGGAATCGTGAGATATAAATTCTATAGAGCTGGCAAAGGGTAAAATAACTGCTTCGAGCCCCCCTGTAACGGGATGTTTAGCAAAATTCTTAATCAGCGGGATGTAGGGGAACTGGATCTGTCGTATCATCTGGAATCCGCCCAAATTCTGTACTACCTGAATTTGGGAGCAGGCTACGTCGGCAAGGATATCATCCTTAATGAGTATACCTTTTTTCCGCAGCCAATTTTCAAGACCGGTATTCAGGGTAGTACTGTAAGCCGTTTGCAGGTTGGCATTAACGCGACTGGTAGCTACGAGCAGGTTACCTCCCCGCGACAGAAAAGCATCGATCTGATCTAGTTCAGCGGGTTTGATGGAATCCTTTGGCTGAATAATCATCAATGTCTTGATTCGACTGGGGATAGGAGTAGTATCAGAAATATTTACAGGCTCAACATTATAAAGCACGGTTAGTTCGTTGTAGGCCTGAATGATATTACTGATTGAGGGTTCGCCATGACCCTGCAAAAGCCCGATGGTAGGTTTATCGATTACCGAAAGTTTTTTAATAGCTTTCGACAGTTCGTATTCAATTGCCGTACCGGGTTGGATGAAGGGGATAACCTCTTTACGTTCGCCCATGGTAAGCACCACCCCCATATAGGCCTTTTGCTGTTTCATCTGGTCTTTTTCACGAACATCGATGAGCACGGGATGGATACCGGCCTGAACGGCTTCCTGTTCTTTTTCCTCATTTTCGTTGGGATTGATAAATTCATATACAACCATCCCCTTCGAACGGGTGTTGTACTCGACCAGCAGATCCTTTAGATCTTTTCTGCTTTGAGCCACATTGGGGGGCAGATTTTCAGAAAAATAGGCTTTTACCGTCACTGGTTCCTGAAGCTGCTTAAGCAGATCCTTGGTTGCCTTGCTCAGCGTATAATTCTTATCCTCGCTAAAATCAATCCGTAGGAAAAAATCCTGAGAAATCAGGTTGGCCAGCAATACAATGGCCACTACCAGAAGTATGCTTATTGACCATTTATTCTTCATCTGCAGATATTTTTAAGTTAGCTATGCCTTGTTTTTCAGTATTCCTAAAAAAATTCATCCTGAATTTTAATTACCGGTAGAATAAAATCAACCAGCCATTTTACGTTTGGCAATATTGGATTCGGTAAGAAAAAGTCCCAAAAAAATGAGGGAGAAGAAGTAAATCAGATCTTTGGTATCGAGGACTCCACGCTGCAGACTTTCGAAATGAGCCGACAGAT
>Ga0315298_1010013_pt1 | contig 11524 bp, 5 predicted proteins | sample WHS_1_MG_FD_203077 | JGI IMG/M metagenome (GOLD analysis project Ga0315298, IMG submission 203077) | Extremophilic microbial mat communities from Washburn Hot Springs, YNP, Wyoming, USA - WHS_1_MG | ecosystem: Environmental > Aquatic > Thermal springs > Hot (42-90C) | place: USA: Wyoming... | reverse complement strand
AGTGATAACATTGTAATTAGATATGCTAAATTAAGCGATGTTGATGCCATTGTCCAATTCAACTTAGAAATGGCTTATGAGACAGAGGGAATTAGCCTTTCTGTTGAAAAACTAACCGATGGCGTAAAAGCTGTCTTTGATGATAATACAAAGGGGTTTTATGTGATCGCCGAAAGTGATAATAAACCTGTCGGTCAAGCATTGGTGACCTATGAATGGAGCGACTGGCGAAACGCTATATTCTGGTGGATACAAAGCGTATATGTCCTCCCAGAATACCGGGGGGCAGGGATTTTCAAGGCGATTTTCACCTATATTAGATCAACCGCAGAGTCGTCAAACGTCTGTGGTATAAGGCTTTATGTTGAGAGAAATAATCACATAGCCAAAAGTGTTTATAAAAGATTAGGTATGGAAGAATCACACTATGACCTTTATGAACTGATGTTAAAATGATGGAGATTTTTAGGTGTTAGTAAAAAATGTAAACGAGTTTTCAGTAAAAGATGCTTTTAACGATAAAAATTCATCTTACAATTTTGAGGTAAATTCAATTTTCATCAACAAATATAGCAAAAGTATTGGCTATTACGTGAACAGGCTTAGGGCAGGTGCAACCGCAGGCGTTAGAGGGAAGACAGACGTAAAGTTTCGTAATCCTGAGACAGGTGTTTACGAATATATAACCTCTGATAACGAAAATAAGTTAGATTATAAAGATGCCGAAGTCGGCGATCTTGAAGGCGGAGAGATAAACATCGCGTCTGCGGTCTTCCTTGCTCAGGCTTATGCGGAGTTTTTGAAGGATAAACTTAAACGAAAACCATGGCTTTCTCCTAAAACTTTGGTCGGATATGACACAAGGCACTTTTCCAAAGAGATGGGAGAAATTATAACGAGAGTTCTCGCTGGTAATGGATTTCAAGTTATAAGAAACATAAATGATGAGCCTTCTCCAACTCCTGTCAATTCATTACTGACTTATATGCTTGGGTGTATTGGTTCTTTGAATATAACAGCCAGTCATAATCCTGCCGATCAGAATGGCATTAAGCCGAATAACGAAAAAGGTCATCTTGATTCTGACGATGATCTTGAAATATTCCTCAGCTTCATTGAAAATCTATATTCAGATGGCAAAGGTTCGGGAAATATCCTGATAGCCCCTCTTGACGAAAAAATAGAGAGGTTAGATTTTGCTGAGTCATATTTGAAATTCATAGATATTATGATAGATGAGGGCTTTTTGGATATAGACATTATTAACAAAGCCATAAAGGAAGGATGGGGATTTGTCATAGATGGCATTGGAGGAACTGGCGGAGCTATAATGGATAGAACACTATGCCATCTCTTTGGCGAGTCTTGGAAAAATTCCGTCTTGATAATAAACGAAAATTATGATCCCAATATGTTAGGCATTCCAAGACCTGATCCTACGATCCCAGAAGTTATGGAAAAGTCCGGTCTATTGCATAAAATAGCGGAAAACCATAATATTACTGCTGGCGGAACTGGTGATAACGATTGGGATAGGTTCACTTCTGCGATAAAAATTGATGAAGATGATATTCCCAAAGCAAAGAAAGCGGGACTTTATGTTCCTAAAAGAATATCTCCGCCGTTGGCACAATTCACCGCAGATCAGATGTATACTTTATTTGGCGAATATCAGCTTAGACGAATTGCACAAAATAGATATTACGAGCTTTTTGGACAAAAAATTGACTTATATTCTGATTTGATTGATAATGCCATAAAATCAAAACAGATTGATCTGTCTGATTGTTATCTTATCACAACTTATCCGTCTTCTATTTTGAGTGACTATCTCGTCAAATACTATGGTGCGAGACTTATTTATACCAGCGTAGGATTTAAGAATATCGGAAATACGGTATCTGGCGAGTTAGAAAGAGAAATTGAAAAGGACAAAACAAGAAAGATCATTTACGTCCTCGGCAAAGAAGAAAGCGGAGGAAATGGCTTTGGATTTCCAAAAGGTTGGGTAGAAGGTCCTGATGGAAAACCTTGGTTAGGGGCAAAAGATAAAGATACAAGCCTAAACGTCCTTAAACTTATGGAGATTTCCGCTTATGCTTTCTTAAAAAAGAAAAACATCGTTGACTTATATTCCGAAATGTTAGATAGGCTTGGAGTAATTACCTTCTATGAAAGAATAGATTGGTACACACGGGACGAAAAGAAAGAGAAAAGCGATATAGTCAAATCAAAAATAGCCTATGAGATTGACAGTTTAGAAAAACCAGAAAATTCCGCTAAAATTGCAAGATTATTAGGCGATGAGTTGGCGGATAATGAAAAAGGGAAGATAGTTGAGCTAACTGATTCTTATCTGTGGGTAAAGATCGCCACTGAGGACAAAATTTTTAAGGATGGGAGCGAAATAAAAAAGGGAGAGCCGATCTTCAACCGTGTTTATGATGATGAAGACAAAAAACCTGCGAAAATTAAAGGTGATTGGACATTTATGCCTGTTAAGGCGATGGAATATAAATTGAAAAGTGGGGGATATTTCACGATCTTTCATGCGGGAGAAGGACCTAAAATTACCTATTATGATAAAAACAAAAAGCCGATCTATTGGACACTTCTTCGCCCTTCTGGGACAGAAAAAGGTCTTATCAGACATTATAATGAGGTCATCTTTGATAAATCCGATAATCCCGATCCGTGGTCATTAGCAAAATACGCCAAAACCTTTATAGAACATTTTGAGATGGACGCATATTATTCAGATGACTACTATTTGTCACAATTTGGCGAAAGAAGTTTAAACTTTACTCTTAGAGAAAAATATGGGAAATAGATCGGGTTCAAATATAAGTTTGGACAATTTATTATTCAATCGGATTATTTATAAAATCCCTCTAAATCTCCCTTGAAAAAGATAAAGATTACTTAAAATATTCGTGGTAAGCATCTATTGCGGATAGGAAATTCTCTGGCTTGACGTCCTTATGGACAATATTGCTTGTGCAAATTACATGACCGCCATTGCCCCATCCTGCTTTGATACAATCTATCATGGCTTTTTTGCAATCTTCGGGTGTGCCTTGTGTGAAAGTCCATCTTATATCAAGGTTTCCTACAAAGCATATCCGATGACCGTATTCTTTTTTTAGACGTGCTAAATCCATTCCAGCAGCGATGTCAATTTCACCGAAACCATCAACATGTGTTTCTAATAAAAAGTCATCTAAAATTGACCATAGATCACCATCAGATGTATTGTTGACAAACACACCGAGTTTATGCAATTCATCAGCCTGTTTTCTTATCTGTGGCATGATAAACTCGTGATAATGCTTCGGCGAGATCATAGGTCCCTTATCAGAGGCAAGATCGCCCCCTAAACCGATAATATCTGCCCCTATTTTCGCATATTTTGTCGCAATTGATATGACGTTTTTAGTGCAATCATCATAATATCTATGTAATCCATCAGGATTTGAAATAAACCATTCAATTCTGTCTCCAAGAACCGCAATTGGGATACCATAAACGGGTGCAAATATCGCCTTTTCATCGCCTTTTTCTTTGAAAATCTCTTTAACTCGCCTGAAAACATAAAATTGGGGTTCAGGTTCAGATGGATTAGAATCTTCTCTTATCGGTTCAGAAGGATTAGGCTTGCTATAAGTCCTTGTTATACCGCTTTCAGGCAAAAATTCATGTATTGTTGTGCTTGTTTCCCATTTATATTTTGTTATAGGCTTTGGTCTTTCAAATCCCGGTGAAATATTTGTGCTAAGACCGACCATATCAAAGCCTAATTTTTCTGTAATCTGGACGATCTCCTGTGCGTCATTTTCTACGATAGTTTTCCAATCCGCATCCCTAAGCATTTCCATTCTTTCAACAAAACCGCATGGCTTTCCAAGAATAACATCTCTAGTAGGTGAGGCGATAGGATACATTTCACCAATTGGTGTGCGATCTACTTCTTCGTGACGATATGCTCTCAAAACTCTTTCTCTACTGGTCATAAATCACCTCTTAGAAGGTTAATTTGCATTAAGTTAATTAGATTTATAGCAATTATAATACAACAGGATAAGAGAAGGCAAGGTTAAAGGTTGAAAGTTGACTGATCACTACATTGATAATTTAGCCTTTCAATTTATGGAGGAAATATATCACATTTCGAGATTTTTCACAATATATTTACATGAGCCAATTTTATTGCATATTTACAAGGTGATAAATCACCTTGTTACAAAACTAATTTGGTTAATTATATATTTAATCAGATTTATTCTTGAATATTAATCTTTATCTAATGCGATCAGCGCTGCGCCGTAAGCACCATTTAGTTGAGGTTCATCTATCATTTTAACATCTTTGGAAAGCATATCATCAACTATGGCTTTTTCTGCTCATAATCTTCTCTCTTGCTGATTCCATAAGGCTATAAAGCGTTGGAATAAAGAATAAAGTAAATAAAGTTGCTATACTTAACCCACCTAAAACTGTCCTCGCCATAGGGGCTTGCATCTCTGATCCTTCACCAATTCCAAGTGCTAATGGTATCATACCGAATACGGTAGTCAATGTTGTCATAAGAATTGGACGAAGCCTTCTACGTCCGCTTTCAACAATAGCTTCGCGTAATTCTGTCCCTTGTCTTCTCATCAAGTTTATATAATCTACAAGGACGATGGCATTATTGACTACAATACCCGCTAACATTATTATACCGATAAAAGCTGGGATGCTTAAATTTGTCCCCGTCAAAAATAACATAAGTATAACGCCAATTGAAGCGAATGGGATAGAAAACATTATCACAAAAGGATGCAATAGCGATTCATATTGAGATGCCATAACCATATATACAAGCAGAATTGCCAAAGAAAAAGTAATCATTAAAGAAGTATAAGCCTTGCTTTGTTCCTCTTGCTCTCCAGAAAGCTGAACAGTAAACCCTTCTGGGACATTAAAAGACGCTAACTTAGCATTTATATCTCTTGTTATGCTTCCAAAATCTCTGCCCGATATGCCTGATGAAACTGTTATCAGTCGCTCTTGGTTTCGCCTTTGTATAGAGATAGGACCTTTTCCTTCCTGAATGTTAGCGATATTGCTGAGAGGCACACTTGCATTTGTCGCCGTTTTTATTGCAAAAGTTTTAACGTTATCCAATGAAAGCCTATCTTCCTCTTTCATTCTAACACGGACATCGTATTCTTCTCCGCCTTCCCTAAATCTCGTAGCAACTGTTCCTGTAAGCCCAGTGTTTACAGTATTGGCAATAGTCATTAGGTTTAGTCCAAGAGATGAGGCTTTGTCACGGTCAACAAGGACAGTCAATTCTGGCTTGCCTTCCTCTCTACTAATACGGACATTAACGGTTCCTGGAACACTTTCAACGATCTGTTTTACTTGTTCAGCTAATACCGCTCCTATATCAAGGTCATGTCCACGAATATCTACCTCTACCCTTTCTTCTCTACCGCCAAGTAAACGAGTCATCATAGAACCACGTGCAGAGATCCATATCTTCGCATCAGGAAATCCGACAATTTTCCTTCTGAGATCATTTATAACTTCCTCTGTTGATCTCTTGCGAAATTTCTTTTCCACAAGATCGACATTAATATCTGCTAAGTGAGAAGTGCCAGAACCACCGAACCAGCCTCCACCGCCTACATTTGTTCGCATATTTTTCATTTCTGGAACATTTTCTTGGATTATTTTTTCAATCTTTTTGGTAAGTGCATCTGTGATTTGAAACTTTGTCCCTACTGGAAGCTGAATATTTACCGCTATATTTCCCTCATCTACCTGAGGCATAAGTTCCATACCGATCATTGGAGCAAGGGCAAGAACTATTGCCAACATTAAAAGACATATAATAACTACCCAAATCCTGTGATCTAATATCCAATTGAGAGCATTTCCATATTTTATGCTTAGATTGTCAAAGGCTTTTGCCAAAGCATTTTTAATCTTTGATCTATGGTCAGAATCGTCTATTTGCTTGATATGGAGATACCTTGCAGATAGGACAGGCACCAAAGTTAGTGCAACAAAAAGCGATGCGATCAACGAAAACGATATTGTATAAGCCAACTGACTGAAAAATACCCCTTGCATGCCTTCCGCTGCAAAGAACATCGGGAAGAAAACACATAGAGTTGTCAATGTTGAGGCGGTGATCGCTGCGCTGACCTCCTTTGTTCCAATAGAAGCAGATTCCAAAGGTCCTTCGCCCCATTCTCTATGGCGGAAGATATTTTCAAGGACGACGATGGAGTTGTCAAGAAGCATACCAATACCTAACGCAAGTCCACCAAGTGTCATCATGTTAAGCGTTAATTTTGCTGCATACATCAAAATAAAGGTTGATATAATTGCTATCGGAATTGCCAAAGCGATAATGACCGTGCTTCTTATGTTACGCAAGAACACAAGCAAAATCACAATCGCAAGAAAACCGCCTATGATCGCAGACTTTTGCATTTGATTTATTGAGTCTTTTATAAATTTTGACGTATCTCGTGCTACAAAAAGCTTCATACCAGGGGGAAGAATCTTATTGATCTTATCAACCTGCTTTATAACTCTATCTGCTACTCTAACAGTGTTTTCCCCAGCTTGTCTTTGAACGGTGATTGAAATTCCCGGCTCACCTTTTAACCGAGTATCGGACCTTCTCTCTTTAAAAGAATCTTTAACTTCCGCAACTTGATGAAGATATATAGGAGTTCCATTTTTTTGTCCGATAACAGTATTTGCAATTTGCTGTAAGCTCTTGTATTGACCAGAAATACGTAATAAAAGTTCGCTTCTCGTAGTTTCCAAATATCCGCCGGGTTTATCAAGATTTTCGTTATATAAAGCATTGATTATTTGGCTAAAAGAAAGTCCGAGCGACTCCATCTTACTTCTATCTACGTCAACATGAATTTCACGTTCCAATCCGCCACGAATGCTAACTGCGGCTACACCTTTGATCTGTTCAAGTCGGTATTTTATCTCATTATCAGCATATTTGCGAATCTTATCCAGAGGCATATCGCCTGATAGACCAAGAAAGACTATTGGCATACTTGAAGGATCAAACTTAAATACCATAGGATCGCTGGCGTCTTCTGGCAACATATCGCGAACACGTGCAACCCTTTCACGTATATCGTTAGCAGCATCCTTCATGTCCGTTCCCCATGTGAAAGCGATAGTCACTGATGAGCTTCCTTCACTGGAAGTAGATGTGATATTCTCTATGTTCTGTGCGGTGCTAACTGCCCGTTCTATCGGCTCAGTGATAAGCGTCTCAACTTCCTTTGGACTTGCCCCAGGATATGATGTAGATACAGTCAAAGAAGGAAATTCAACATCTGGCATTAGATCAATTGATAATCTTCCCAATGAGAAGACACCTATCACTATAATTGCTATAAAAACCATAAAGGTTGTTATTTGTCTTTTTAAGGCTATATCTGAAAGGTTCATCTTCCTCCCCCACTTCTATCTCCACCAAAAGGACCTTCTGGTTTTTTACCTTGTCTCTTTTCTCCCTTTCCGGGCATTTGACCCTTAGGTCCTTCACCAGCTATTGTGACGTCCATTCCTTCACGAAGTGTATATTTTCCAGCCATTATAAACTCATCACCGGGATTTAAGCCTGATATAATTTGTATTTTAACGCCATCTGTTATGCCTGTCTCAACTTTCTTTTTGACAGCTTTGCCATTATCAACAACATACACAAAAGTTTCGTCAGCTTCTTTAACTATAGCTTCTATTGGAATTAAAGGGACATTTTTATATTCAGTTGTTGTCAATTCAACACGCGTGAACATCCCTGGCTTTAATTTAAGATTTGGGTTATCCGCGGTGATCTCAATATCACATGTCCGCGTTTCTCTATCAATTATAGGACTTATGTTTGTGACCTTGCCTTTGAATATCTGTCCCGGATAAGCGTCAGGTTTTATTACAGCCTCTTGATTAAGCTTTACATCTACTATATCCCTTTCAGGCACTTTTGCGATGATTTTAACAACATCAATATCAACGATAGTAAAAAACGGTTTTGTTGTAGATGCTGTATCCCCTTTATCCATAAACCTTTGGGCGATAATCCCGTTTATAGACGCCCTGACAATTGATTCTTCTAACCTTTGTTTAACAAGATCAAGAGAAGCTTCTGCTTTCTTTACTGCTGATCTTGCTTGTTCAAGCTCTTTTTCCCATGTTCCTGCCTCTTTTGATGCTAATGCTAAATCAAGTGATGCCTGTGCATTCTCAATTTGTGCTTTTGCTGAATCTATATTTGTCTTTTTAATGTCAATTAATCTTTTATTCTCTATTGCTGATTCTAACGAAGTTTTAGCTGCTTCTACTTGTTCTTTTAAAATCTCTAAATCCTCTGGTCTTACTCCCTCTTTAATCAAAGAATATTGGGCGTAATAGATGTCATACTGTAATTGTGCAGACTCCACTTGTTCTTTGGCGATCATACCATCGTTATAAAGGGCTTGCAGTCTGTCTAAATTTTTCTTTGCATTTTCCATTCTTGCTTTGGCTGGTTCTAATTCTTGTTCTCTTGCCCCTGCAATAGCGGCATCAAGACGCGCCTGAGCAATCTTTAAATCGCTATTAGCTTTTTTAATTTGAATATCTGCTTGTTTTGTTTGTAGTTCAAGGTCTAACTCTGCCTGTTTTAATGCAGAAGTCAATCTGTCAAGATTACTTTTAGCTTGCTTAAAATCGGTTTCAGATTTAACAACAGCGATAGGAGAGGTTTTATCATAAGCAGCCTTTGCACTTTCAAGGTCAGCTTCTGCTTGACGCTTTTGAATTTGAAAAGCTGTGGAATCTATCTCCGCTAATATCTGTCCAGCTTTTACGCGATCGCCTTTATCAGCCAAAAGTTTAATTATCTCACCAGACTGCTTAGGATAAATTGTTACTTCTGCACGGGCATTAATAGTCCCTGTTACAAATATCTTTTTTGTGATGTTGCTGACCTCAACTTTCATCGTTTCCACAGGGACACTCATCGGTCCACGACCACTCGCCATCGTTCCAGCAGATTTTTGTTTCCCTTTAACTACATAGGCATAAACTACCATACCGATAAGGACGGCAAATATTGCGATAATTACGATAGCTTTTTTCACAAATGACTCCTTTCCAAAGCCTGTTGTAGTATAAAATTAAATCGTTCAGTAATTATTCCTCAAATGCTATATTTAATCTATCCAACGTAACTCCTTGACTTTGGTATAGATTGACAACTGATTTACGATAGTCAATAACTGCTCTGAGACGGTTTTTCGTTGCAGTAGCAAGATTTGCTTGAAATTGTAACAAATTATAGCTTGTGCTAAGCCCAAGAGAATATTTCTTTTCTTCTGTAGCCAAGACTTGCCTTGCGAACTCCTCTGCCTTAGTTGTGGCTTGAATACGTTTAATCCCTGTATCAAGCTGACGGACAGCAGAACGGACATCTGCAATGACCTGTTGCTCTTGATCTTTAAGTGCCAAAAGTTTTTGCTCTTTCTCTAACTGACTCTTTTTTAGGTATCCGTTATCTGATCTTCCACCTAATGGCATACGAAGGGCGATACCTGCTGTCCAAGTCCTATTTTCCGCTTTCCCTACCTGGGAATATGGTTCACTGAATTTATCTCCAAGTCCATTTAGACTTAGACTTCCATCTAAATCTATTATTGGGAGTTTTTGATTTTTTGCTAATTTAACTGTTAAATCGCTATTTTCCACATCTAACTTCGCTTGTAAATACTCAGGTCGCTTTTCCAATGCCAAAGCTATGCTATCTTGAATATCAACTGATATTTCCTCAGATATTGGTGTATCGGTCGGTATAATAGATATTTCCCATTGTGATTCATCTTGTATTATGTTAGTTATCCGTTTGAGTTTATCTTCTGCATCTTTGATAGCATCTTTTGCCGATAGGACATCTGCTTCGCGTGAAGCCACTGCTGATTGTGCCTGAAGAATATCGCTTAAACTTGCTTTGTCATTCTCTTTAAGCTTTATATTTAGATTTAATAGGTCTTGTGCCTGTTTAAGTGCCAACTCTTGAACTTTAAGGTTTTCTATGGCAAAGACAAGCTCCCAATAGGTATTTTGAACGTCTGTAAGATTTTTTATTAATTGAGATTTAAGTCGGAGAGTAGATATATCTTTATTATTTTTTGCTATTATTATGGGAATTCTGTTCAAACCGATGCCAAACCCTTCCATCAAAGGTTGACTTATGCTAAAAACTGTCCCTGAACGATATGCAGGGTTCAAGGATTGAGAAATGGAATCACCATCAGAACGACTGCTATTGAGGGATATGCCGTATTCTCCGCCAGTTATTATAGGGTCTTTAATGCCGAAACCAAATGATTGGGCATTAGTTTTTTGACTGACAGATTTGCCTTCTGAACTGCTTGTATTTATGTTAAAGCTTAATGATGGATCATATCTGCCTTTTGTCATTAATAGGATAGAATCTTGTATTTGAGGGTTTAAGTTTTGGATACGTATGTTCAGATTTGATTTTAAGGCAAGCGATATGCAGTCTTGAAGTGAAAGCTCAACCTGTTGATTAGATTCTTCTGCATTAACATAAAAAGCAACAAAGACAATGCCCAACAATGCAAGTAGAAGAATGTTTACTGGTATTTTGTGCATTAACATCCCCCTTCAGTTAGATCAATACAAACAAGTCTTATGTCATTTAACATAATAACAAATTTGACGATATAGACTTCTTTAAGTTTATCTATTATTTCATTTATATTTGCTTTTATCAAAGCCTTTAAGACCGATTTTTTCCAAGTCAATAGGGTTAAAACCTATTTTAAGGGCGGGAGAGCTATCTTTAAGTTCAGGCTTTTCATCAGAGGTGAGCATCGGATCGGCAATAATGGAATTTTTATCAAATCCCAATCCTTGCCATGCAGAAAAACTGCCTTCTGGTGTGATTTTTAGGTTTTCGTCAAGTAGATTCAATCCTCCAGTGTGCCAATAGATATTATAATCACATTCCGAAAGTCGATCAGGTCGCCAAGTATTCTGCCAACTATACCACAAGACAGATTTTGTGCTGTTGAAAACAACTATATTATGACGAAAAACATTGCCAGTCATAAAATCATCTCTTGGCTGAAGCGTCATTTGACGTTCTGATCCATTCATAAAGATATTATTCTCAAATACGTTATTTTTTCCGCCATGTATGCAGATTGCACCTACAACTGTTCCATCAACAATATTGCCATATACAGTCGTTCCACTGCTATAGTCGTCAAGATATATTCCCCAAGTAAAGTAAGGGCTTATAATCTGTCCATCGGGAGTTGTGTTCATGCCGACAACGTTGCGAATATAGTTAAATCTGATGATGTTTCCGCCGATCTCATAATCACGTCCTAATGTCTCTATTGCCCCTGTATCATTAGTTTCAAGGTTTGAATCTATTATCTCGTTGTATTCTGCAATATTGTTATGCGAAGAAGCACCTTTACCATAA
>Ga0315298_1010012_pt1 | contig 11526 bp, 6 predicted proteins | sample WHS_1_MG_FD_203077 | JGI IMG/M metagenome (GOLD analysis project Ga0315298, IMG submission 203077) | Extremophilic microbial mat communities from Washburn Hot Springs, YNP, Wyoming, USA - WHS_1_MG | ecosystem: Environmental > Aquatic > Thermal springs > Hot (42-90C) | place: USA: Wyoming... | reverse complement strand
TGTTCCTCCAGCGAGCGCCGCTCAGTGACATCGCTCAGGAAATGCAGGGCGGCGGGCCTACCCTGCCACGGGATCATGGTGGTGCTTACCTCCACCCATCTCATCTTTCCCGCACTGTCTACGACACGGACAGGCGCCGCCACTCGCTTGCCCACCACGGCTTCGCGCTCCGGCATGAGCGTCTGTTGCTCCTGTTGAGGCAGGAACTCCCGCATGGGTCGGCCCAGGAGTTCATCGGGCGAGGAAACGCCGAGCAACTCGGCTGCCTTACGGTTGGCGAAACGCAGGGCGCCATCCTGGCCGACCAGTATCGCCTCGTTGGCGTTCTCCACCAGCGTTCGGTAACGTTGCTCCGCTTGCCACCGCTCCTCCTGGGCGCGCACACGAGCCAGGACAAGGCCTACCTGTTCCACAACGAACTCCAAGAGGGCCTGGTCTTCGGGGCCAAGCCGCTCGCCAGGTTCATATGTCTCCAGTGCGATAATGCCATAGGCGCTCCCGTCCTCTTCCTTTAGGGGCACGCCGAGGTAGTACAGAGGTTCGGGTACCCGTGCGGCGATTTTGCCCTCCTCTCGGAGCCTGGCCAGGGCGGCGCTGTCGAGCAGAACCGGCCTGCCCATCTGCAACACTAGCTCTGCCAGGCCCTTGCCGTCGGAACGTGGGTCTGGGCGCGGGCGCTGGTCCTCAGCGAAGTACGGGAAGGAGACAGTATTCCTCTCGCGGTCGTACAAGGCGATGTACAGGCTCTCGGCCGGCACGAGCTCCTGCAGCGCCCGATGCACCGCCGGGCAGAGTTCGGCCAGGCCGCCGGCGCCGGCTGCCGCCTGAGCGATGGCTCTCACGGCGTCGTTAGCCTGCTCCAAGCGCCTCTGCCAGGTGATATCCTCACCGATGCTGGCCGTGCCAACGATGTTGCCCTCTGGGTCTCGCAAGAAAGAGTTGTGCCAGCGGATCAGGCGCCTTTCCCCTGAGCGGGTGAGGATGTGGTTCTCGTACTGCGGCGGGAACCGCTCGGCTTTGGCGGCTCCGTTAAAGGCCTCTGCCCGAACCTGTTGCCGCTCCTTGGCGGGAACAAAGGTCTCGAACCAGTTACGCCCCACGAGCTCTTCCAACCCCCAGCCCGTTAGCTGCAGCAAGAAGGGATTGGCGTAGGTGATGTTGCCCTCACGGTCAAGCATTACTGCGACCAGGCGCAGCCCGTCCAGCACGTCTCGAAAGCGTCGCTCCGAGGCCTCCAAAGCAGCGGCGCGGCGGACGAGTTCCTCCTGCGTCTGCCTATACTCAGTGACATCGGCAGCGTAGTGCATGTAAACGTCATGGCCCAGCGGCACCCACCACGTATCCCAGTACCGCCCTTCCAGGAGCACTTCCGTCCGGCGCGCCTGGCCCTCTTCCAGCGCTTCCTCGGCCTGGCAGAACCAGCAGCGGGTGCCCGGCAGGGGAACGCCTGTGGCTTGATATGCGCTCCGCATATCGGGGCTTATCGTTGTCAGCTTGTGGATGCCCTCCCAGCAATACTCACCTACATCTGCCCACTCACGCCCCGCACGGTTGCAGGCCAAGATCCGGCGTTGGCGATTGATGATCCAGGTCGGGTGAGGCAACCCTTCCACTACCAGCCGCAGCAGTTCATCATCTCGATGTTTCTCCGCATCGTCTTCCCCGCGGTCGGCGACGGCGAAGATGGCGCCAACGAAGACTTCGGGCTGCCCGCCTGCACCAGCTACGGTCGTGCCGATCTCCTCCAGCCGAACCTGGCGCCCATCTCTGGTCAGGCACCTGTACTCGAGCCGCAGGGAGCCGCCCTGGCGGTGCCACTCGTCTATCGCTGCCGCGACTCTTGCACGATCATCGGGGTGTACATGACCCACTCGTAGGCCCGGGTCGCGGGTCCATTCTTCGACAGTGAAGCCGAGCAACGTCTCGATGGCAGAATTGAGAAAGATGTACCGCAAACCGCCATCGGCAGTGAGGCGATAAGCGTAGACTACAGCGCTCAGCCGGTCCGCGATGGACGCCCAGTCCTGTTCATCGTACCGTTGCGGCGGCTCTTGGAGCATCGGTGCTTGCCTCCACACACCAAGGTTACAGGCTGCCAAACCCCATTTCCAAGTGAATGGAAACTTGTCCGGCCAGCCACCTGGGAACCACTGCTTGACAATTATGCCGTAGCAGGTCGAATTCCGGCAAGAGGACCAAGCTGTGGCCCAGGGGGCAGGTGGCCGTGGCTGCCAGTGAGCCTCCGACAGCGTGATCGTTCGGCGCCACGAGTTGAAATGCGGGCTTCAGAACGTGGCCATGATCGGCCGGAAAGCACGCAGGTCGAAACCCGCAAGAAAAGAAAAACCCATTGACACGTCTCGAGTTACGCCGCTATAATTGCTTGTTCGTGAATGAGGTCGGCCAGCGAATTGGTCACTGACAAGACCCTCATGTGGGCTCCCCGCCAAGCCATGCCAAAGGAGGTGCAGCCGATCAGAAGGGCGATATCCGCTTCGGACCCTGAAACGCAACGATCGTGGAACTGAGTTCAGCAATGCATTCCTGCGCAGAGCGATTTGGAGGAGACTGAAATGCCGAAGAACCTTTCGCGACGCGGTGTACTCCGAGCTTTCGCCGGTGGCAGCATTGGGTTGGCTGTGGCCAGCCTCAGTGCCTGCGGTGCCACTCCTAAGCCTGCGGCCACAACGGCAGCACAGGCAGGGGCGACCAGCGGCGGCAAGGCTTTTCTCAACTACTGGACCGGTTGGAGCGGCTTTGAGTTCGATGCCCTCCAGAAGATTGTGGATAAGTTCAACGCCGCTAACCCCGATGTCTTCGTCAACATGACTACAGTGTTCGGGCAGTACGACAAGGTGCTCACGGCAATTGCCGGTGGCAACCCGCCCGATGTGGTGTCAGCAGTATGGCTGCAGCAACTAGTATCCATGGCAGCACGTGACGGCCTGATCCCTCTCGAGGCCTATGCCGACAAGGACAAGATTGACGGCAGCGCCTATTTCAAGAACTGCTGGGACGCCTGGCATTACGACGGTCATCTCTGGGGGCTGGCGATCACGGTTAACGCCAACGTCCTCGCCTATCGCCGCGACATTTTCAAGGAAGTTGGGCTTAACCCCGACACCCCGCCCAAGACGATCACCGACCTGGACGCTGAGACCAAGGCGCTCGACAAGATAGACGCTAACGGGAATATTCAGCGCTACGGGCTGATGCCTGGCGGCTTGTTCTGGTGGGGGCTGGTGTTCGGCGGCAACTTCTACGACGAGAACAACAAGAAGGTCACCGCGAACGACCCGAAGATTGTCGAGGCCCTGAAGTGGATGCTTACCTACGCAAAGAAACTCGACATCACCAAGGTGGAGGCCTTCCAGGCTGGCTTTGGGGATTACATGAGCCCACAGAACGCCTTCTTTGTCGGCAAGGAAGTAATCAGCCAGGTCGGCGAGTGGTTCATCTCCTTCGTGAACAAGTATGCGCCCGGGCTTGACTACGATTTCATGAGCGCTCCTGCGCCTGACGGCGGCCGGCCCGATTGCACGACATTCGGCGGCAGCGTGTTCACGATCCCCAAGGGCGCCAAGAATCCCGACGCCTCGTGGAGATTCATCAAGTTCGTCAGTGAAGACGAGAACATGGGCGAGTTCGCCTTTACGATCCACAACATCCCGCCCAAGACGAAGGTGGCCAACGAGAGCCGGTTCATAGACGATCCGAAGTTCAAGAAGTGCGTGGATCTCTACACCGGCAAGAACGTCTTCGGCCCGCCCAAGACTCCGGTCACTGACTTCTATTTCACCAAGATGGACGAGGCCGAGAGCGCCGTGAAGCACGGCACCAAAGAGCCTCAGGCCGCCCTGGACGAGTTGACCAAGCTGGTACAGGACGAACTGGACAAGGCTCTGAAGCACTGAGGCAGCAACTGGCTAAGCCTGCCGCTAGTTTCACTTCCTGCCACAGCGCCAGAGGGCTACGCCGAAAGCGGCGTGCCCTCTGGCAAAGCGCGGGTCAATGCAAAATTGACCTGGCACTACCAAGCGCCATACCTGCGCCTCTGAGAGGTCATTTCGATGAGTAGTGTCTCGCTGCAAAGTCGCCGATCAGCTGCCAGATCTCGTGCGATCGAAAGGCGAGAGTTGGTGAGGGGGCTCCTGTTCATCTCACCGGCGATCGTTGGCTTTGTCATTTTCACGATCTTCCCGATCATCAGTTCGTTGTACTACAGCTTCACCGACTATAACGTACTGCAGTCTCCGGCCTGGGTCGGCGTCAGCAACTATGTCGCTCTGTTCAAAGACAGCTTGTTCTCTCTGTCGCTGCGCAATACCCTGTTTATGGTTGTGTTCGGTTTGCCGATCCACCTGGTGTTCGACCTGCTGATGGCCCTGCTGCTGAATACGAAAATCAGGGGCCTCTCGGCATATCGCACGGTGTTCTACCTGCCCTCCATAACGCCGATCGTAGCAACGGCAGTGCTCTGGCTCTGGCTGTTCAACGCCCAGTATGGACTGCTGAACACGGTCGTATCCGGGCTCGGCTTCCGCACTATCGGCTGGCTCACCGACCCCAAGATGACCAAGCCCTCGCTCATTTTCATGGGCATGTGGTACGGCGGTAACACCATTCTCATCTACCTGGCATCGCTGCAGGACGTGCCTTCGGAGCTGCTCGAGGCGGCCGAGTTAGACGGTGCCGGGAGCGTGTCAAGGATACTGAACGTGGTCCTGCCGATGATCTCGCCGGTCATCTTCTACACCCTGGTCATCAACTTGATCGGCTATTTCCAGTACTTCACTGAGGCCTGGGTGATGACGGCATCGCGCTCGGGGTCCGCGGGCGGTCCGGCAAACTCGCTAATGTTCTACGCAATGTACCTCTACCAGAACGCTTTTCAGTTCTTCCGGATGGGCTACGCCAGCGCCCAGGCCTGGATCCTGTTCGTTATCGTGCTGGCAGCGACTGCTGTCCTGTTCCGAAGCTCCGGGTGGGTCTACTACCGGAGTGCCAAGTAGGTAAGGAGAACCACTGTGGCAGTTGAGTCATCTTTGAGCCGGCTACGTGGTCTGCGCAGCAGCCGCAGCCGCAGAACGAAGCAAGCTAAGGCCTTCGCATACATCGTCTGCACGATAATCGGCATCATGTACATCTTCCCATTCTACTGGATGGTCATAACTGCCCTGAAGACCGATGTGCAGATCTTCAAGTGGCCACCGGACCTGATTCCGCTGACTCCGGTCTGGAGCAATTTCATCGAGGCCACCCGCTATATCCCCTTCTGGCGTTATATGGGCAACACAGTGGTCATATGCACTCTGGCCGTGATAGGGACCGTAATCTCCTGCGTACTCACCGCTTACGGTTTCTCTCGTGTCAACTGGCGTGGCCGTGACGTTGTCTTCGCCGTCTATCTGAGCACGATTATGCTGCCCGGCCAGGTGACTATGATCCCGCTCTACATCGTTTTCCGTAACCTCGGCTGGGTCGGTACGATCAAGCCACTCGTCGTGCCCACGTTCTTCGGCAGTGCCTTCTATGTGTTTCTATTGCGCCAGTTCATGATGACCATCCCGGTCGAGCTCACCGACGCTGCCCTTATTGACGGCGCCAACGAAGCCCAAACCCTGTGGAGCGTCATCCTGCCTCTGCTCAAGCCAGCCATCAGCACCGTGGCTCTTTTCACCTTCCTTGGTAACTACAGGGACTTCCTCGGCCCCTTGATCTACCTGACCGAGCAGAAGCAGTGGACGATCTCCCTTGGCCTTCAGATGTTCAAGAATATGTATGGGGCCCAATGGCAGTTGATGATGGCGGCCTCGGCTCTCACTATGCTGCCTACAGTCGTCCTCTTCTTCTTCACGCAGCGCACCTTCATCGAAGGCATCACCATGACCGGCATCAAGAGCTAGCCCCGCGGTCGGACTGATGCGCAGGGGGCGCAACCCCTGCGCATCAGTCGTTCTGGGACCACTCTGTTCCGTCAAGCCCTCAGATGACACGGGACGACAGCGCGCCTACCCAAAGCGCACCGGCGGATCTGGAGTGCGAGCCTCTGGCGTGGCTGTGAAGGTAGCTTCTCCTGCGCTTGGGCGCCCTTGAATCTGGGCCGCGCGAGCAAGTCCAGTGCCTGCCCATTCCCGCCGGCAAGACCAGGCGCCCCATTTGCGCTTCGCCAGCCTTTGCGCCAAGCTCTGCCGATCAGTAGGCAGTAGTCTGAGCCAGTTGCTTGCGGAGTGTAACCGGATCACGTGTCCACAGTCAGCGAAGAGAGTGCCAGGGCTGGACTGGCGCAGGCTGTTGAGCAGCCGCTCAGGCAGCGCGACTGGCGAGTGTTAGCGGCCTTCATCGGTGCCGGCGTGCTCTGGGGCGTGGGCTTTCCCTTCGGCAAAGTCGCTTTCGCCCAGCTCGGCCCGGGCCATGTGGTCCTCTACCGCTTCGTTCTCGCCACAGCTGTGCTCATGCCCCTGGCGGCGCGGCACAATGGCGGGGCCAGTTTCTGGCCCAAGACTGCTGACTTGCCACTGTTCGTGGCTACAGGGCTGCTCTCGATTAGCCTGACGTTCACCCTCCAGTTCGCTGGCCTACAATACACGACTGCCGCCAGCGCTGCCCTGGTCATGGGCGCCGCTACGCCCCTGCTGGCCGTGGCGGCCGTTCTCTTCACGGGCGAACGTCTCAGCCTTGGAGGATGGCTCGCGGTGCTGGTTTCGACCCTCGGCGTCATTCTAATCGTCGGTGGTCCGTCGTCGCACGGCTGGCTGGGCGACATCTTGGTGGCTCTCTCGGCCGTCTCAACGGCCGCGGGGATCTTGCTCAGCAAGCGCCTGATGCAGCGCTATTCGCCGATGGTGACAACCGCCTGGATGGTTGCCTTCGGTAGCCTCGCACTAGTGCCCGTGGGGCTCCTCTGGAATGGACTGCCCAGGTTCTCGCTTTCGGCCGAGGTCTGGGCAGCCGTACTGGTGCTGGGCCTGGGCTCGTCAGCCCTCAGCTATCTGCTCTACAATTGGGGCCTGGAGCGTTTCGAGGCCGCCCGGGCCAGCATCTTTCTGAACCTGGAGCCTGTAGTCGGGGCGGTACTTGGCCTGTTCATGCTCGGCGAGAGCCTCTCCCTTTCCGCCGTTATCGGAGGTGCGCTTGTTCTGGGTGCGGCGGTGTACGTATCGCGTGCCTGAGAGGCTCACTGCCGCGCGAGGCTGGCCCCGAGCCCCGGCCATATCGGTTGTCGAGAGGCACTCAGTTGGTTGCCCGTCAGTGCAGAGCGGAGGTGAAGCATGCCCAAGATTGCCATTATCGGTGCGGGAAGCCTGGTGTTCTGCAAGACCCTCATCCTCGACATTCTGGCCACACCTGGCCTGGAGGGAAGCGAGTTCGCCCTCATGGCTCCCAGCACCCGCAACACCACGCAGGTGGAGGCGTTTGTCAACCGTGTCATCGCCGCCAATCGTCTGCCAGCGAGCGTCGGCATCACCACTGACCGTCGCGAGGCCTTGCGGGGCGCCGACTATGTCATAGCGACCTTCCAGATCGGCGGGCTGCGGGCGTTCGAACACGACTACCGCATCCCCATGCGCTACGGCGTCGACCAGTGCATAGGGGACACATTGGCGCCTGGGGGCATCTTCCGCGCCCTGCGCACCATCCCCGTCGCTCTGGACATGGCTCGCGATATGGAAGAGTTGTGCCCAGAGGCGACGCTTCTCAATTACGTCAACCCAATGGCCATGGTCGGCTGGGCCTTGGGCGAGACCAAGGTACGGTTTGTGGGCTTGTGCCATGGCGTACAGACGACCCTTGGCCTCATCGCTGGCTATGTAGGCGTGCCCAAGGAGGAGATAGACTATCTCTGCGCCGGCATCAACCACATGGCCTGGTTCCTCAAACTCGAGCATCGCGGCCAGGACTTGTACCCGCTGCTGCGCCAACGCTTCGAGCAGCCCGAGTACTACGCTAACGAGAAAGTGCGCGGCGAGGTGTTTCGCCAGTTCGGCTACTTCATGACCGAATCCAGCGGCCACCTATCTGAGTACCTGCCCTATTTCCGCAAGAGCCAGCACGCCCTCAGCCAGTATTGCGACGAACCGGATTTCGGTGGCGAGTCCGGCGCGGCGCTGAACTGGAGCAAGCGCGTCGCCGAGAGGGGGAAGGGCCTGGAGCTCAGCCAGGAACCTGAGACCTTGCCAGCGCGTTCGGTGGAGTACTGTTCCTACATCATCGAGGCCCTCGAGTTTGGCAAGACTTTCCGCTTCAACGGGAACCTGCGCAACAATGGCATGATAGCCAACCTGCCGGCGGATTGCTGCGCCGAGGGACCCATCTATGCCGACGGGAGCGGCCTCCACCCCACAATCGTCGGGGAACTGCCGCCACAGTGCGCAGCACTCAACCTGAGCAACATCTCCGTCCAGCGTTTGGCGGTGCAAGCCGCCATCTCGGGCGACCCTGAGCAGGTGGTCCATGCCTGTGCTCTGGATCCGCTGACTGCATCAGTGCTGACCATCAAAGAGATACGCGAGATGGCAAGCGACTTGCTGGAGGCGGAGAGAGAGTGGCTGCCTCAGTTCGAGGGAAAGGCTGTGCGGCCAACACCCACGATCGTCATTCCGCCTGGGTTGAAGCGTGCTGAGGTGCCGGTGGACCCGGCGCTCGCTATCGCTCGCCGTTTCAGCGAGTTGTCTCGGTAGTTCTCGCTTCCGGTTGGCGACGAACCGTCCAGACTCGCTTGATGGTTGCCAGGTGGCTCGGCGTCGCCTGCCGGCCGCCAGCTGCACAGCCGATCGCCTTGCCGCGCGGCTTTCCCGGTCCGAATCCGGGCCGATCCGCCGTCTGCCGCACTTGAAATGTCCTTAGCAAGGTGCTATAATATGACTTACTCCCTGTCAGTAAGTAAGACATGCAGGGAGCCGCGAGCAAAGGTTGCTTTTCCCAACGAGGACGTGGCGAAGGACCAACGAGGGAGAGTTGCCTAGCTACACCGCGCGAAGCAAGAGGCAATCGAGGGCTGAAAGCCGCAACCAGCCGGCGACCGTCGGCCTACTGCGCAGCATCAACCGCGCCGCCGTTCTGGACACGATCCGGCGCTACAGCCCGATCTCCCGCTCCGAGATCGCCCAGCGCCTTGGGTTGAGCCTGCCCACGGTCATGCGCATCGTGGATGGGTTGCAGGCCGAAGACCTTGTCCGCAACGGCGGCAAGGGCGAATCCACTGGCGGTCGGCCCTCCCCTTTGCTCGAGTTCAACGGCAACGCCTACGCCGTTGTCGGCGCGGACCTCGGGGGCAGCCGGATGTATGGCACGGTGGCTGACCTCTCGGGGAACATCCAGTACGAGGTGTATCTGCCACGTTCTAGCGACCACGTGCAGCAGCTCTTCCGCCTCCTGGACGACCTCCTGGCCGCGCCCAGGCCCGATGGCCAGCAGGTTCGCGGTATCGCCGTCGGGGTGCCCGGTATCACCCGCGCTCGCGAGGGCGTCGTCACCTACGCTCCGTCCCTATCCTGGCGGGAACTGCCGCTCGCTTCCCTTCTCAGTGAACACTACGACTTGCCTGTGTTCATAGAGAATGACGTGAACCTGGCCGCCTTGGGCGAGATGAGTTTCGGCGCCGGGCAGGGAGCGCGGGACCTTATCGCCGTCACCGTCGGCATAGGCATCGGCGCCGGGGTCATCATCGGCGGCGCGATCTACCGCGGCCACAACCAGGCGGCTGGCGAGATCGGCTACCTGCTGCCGAGCCTGCAGGCGTTGGGTAAGCGGTACGATGAATTCGGCGCCTTCGAGGCGCAGGCCTCGTGCCTCGGCCTGGCCGAACGTGCCCGCCGTGCCGCCGCCGAGCGCGGTCTTGTGCAGGCAAATGCCTCTTTCGCCAGCGACCTGACAGCCGAGGATGTATACGCCGCCGCCCGCCAAGGCGAGGCATGGGCCAGGCAGGCCGTCGCTGAAACGGCGGACTTGCTGGCCCTCGCCATTGCCAACATGGCTGCTCTGCTGAACCCTGAAGTCGTCATCCTGGGCGGTAGCGTCTCCGGTGCGGGCGACCTGCTCATTGAGCCCATCATCGCTCGCCTGCAGGGGGTGGTTCCCTTCCCGCCCCGGGTTGTCGCCTCCCAGCTTGGCTATCGCGCGACGGCCATGGGAGCTATCATGCTTGTGCTTGGTGCTACCAGCGAGTTTTTCGTCGTGAGTCGTGTGCCGTGATCGGAGCGTGCGGCCGGCGGCGATGCGGAGTGCAGACAGGATGCAGGAGGGCGATGCGCCTTTCGTCTGAGCAGTTGAGTGGCGCAATGGCGCCGGATGCGCCTCGCTCATGTCTCGATTCCGAGCCGGAGGACCGCGGTTGATCGCAATCCCGGGCGTACAGGAGTTGTGCGCCAGACCTACTTTGGCATTTTGCCAGGAGGAAAAGACATGTCAGCTTTGAACATCCGCATGAGCAAGCGCCACCTACTGAAGTTCATGGGTGCCGCCGCTGGTGCAGCAGTGTTGGCCGCTTGCGGCGCAACGCCGGCTGCTCCAGCAGCCACGACTGCCCCCTCAGCGCCTACAAGCGCTCCGGAGGCACCGACAGCAGCCGCAGCCACCACTGCGCCTGAAGCTACCAGTGCGCCATCTTCGGGCGGCGCCTCGGTGCAGGCCACGCCCACCCCGGGGGGCAACGTCGCCGTTGTTGAAGGCGGTGCCGTCGCCGAGACCATCGAGGATGGCCAGAAGGCCTATGGCAGCTACGACAAGGCGACAGTGCCAGCAGTCGAGATCCTGCTCTGGGGCCCTCCGGGTGACGAGACGGATCCCGAAATCCGCGCGATCAAGGCCAACGTCAAAGCTTTCAACGATGCCTACCCGAACATCAAGACGACCTACGAGCCGATTCAGTGGAGCGACATTGACACCAAGGTGAACGCTGCCCTGGCGGCGAAGCAGGGACCCGACATGGTGATGGAGGCGGACCGCGAGGGCGAGTTTGCTCGCCGTGCCGCCATCCGTGATATCACCGAGGAAGTCCTGCCCATGGATTACATCCAGGGGCACAAGTTCTACCAGGTGCGTCCCCTGGACGATGGCAAACTCTATTGGCTGCACACCTGCGCCATGGGCCCGATCATCTATGCCAACAAGAAGATCCTGGATGCAGCCGGCGTCAAAGTAAGCGATGTGCCGAAGACGTGGGATGAGTTCGGCAAGTTCGCCCAGCAGTTCGTCAAGAACGAGGGTGGGCAGATGTCTCAGGCGGGCTTCTCCTTCAATGGTTACGCCCGCTACATCTGGAACGACATGATGTACCAGCAGAAGGCCCACGTCTACAACAAGAAGAAGAGCTTCATCAACAGCCAGGAGAGCGTCAACGCCTGGCAGATGCTCGTTGACATGTACGACAAGTACAAGGTCAACGACCGATCCTTCCTGAACTATGATGAGGCTTTCGGCACCGGCAAGTCGGCTTTCGTCCAGGTTTGGACGTGGTTCGGTAGCACGCTCGAGGCGAACTACCCGGATATCGAGTGGGTCCCCGTCACCTACCCCACCTTCACG
>Ga0315298_1010009_pt1 | contig 11528 bp, 7 predicted proteins | sample WHS_1_MG_FD_203077 | JGI IMG/M metagenome (GOLD analysis project Ga0315298, IMG submission 203077) | Extremophilic microbial mat communities from Washburn Hot Springs, YNP, Wyoming, USA - WHS_1_MG | ecosystem: Environmental > Aquatic > Thermal springs > Hot (42-90C) | place: USA: Wyoming... | reverse complement strand
GTCATTGGCAAAATTTATCCGCAAGGATTACGATCCTTCGAAACACTACTATGCCATGGGGATCGATATCGATAGGTGTATCGGTTGTGGCCGATGTATGGAAGCCTGCAAAACGGAAAATAATGTTCCCCCAAAACCATACTATTTCCGTACCTGGGTGGAAAGGTATGTGATCAAAAATGACGGCGAGGTTCTGGTAAATACGATAAATACGGGCCTTGTGGAGGTGCGAGATATTCCCGAGAAGGACATACTGAGAAGCTTCTTCGTTCCCAAACTGTGTAATCAATGCGATCATCCTCCCTGCGTCCAGGTTTGTCCCGTAGGGGCCACCTTCAAGACGGAAGATGGGGTAATCTTGGTAGACGACAAACGCTGTATAGGTTGCCGTTACTGTATACAGGCCTGTCCCTATGGTGCTCGTTTCCTCAACCCCAAAACGAAGGTGGCCGATAAATGCACCTTCTGTTTCCACCGCCTCGTGAGGGGACTGCTACCGGCCTGTGTTGAGGTATGTCCCAAACAGGCCCGGGTCTTCGGGGACAAAAAGAGTCCCGCAAGCCCCTTGGGGAGATTTTTGCGGATGAACAAAATCCACGTTCTGAAACCCTATCTCAACACAGAACCGAAGGTTTATTATGCAAACTTAGACGGCGAGGTGAACTGATATGGAAGCAACCTTGGCAGAAATCTACAAACAAGTGGTAGGATTCATCTACCCCAATGAGATAGAGATTCACTGGTCAATTCTTATCGTCGTTTATCCTTATATTACGGGTCTTGTGGCTGGTGCCTTTATTCTTGCCTCCCTCGTGAAGGTTTTCAACGTCAAGGAGCTACAGCCTACCTACCGCTTGGCCCTACTTACGGCTCTGGCCTTTCTTCTTGTGGCGCCTTTACCCCTTCAGCTCCATTTGGGTCGGCCGGAGCGATCCTATGAGATGTTTATGACCCCTAATCTGAGTTCGGCCATGGCCATGTTTGGTTTCGTTTACCTCTGGTATCTCATGGTGGTGCTCCTTTTGGAAATTTGGTTTGAATACCGGAGGGATATGGTCACCTGGGCAAACGAAGAGAGGGGTATAAAGCGGGTTATCCATCGGATCCTTTCCCTCGGTTCCACCGATGTAAGCGATGATGCACTTTCTTTCGATAAAAAAACGGTAAAGGTCATTACTATTATCGGTATCCCCTCCGCCTTTCTTCTCCACGGTTACGTGGGTTTCATCTTCGGATCCATCAAGGCCAATCCCTGGTGGTCAAGCGTTATGATGCCTATCGTTTTTCTCTTTTCGGCCATCGTCTCGGGTATTGCCATCGTCATGCTTCTTTACATGATTATCATTCCTCTTAAGGGAGGACAGATCAACATTACCTGTTTAGATAGGGTGGCTTCCTACCTGTTCTATGCCGTTATCGTCGATTTTTCTGTGGAGGTGCTCGATTTCATCCATCGTCTCTATGAGAGCGAAGAATCGATCAAAATATTGGCCCAATTGGTAAACACGAAACTCTTTATGAGTTTGGTGGTGCTTCAAGTGCTCTTGGGGATGATCCTTCCCTTGGGTATCATGGTGATTATCAAGGTCTTCCGTCTCCATGAAGAATTAAGAAAACTCCTCTATTTCGTTTCGGCGGTGCTCATTCAGTTGGGTATCTTTAGTACCCGTTGGAATGTCGTTATCGGGGGGCAACTTTTCTCCAAGAGTTTTCGGGGCCTTACGACTTACAAATTGGAGCTCTTAGGCATTGAGGGACTACTTGTAGCCCTTTTGCTTCTCATTTTACCCTTTGTGATTCTTTCATTCCTAATGAAGCTTTTGCCTCCTTGGAAGCAGGAAGAGTTGGCAGGGTAAGATTAAAAAAACGTGCGTAATCCGGCAAGTAGCGAACCTATTTCTAAATCCAGGGCACCGGAAGCTTCGGCAATAGGGGTAAAACCGCAATGTTCGCAGTGGACATCGCCACGGTTTCTTGCGTAACATCCGGTGCTTACCGTGCCGTCCGGGTCCACGTTTATAAGGACATCATCATGACAGGGGAAAAGGTATCCCCCTAATCCCAAAAGCCCCCGGTGAGAATTGAAGATTGGGTAGCGTTTTTTTAACTCCATCACCGTAGTTAGGATTTTTTTTCTTTCGGAGGGCTGCAGAAGAAGCGGTGCCTCCCCGCGGCCATAAGGGTAGAAGAGCTGAACCGTCACCCCTTTTACGGTGGGTAGAGCTTTTAGTTTTTCCAGTAGCGGTTCCAGGTCCGACAGATTTTCTCTATTGACCGTAAAGTGGACCAGTACCTTGGGATGGCAGGTGTTCTTTAAATTTTCCCAAACGCGGTCAAAGGAGCCGCTACGGAGACGGTCGTGGGTTTCCTTGAGTCCATCCATACTTACCCAAATAACATCGGCAGGTATTTGATCGAAGGGTAAGGTGCCATTTGTGGTAAGACCTACGGTAGAAAAAAGCTTTTTCCCATAGAGGATAAGGTCCTTTAGGGTATGATCCCCCTCCTGCCAAAGCAGGGGTTCTCCCCCTTCAAAAATGACGATGCCCGCACCCGTTTTTTTTAGTTTTGTAAGAAGGGAAGTTGCCTCTTCCCAGGTGAGAGATACCTTCTTACCCATGGCCAGGCGATGAAAGGGGCAGCCGAGGCAACTTAAATTGCAACGGTAGGTAATTTTAAAACTGGCCAGCAGGGGTATCTTCATCTTGAGGATTTTGCGTTTTCCAAAATACCACAAGATGTCGAAAAAACGCCTAATATTTCTCATGATTTATCGGGAGAAGAGTTTATCGAAAAGGGTTTCGCACAAAGCAGGTAGAAAGGAGAAGTCCTCAATGGGGCCGATTGTCCCGACTACTGAAATACCACCATATTTCCTTATCGCTTCGCCATTCTCTTTGATCATATCCGGAGGGGTGCCTAAAGGGTCGAGAAAGATTACCCCCAGGGGTATGATATTTCGTCTCTTGAGAGCCTCTAAGGAAAGGAGGGTATGGTTGATGGTTCCTAAGGATGCCCGGGCAGCCAAGAGGACCTGGTCTTCGGGGCGGAGTAAATCAATATTTAGCAGAGATTCTGTAAGGGGAACGAGGAGACCACCGGCAAATTCCACGATGAGAGGGGAGAAGGATGTTTTTTTCTCGGCGATGAGATTTTTTATCTGCTCCTCCAGGATGGTAACTCCCGCATCACGGGCGGCAAAAAAGGGTGCCTTAGGATGGGGGAAACATAAACCTACCGCCTCGGCGGGATTTCTACCCCGAAAAGGAGGCAGGTGCCGATAGACAAAAGCGGCATCGCTTTCTTCCTCATGGGGATGGCGGCAACCCGTCTGCACCGGCTTCAGATAGAAGGGATTGTTCCCCCTTTTTAGGAAATAGTGCATAAGCATAAGGGAAAGAACGGTTTTGCCCACCCCGGTATCGGTGCCGGTGATAAAGATACTAACCATTTTTTGCTTTTCCTTCCTCCCAGAGGGCATCCATTTCCCCTATCGCTACTTCTCCAGGTTTTTTCCCTCTGTGTGCAAGATTCTTCTCCACATAGGAAAAACGCTCGATGAATTTTTTGACAGACAGTCTTAAGGTTTCTTCCGCATCGAGTTGTAAGAAACGACAGAGGTTTACCAGGGAAAAGAGGAGGTCACCCATCTCTTCTTTAACCTTTTCGTAAGAGGCTTTTTGGATGGCAACCTTTAGCTCCTTCATTTCTTCTTCTACTTTCCCGAAAACCTCCTCTTTACAAGACCAGTCAAAGCCCACCTTAGCTGCTTCTTTCGATACCTTCTGGGCGGCCATGAGGGCAGGTAACCGTGTGTGCTTTGCCATTACCTCCGTTACCCTGGTCGGTCTCTTTCCCTCTTCTTCCTTGATGCGGTCCCAATTCTCCAAGATCTGGGCGACCGATTCCACCTTTAATCCACCAAAAACGTGAGGGTGGCGACGCACCATCTTTTCCGCTACTTCTTGAATGACCTCTGTTAGGTCGAATTCCCCTTTTTCTCTTGCCATTTCAGCCAGGACTACCACTTGAAAGATTAAGTCCCCCAGCTCCTCCTTTTGTTCACGGGGTGTTTTCTCCTCGATGGCTTCCACTAACTCGTAGGTTTCCTCGAGGAGATAGCGCGCCACATCCACCTTTTTTTGCTTGCGATCCCAACGGCAACCTTCAGGTGACCGGAGTTTTCGGACAACCTTTAGGAGATGCACCAAGGCTTCTTGAACCTCATTCAGTTTTTCCATAAGTTTCCGGGAGGAACGACCGCTACTTTATACATACGCGGCGGACCTGCTTGAAATCGGTGAATCCCTGGAGGGCCTTCATGATACCATCCTGGAGGAGGGTGGTCATTCCTTGGGAGATGGCCATTTCCCTCAGTTCTTCCACACTGGCATGTTTCTGGATAAGCCTTTTTATCTCATCGGTACCCACTAAAAGTTCATGGATTCCCATTCTTCCTTTGTAACCCGTTTTGTCACAGGCGTCACATCCCTTCGGCCGATAGAGGATAAATTTGTCATTGTAGGGGATGTTGAGTTTCTCAAAGTAGTTTCTCCCATAGCTTTCCACGAGTTCCTCGTATTCCTCCGGCGTGGGATGGTAGGGCTCTTTACATTTGGGGCATAAGGTACGCACCAGTCGCTGGGCAAGGATGCCCAAAAGGGCATCGGCGAAATTGAGAGGATCGATCCCCATATCTAAAAGGCGTGTAATCGTTTCCGGGGCACTGTTCGTATGCAAAGTGCTAAAAACGAGATGGCCGGTCAGTGAGGCTTCGACGCCCGTCTTGGCCGTTTCGTAATCCCGCATTTCCCCCACCATGATGACATCGGGGTCGGCCCTAAGGAAGGCCCGCATCGCGGCCGCAAAATCCAAGCCGATTTTGGGTTGAACCTGTACCTGGCGTAGCCCGTACTGGGTAATTTCAACGGGGTCCTCGGCCGTCCAAATTTTGCGATCCGGCGTATTGATATGACGCAGGGCTGCATGGAGAGTGGTCGTCTTTCCCGAACCGGTAGGACCTACAACGAGAACCATACCGTAGGGCTTCTCCAATATCTTTAGCAGTTCGGAGTAGTTACGGGGTGACATCCCCATCTTCTCAAGCGGCATCGTTTCTCCCTTTGCCAAAATGCGCATGACTACATCCTCCACATTGCCCTGGGTTGGTATGGTGGCTACACGGAGTTCGATCTCATCCCCGTTGGGCCGTCTAAATTTAATCTTTCCGTCCTGGGGCAGGCGACGAACGGTAATATCCAAATTAGACATGATTTTGATCCGCGAAACGATGGCCGCTCGATAACTAAAGGGGACCGTTTGGTACATAGTACATTCCCCATCGATACGGAACCTGATTTCTACGTTTTTCTTATCTACGTTCGGTTCGATATGGATATCCGACGCCCGGCGGTTGTAAGCATCGTTAATGATTTTATTGACCAGTTGCATGATTACGCTGTCTGACTCTGTGACAACCTCTTCCTCTTCTTCCTCTTCCTCTTCCTCTATATCGAGTTTGCCTAAGATCTCGTTGATGGAGTACTCTTCCTCCGGGCTCTGGTAGAAGTAATTGATAAATTTTTGAATGTCCTCGGGTAAGGCTACATCGTAATGGACTGCCTTCGTTTTTAAGAGATTTTCGATCGTGTCCCTCTTTAGGATGTTGTTCGGGTCGTCAACGATGACGTGGATTTTGCCGTCAATACGACCGATGGGGACCCAGAGTTCCCGCCTTAAATACTCTTTTTTGAGCCCCTTCAGAAGATCGCCCGGTATGGGGATCTTGTCGGTGAATTCGATAAATTTACAATTATAAAAAGCCTCGAGGGAACGGCCAATCTCTGCCTTGGGGATTTTGTACTTTTTCATTAGGAAATTTTCCATCGTTTCTTTCTGGTTTCTGGCCTCTTCCCAGGCGGACTCCAGTTCTTCTTCCTTTAGCAAATCACGGCTCACCAAATAATCGAACCGGGTACGCCGTTTCCGGGCGTACCGTTCTTGATTGTAGAAGGCAACCCCTAAAACCTCGGCGATCTCGTGGAGGAACCCCTCTTCATCTTCGGAAAATTTCCCTTCCCCACCCTTACGGTTGATAATCTGGATCACCCCCATGAGGACATTATTGTGGAAAATGGGAGCTGCCAGTATCTGCCGGGTGCGGAACCCTGTTTTTTTGTCCCAGCTTGCATCAAATTTTAATTCGGGATCGATGGCTCGTAACTCTTCTTCATCGTAAGCATCGGCAATATTTACTGTTTTCCCTGTATTGGCTACAAATCCTGCTATACTTTCATTGTTGATGGGTAGTCTTATCTCCCTTATCTGGGTGCCCACGAGGAACATAGAGTAGATTTCATGACGGGGCTTGTCGACCACGTAAATAGTTATGGAGTGGGCGTTAAAGAGTTTGAGAATGCCGTCCTTCAAGTCCACAAGGATCTGCTTTATATTTTGGGCAGCGTGGATGCGGTTCGTAATTTCCTGGAGATTTTTGGTGAGAAGTAGCTTTTCCTCCAGTTCCGTGATTTCTCTGTCTTTCACGGGTTCAAGCATCTCTTTTCCCTCTTTTTAAGATCTTTTTGCAAGTTAATGGAAAAAAGAAAAAAATTCAACAATGACTTCGCAAAAAAGAGGTTTTTGTCCTTTTATCGGAGATCAAAAGGGTACAGCGATGATTCTATCCCTGGGGAAGCGATCGATGATTTCTGCGCCTTTATCGGTAACAATGACCATGTCTTCAAGGCGCACGGCCCCTTCCCCGTAAGCTCCTTCGCGCGATTCCACTGCAATCACCATGCCCGGTTCAAAGACTTGGGGATACCTGAGTGACCACTGGCGGTTGATGACGGGCATCTCGTACTGTCTCAAGCCAACCCCGTGGCCGATCTCGATGGTGAGTACCGCCAGTTCATCCTCGTATTCCCAGGTGGAGGCAGGGGCGAAGTATTTGGCCGCATCGGCCGTTGTTGCTCCCGGGCGGATGGCATCGATTACGTTGTCTATTCTCTCGAGGAGCCTTTTGTACCAATCGCTTTCTTTGCTTTTGGGTTTATCACCTACATAGAAGCTTCGATAAAGACAGGCGCCGTATCCCATGTATCTGGTGCTGCACAAATTACCGTAGAGGAGTTCTCCTGCCTGGATGATTCTTCCTGTATCCTTCATCCCTCGCTCAAAGGTAAGGGGGCCGGACCGGATACCGACCTTGGCTATATCGGCACCGGCGGCGCTGATGGCTTCCCGACCGAGACGGCTTAGTTCTTCTTCCCTTACCCCAGGTCTCAGGTGTTCTATTATCTTGTACCAAGCCGTTTCGGCTATGGCTACCACCATACGGATACATTTCAACTCTTCTTCCGTCTTGACGGCGGTAGCTTCTAAAAAGAGGTTTCCCCCTCCGACAACAGAAATACCCTCTTTTTGGAGGGCCGCTTGGGCGGTCTGATCAAAGCCGGCCAAAGCTAATTTTTCCCCTTTCAACCCCTCAGCTGTGAGTTCCGCGGCGATTTCGGAAGCAAAGAGTCTCGCCTCTTCGGCCGTTGCCTCAGGACCGCAGATTCCGTTTAACCAGGAACGGGCAAGGCGGAGCTTCGAGATCCAGGGGCACTGACTTTCGTAATGCATGATATAGCCAGCATGAGCGAAAACGACAGGTTCCGCTTCGGCGAAGAAGAGAACATACCAAACGCCGGTGGCAAAATCAGGTCCCTTGAGCCCTGTGAGATAACGGATGTTGCTGTCTCCGGCAGCGAGTAGGGCAGATATTTGATGCTTTTTCATCACTTCCCGCATCCGGTCGGCCCTTTCTTTCCGGAGTGTGTCAAAGTTGATCCGTTCCTGCCAGTCTACCGCAGACGGTCCAAAGGCAAGCGGTTCGGCATATTTCGGCATAGGTCCCCCTCCCTATTTTTTTATTATCTATCTTTTGTCCCTCCCCTTGTCAATAGAAATAGAAAAAGATTCTATTGACAGGAGGGGACCTTTTCCCTATGAAGGTACGCCATGGGAGAGAGGCTGTTCGGTACCGATGGTATCAGAGCAAAGGTAGGTACCTATCCCCTGACCGAGGAGATGGTGACGAGAATCGGTCAGGCGGTAGCCTATCTGTGGCGAAAGGGAAAGGATGCCCCGTTAATCATCGTGGGGAGAGATACCCGTCTGTCTGGTCCCATCCTGGAGCAGGCTCTTCTTCATGGCCTGGTGGTAGGGGGGGCACGGGTTTTCACCTGTGGTGTACTTCCTACGCCTGCCGTTGCCTATCTGACTCGGGCCCTTAAGGCCGACTTGGGCATCATCATTTCCGCTTCCCATAATCCCTGGGTGGATAATGGTCTTAAGTTTTTTGATGGTGAGGGATTTAAACTTTCCGAAGAAAAAGAAGGGGAAATCGAGGAGCTCCTTGCTTTGAGAAGTTCCTTTCCTTCCGCAGCGCAAAGTATTCCCCCTTCTTTTTTTACGGCAGGAGAAAGCAGGTATATTCAGTTCCTGCGGCGGGCCTTTTCTGAGGAGACTTTGCTTAAGGATAGGACTATCGTGCTGGATTGTGCAAACGGTGCCACTTACAGGGTGGCACCAAAGGTTTTTACTTTAACGGGAGGTCGGGTAATTACCGTTTCTGCCGAACCCGATGGGAAAAACATAAATGAAAACTGCGGCTCCCAGTATCCCGAGAAACTTGCCGCGAAGGTTCTTGCGGAAAAGGCCGATGTGGGTTTTGCTTTTGACGGTGATGGCGATCGGGTGATTGCGGTGGACGAGAAAGGTTGCATCCTTACGGGAGACCAGATCCTTGCTGCATTGGTTGCCTTCAGACACAAGGAGGGGAAGCTCAAAAACAACCTGGTGGTGAGGACAGTCATGAGTAATATGGGAATTACCCAATTTCTTCGAGAGCGGGGGATAAACTATATTACCACCGATGTAGGTGACCGGGCGGTACTTAAGGCTATGCTTACCTATGATGCAGAGCTGGGGGGTGAGGATTCGGGTCACATTATTCTCCTTGACCGCCATACCACAGGGGACGGTCTGCTTACGGCCCTTGCCTTGATGTTCGTGCTCAAGAAGGAAAAGAAACCCCTAAGCGAGCTTGTTCAAGGGATAAAGATTTTTCCCCAGCGCTTGATCAACGTGGAGGTAACGAAACCAAAAGACGTCCTTTCCGTACCTCAGGTTGCCCGTACCGTAAAGGAGGTGGAGACCGAATTGGGCACTTTGGGTAGGGTGCTTATCCGTCCCTCCGGGACCCAGCCCCTTTATCGTATTATGGTGGAAAGTCCCGATCCGGAACTCACTGAGCGGTGCGCGGAGCGTCTTGCTGCTGTCGTGAGGGAGGCCCTGAGCTGATCTCTATCCCCAAAGAACGAGATGGGTTTCGTGTTTGAAAGCTAAGTCCCGGTGATAGGGAATTACCCTGACCCCGTACGAATAAACCCCGTTTTGCTTGATGGCGTATTGGACGGTAAAGTTGAGGATACCGTTTTCCTCGCGACCGTCGAGGTTTAAAGGGATACACTCAGGAACCTCGAGAAAATCGTTGCCGTCTATTCTTCCAATGACGAGTTCAACCAGTATCTCTTCGGGAAGCATATTGCCCGGGTCTATCCTCGTGTTAACGGTGATGGTCTGTCCCACGGGGATGTTTTCTCCCGTAATACCCTCAATGGTAACATCAAGAAGCCGGAGAGAGGAAAAGCGCATGGGGAGTTTCTTCTTCCAATCGGCGAGTTCCCGGGCAAGTTTGAAACCCTCTGCACTTATCAGCTGTTCCCGTCGGGCCGCAGGGGCATAAAGCTTTTCGTAGTACTCTAAAAGCATCCTTTCCGTATTGAAACGGGGACCTAGGGTAACCATGGACCTTTTTATCATGGCAATCCATTTTTCAGGGATACCGGCGGCGGAGCGGTCAAAATACATGGGAATGACGGTGTTTTCCAAGAGGGAATAGAGGGATTGGGCATCTTCCTCATCGGCACCTGGCTTGTCCTCCGAACGGTCCGTAAGGACCGGTCCTATTGTCCAGCCGTTAGTTCCGTCGTAGCCTTCGCACCACCAGCCGTCGGAGATACTTAAGTTCAATACCCCGTTGGCAACAACCTTTTGTCCGCTGGTACCGCTGGCCTCGTAGGGGCGTCGAGGGGTGTTGAGCCAGACATCGACGCCTTGCACCAGGTGGCGGGCCACCCGGATATTGTAATCCTCGATGAAAAAGATCTTCCCCCGGAACCTTTCATCCTTACACACGTCGATGACCTTCTTCACCAGGCTTTTCCCCAATTCATCGTTAGGGTGGGCCTTCCCCGAAAGGATGATATGCACGGGCCTGGTTTTGTCGTTTACGATGCGGTCTAAACGATCGAGATCGGAAAAGAGCAAATCGGCCCTTTTGTAAGGGGCAAATCGCCGGGCAAAACCGATGAAGAGGGCCGAGGGATTTATCTTCGTAAGGAGTTCCTCGCGCCAGGTGCGGGAATAGCCGTATTTGGGCCAGTGGGCCGAGAGGTGCTCCACAAGAAAATCTATCATCTTCTGTTTCAGTTCGTACCTGGTCCGCCAGAGGAGAATGTCGGGTATCTCTTGAACACGCCTCCATCTTTCCGTATCGGTGAGATCTTTCGACCAATCCATTCCCAAATACACATCGAGCATTTCCCTCATCCGGGGGGCGATGTAGGACATAGTATGGATACCGTTTGTTATATAATCGATGGGGATATCGCTTTCATGGTAGCCCGTCCACACGTCGCGCCATAGGCGGCGGGAAATGGGGGCATGCATCCGACTTACGGCGTTCGTCCGGAAGGCCATTTTCATGGCCAGGATAGTCATAAAGAAGGGTTTGTCCTCGCCGATTTCTTTTCTCCCCAGTTCCCAGAACTGGGACCAGCTGATACCCCATTTCTTCACGTAAGAGGAAAAATAATACTCCATCATCTCCCGGGGGAAGCGTTCGTTGCCCGCTTCCACCGGGGTGTGGGTAGTAAAGATGGTATTGGCACGCACCACTTCACAGGCCTCATCAAAGGAAAGTCCCTCTTCCTGCATAAGCATCGTAATTCTCTCGAAGATGAGAAAGGCGGAGTGGCCTTCATTTATATGATAGACCCGAGGCTTGATACCTAACTTGGTGAGAAGCCGTACCCCGCCCATTCCCAGGAGGATTTCCTGTTCCAGGCGAACCCTCTGATCTGCCACATAGAGGCGGTCGGTGATCCGCCTGTCCTGGGGGGTGTTGCTCGGTACATCGGTGTTTAAGAGGTAGAGCGTTACCCTGCCTACCTTTACCTCCCAAATTTGGGCAAAAAGAGTCCTTCCGGGAAGGTCCAGGGAAATCAGGACGGGATTACCACGGTCGTCCTGAACAAGCCTTAGGGGCATCGTGGATAGGTCATAGTCAGGGTATTCGGCAAGTTGAATCCCGTTCTTATCGATCACCTGTTTAAAAAATCCGTTTTTGTATAAAAGTCCAACGCCCACAAGGGGGATGTTTAGGTCACTGGCCGTCTTCAGATGGTCACCAGAGAGGG
>Ga0315298_1010007_pt1 | contig 11528 bp, 16 predicted proteins | sample WHS_1_MG_FD_203077 | JGI IMG/M metagenome (GOLD analysis project Ga0315298, IMG submission 203077) | Extremophilic microbial mat communities from Washburn Hot Springs, YNP, Wyoming, USA - WHS_1_MG | ecosystem: Environmental > Aquatic > Thermal springs > Hot (42-90C) | place: USA: Wyoming... | reverse complement strand
GGGCAAAAATCCCGCAGTGGCCACAAAAAACTTCCGGCTTTCTTTGAAGGCGGACAAATGCCTCTTGTTCAACGGTTGCCTAAACAAAGAGGTTTTAAGAAACGAACAAAAATCTGTGAAGAAATTATTAATGTAGAAAAGTTGAATACTTTTCCCGATAATACCTTAGTAGATAAAAAGCTTCTGAAAGAAAAAGGATTGATTAAGAATATAAACTCTCGGGTAAAGATTCTTGGCGATGGACAGTTGACTAAAAAATTAAAAATTAAGGCTGATGCTTTCTCGGCGGCAGCCCGTGAAAAGATTAAAAAGGCAAAAGGAGAAATAATAGAGGAAAATAAAAACCAAAAGCGTAAAATGAAAAGTAAAAGCTAAATCGTATGTGGGAAACACTTAAAAAAATTTATTATAATCGAGATTTGAGAAAAAGAATCCTTTATACGTTGGGACTTTTGATTGTTTTTAGATTGGCGGCTCACATTCCTGTTCCTGGCGTTAATCTAGAAAATCTTCGTTCATTCTTTAGTCGCAATCAAATTTTCGGCTTATTAGATATGTTTTCAGGTGGAGCAATGAGTAGTTTTTCTATTGTAATGATGGGGGTGGCGCCCTATATTAATGCCGCGATTATTATGCAGCTTTTAACGATGATCAGTCCTCGACTCGAAGCTCTTTCTAAAGAAGGGGAACAAGGTCAAAGGGTAATCAATAAATATACTCGTCTTTTAACCGTCCCTTTGGCCGCCTTACAATCATTTGGGATGATTAGGCTTTTACAATCTCAATCAGAGAAAGGTTTAGCAATTATTGGTCATCTGGCTCCTTTTCAATTCGTCACCATTATTATTACTATCGCGGCTGGAACGGTGTTTTTAATGTGGTTAGGGGAATTGATGACCGAAAATGGAATAGGTAACGGTATTTCTTTGATTATTACTACAGGAATATTGGCTCGATTACCTCTGCAGGCGGTAAGAATGTTTACTTCCGCTATTAGTTCGGTAGATTATTTAAAATATTTTGCTTTTTTAGTTTTGGCTTTATTTATTATTTTTGGCGTAGTCATCGTCGTGGAAGCCCAGCGGAATATTCCTGTTTCTTACGCGAAAAGAATTCGGGGACAAAGAATGTATGGAGGTGTTTCTACTTACTTACCTTTACGGGTTAATCAGGGAGGCGTAATTCCCATCATCTTTGCTATGTCCTTAATGATGTTTCCAGGAGTGATTGCTCGATTTTTCACTACAGCCAAGACATCCTGGATTGCCCAGGCGGCTTCAGCATTAGAAAGAGTTTTTAAACCAGAAACAATAATTTACGCTGTCTTATATTTTCTGTTAGTCATCGGTTTTAATTATTTTTATACAGCAATTGTTTTTAATCCAGAACATATTGCGGAAAATTTACAAAAACAAGGTGGCTTTATTCCTGGTTTAAGGCCAGGTCCCCAAACAGTAGTTTATTTAAATAAACTTTCTAATAGAATTATGTTGGCGGGCGGTGTCTTTTTGGGAATTATTGCTATTTTACCTTTTGTAGTACAAAGGATGACTGGGATTGGGACGATGTTAGATATTATTGGAGGAACCGGATTACTCATTGTGGTCAGCGTGGCTTTAGAAACCATTGAGCAAATTAAAGCTCAATTAATTATGAGAAGTTACGAAGAATTATAGTAAGTTAAATGATGAAATATCAAAGGAAAATTATTGTTTTTTTAGGCCCTCAAGGGGCAGGGAAAGGTACACAAGCAGAACTTTTAAGTAAAGAATTATCTTTGCCCGTTATCGACATGGGGCAATTGATTAGAAATAAAAGCAAGGAGAATTCTTTAGAGGGAAGGTTGATTAAAGAAAAGATAAGTAAAGGGGAATTAGTATCTGATAAGATGACCATTAAATTATTAAAAGAAGAGTGGCAAAAAGAAAAAATGCGTTTTGGTTTCATTTTGGATGGTTTCCCACGGAGTTTAAAGCAGGTACCCTTTTTGGAAAAGCAAATAAATAAAAACGATATCTTTAAAGTAATTTATTTAGAAATTAGTGATCAAGAAGTAATTAAAAGATTGGTCAAAAGAAGAATCTGTTCTGATTGTGGTAAGGTGTTTATTTATCAACCAGGGTTAACAAAATGTTCTGCCTGCGGAGGAAAATTAATACAACGATCTGATGACCAACCGGAAGCGATAAAGAAAAGATTAAAGTTGTATCACCAGCTAACCAAATCAGTTTTGGATTATTATCGCCGAAAAGGTAATTTGATCAAAATTAATGGACAACAATCTATTTCGAAGGTATTTTTAGATATCAAAAAAGCATTGGAGGTAGAGTGATCATTATCAAAAAACCAGAAGAAATTGAGTTGATGAGGGAGGCAGGAAAGATTGGTGCCTCTGTAATGGAAAAATTAATTTTATCTGTTAAACCCGGCATTTCTACCTTAAAACTTAATGGATACGCCGAGGCGTTAATTGACAAATATCATGCTTATCCCGCTTTTAAGGGTTTTTCTCCGCCTGGAGAATCAAAGAAGTATCCGGCCGGTTTATGCGTTTCTATAAATGAAGAGGTAGTGCACGGTATTCCTTCATCTCGTCGGGTAAAAGAGGGGGATATAGTAAGTTTAGATTTGGGTATTTTTTATAAAGGATATTATACCGATTTAGCGACTACTGTAGGAGTGGGTAATATAGATCCTTCCGATAAAAGATTAATTGCTACTACACGAAAGGCTTTAGAAGAGGCAATTAAATTTTTAAAGGCAGGAAGAAGATTAGGAGATCTGGGGTTTTTAATCCAGCGAACAATTGAAAGTAAGGGGTTTTCAGTGATCCGTGATTTGGTTGGCCATGGCGTAGGTAAAGAACTTCACGAAGAACCATCAGTGCCCAATTATGGCCGACGTGGAGAAGGTATTGTTTTAAAGGAAGGTATGACAATAGCCGTAGAGCCAATGGCTAGTTCAGGTAAACCGGAGGTGAAGATTAAAAAGGATGGATGGACGATCAAAACCTGCGATGGCTCCCATAGCGCTCATTTCGAAGAGACTATTTTAATTAAGAAAGAAGGTTGCGAAGTGCTTACTAAAAATTATTGATTTTTTTATTGAGTTATTTATAATATAAACATTGATAGTAAATTATGGAAGAAAAAAAGCAATCAAATAATCAATCTAAAGGGGATAAAAAGGAAGTAATAAAAGCCGAAGGAGAAGTAATAGAAGCATTGCCGAATGCTTATTTTAAAGTAAAATTAGATACTGGTCAGGAGGTTTTGGCGCATATTTCAGGAAAGATGAGAATAAATTTTATTCGTATTCTTCCGGGTGATAGGGTAACCGTGGAGTTATCTCCTTATGATTTAACTAAAGGTCGCATCACCTATCGTTATAAATAAAATAAGATATGAAGGTAAGGGCTTCAGTAAAAAAGATGTGTCAACGTTGTAAAATCGTCCGTCGCAAAGGTCGAGTAAGAGTTATTTGTGATAATCCCAAACATAAACAACGACAAGGATAAATATGAGAATAGCGGGTGTTAATATTCCTAATGACAAGAGAATAGAAATTGCCTTGACTTATATCTATGGTATAGGTCGCTCTTTAAGTAATGAAATTTTAAAAAAAGCCAATATTTCTCCAGACGTACGCGCCAAAGATTTAAGTGATGAAGAAATTAATAAATTGAAAGAGATTATCGAACGTAATTATAAAATAGAAGGAGAATTGCGTAGTGAAGTAGCGATGAATATAAAAAGATTAAAGGAGATTAATTGTTATCGAGGCGAAAGACATAGGAAGAATTTACCTGTTCGAGGACAAAGAACCAAGACTAATGCGCGGACCAAACGAGGGAAAAGAGTAACCGTGGGTTCAGGACGCAAAAAACCAGCCGAAAAGACATAAAATTAATAACAAGCTTATGGCCCAAAGAAGTAAGAAAAAAACAAAAAAAATTAAACAAATAGTCCCTCATGGACGGGCTTATATCCAAGCCACTTTTAATAATACCATTGTGACCATTACCGATCAGAAAGGGAATGTCTTAGCCTGGGCTTCAGCCGGAACTTGTGGCTTTAAAGGAACACGCAAAAGTACACCCTATGCCGCTTCGGTGATTGCTCAGCAGGCAGCAGAAAAAGCCAAACCCTTTGGTGTCAAAGAAGTAGACTGTTTTGTCAAAGGAGTAGGAGTGGGTCGGGAGTCTGCGGTAAGGGCCCTGGAGTCGTCAGGAATAAAGATTATTTCTTTAAAGGACCGGACACCTTCTCCCCATAATGGTTGTCGGCCCAAAAAAGTAAGACATCCTTAATCTAAATGAGGTAATTTATGAGTAAATATACACGACCAGTTTGTAGATTATGTCGAAGAGAGGGAGAAAAATTATTTCTCAAAGGAGAAAAGTGTCTTCTCCCCAAATGTCCTTTAACCCGACGCAGCTCTAAGCCTGGTGTTCACGGAACTATTTTCAAAAAACTTTCTGATTATGGTTTGCAGTTGAGAGAAAAACAAAAGGCCAAAAGAATTTATGGTATTTTAGAAAGACAATTTAAAAGATATTTCCAAAGGGCCTCGAAGGCAAAGGGCGATCGAGGAGCTATTCTTTTACAATTATTAGAAAGAAGGTTGGATAATGTAATTTATCGGGCGGGTTTAGCCGAAAGTCGAAGACAAGCACGTCTTTTTGTTACGCATAATTATTTTACAGTGAACAAAAAGAAAGTTAATATTCCGTCTTATTTAGTGAAAGAAGGAGATAAAATAGAAATAAAAAAGAAAAAAACAAGAGATAAGTTATTTGCTGAAATTATTAAAAAAACAGCCAAGCAAAAAACTCCTTCTTGGTTAAAATTGGATAAGAAAGATTTAAGTATCACCGTGACAGGATTACCCCAAAGAGAAGAGATAGATACCCCTATTAATGAACAGTTAATCATTGAATTTTATTCTAGATAAACTAACTTAATAAAGGAGGTTACCTTGAAGGAAGTAAAAACAATTTTTTCTAAACTTGATCAAATTACTCCGACCATTCAGATGGTGAAAGAAGAAAAGGATAAATCGCGTTTTATTATCGAACCCTTATCTCCGGGCTTTGGAATAATTCTGGGCAATTCTTTAAGGAGAATTCTTTTATCTTCTTTAAAAGGTTCAGCAGTAACCGCAGTAAAAATTAAAGGAATCTCGCATCAGTTTTCTACTTTACCCAATGTCAAGGAAGATGTGATTCAGATCATTTTAAATTTAAAAGGTTTATTGGTGAAACTTGATTCTGATGATCCTCGGACTTTAAAATTAAAAGTTCATGGCCCCCGAAAGGTTACAGCCAAAGATATTAAAACTCCTTCCGGCGTAGAAATTATTAACCCTGATTTGCTTATTGCCACATTAGATAATAACAAGGCCGAATTGGATATGGAAATGTTAGTAGAAAAAGGAGTGGGTTATTCGCCGGTTGAAGAGAGAAAAGAAATCAAATTGCCTATTGGGATGATACCAGTGGATGCTTGCTTTACTCCAGTAAGAAAGGTGGCTTTTGATATAGAAAATACACGAGTGGGAGAAATGACTAATTTGGATAAACTAATTTTAAATATTGAAACCAATGGAGTTATTAATCCCGAAGAGGCTTTAAAAGAAGCAGCCAAAATATTAGTTGATCAATTTTCTTTGTTTTTGGCACCTCAAAAATCTACTGTTAAGACAAAAAAAGAGCCACAAAAGACGATTAAGCCAGAAAAAATTTTAGTAGAAGAAATTGATCTTTCTCCGCGGACGACCAATGCTTTACTTAAACATAAAGTGAAAAATGTAGGACAGATATTAAAATTAAAAGCGGAAGGATTAAAGGGATTGAAAGGTTTAGGTAAAAGTGCTTTAGCCGAAATAAAAATGAAACTTAAAGAATTAGGTTTAACATTACCTGAAAAAGAAGAATAAAATCTATGCGGCACCAGAAAAAAATTAAAAAATTAAATTTATCTCGCAATGAAAGGAGAAGATTTTTAAAAAACATCGCTACCTCCTTGATTTTGTATGAAAGCATTAAAACAACCGAAGCTAAAGCAAAAGCCTTAGCCCCTTTTGTGGAGCATTTAATTACGATTGGCAAACAAAAAGACGAATTAAAAGCGCGAAGAGAATTATTAAGACTTCTTTTTGATAAAAATGCTGTAGAAAAGATTATTAAAGAATTGAAGCCAAAATATAAAGATAGGAAAGGTGGTTACACCCAGATTTATAAAATTGGTTTTCGGAAAGGTGATGGCGCATCAATGGTTTATATTAAACTTGTTTAAAAACTATGAAGACTTTTATTCAACCTGATCAACAAATTAAAAGAAAATGGTACCTAATAGACGCTTCTGGTCAAATTTTGGGCCGGTTAGCTACCCAAATTGCTCTTTTATTAAGAGGCAAAAATAAACCTTTTTGGTCGCCTCACCAAGATTTGGGTGATTATGTTGTGGTGATTAATGCGGCAAAAATTAAAGTAACCGGTAAAAAATTAAAAGATAAAAAATATTATCGTCATAGTGGTTATCCCGGTGGTCTAAAAGTAGAAATATTAGAAACAAAATTAAAAAAGGACGCTTCTTCCGTAATAAGATTAGCAGTTTGGGGAATGATTCCTCATAATCGCTTGGGGCGTCGATTAATTACTCGTTTAAAAGTGTACGCTGGCGAAAATCATCCTTATAAAGATAAAAATCTTACAGAGTATAAAATAAATTAAAACTTATGGAAGAGACAAAAAGTAAAACAAAAAAAGATAAGTCTTCTCCTGCCCAAAGATATTTTTATGCTCTAGGCAGCCGCAAAACAGCCCGGGCGCGTGTTTGGTTAACAAAAGGGAAGGGGGAAATAGAGATTAACGGAAAAAAAGCAGAAGAATACATAAAAAATGATCTGTTTCTTTCCGCTATTAAGGACCCTTTAAAATTGACTAATACTTTAGGGAAATTTGATATTCGGGTAAAGGTAAAAGGAGGGGGAAAATCAAGTCAAACAGAAGCCATAAGGCATGGTATTAGTAGAGCTTTAGTTAATTATGATAAGGATTTAAAGCCAACCTTAAAAGAAGCCGGCTACCTAACCCGTGATCCTCGGGAGAAAGAAAGGAAAAAGTATGGTTTAAAAAGAGCTCGCAAAGCTCCTCAATATCGCAAACGATAAAATTTTCTTGACAAAAATTACAGATTTTGATAAAATTGAACCAGAATAAGGATAAACACAAAAAATATGAAAGTCTCTTTATCTAAACGCAAAACAATAACACTTCTTTTAGTCGGAGGAGTGTTATTTTTGTTTATCGGAATCTATGCCTGGCTGGTTTATGCTGGTTATGTGCAATTAGGGGCTAAAGGGATTATCGGTAAAGGTTCGCGAGGAGCAGCTTTGTCCAAAGGGGCCACAGCGCCTTCTAAAACCTGGTATTTTGCTGAAGGCTGCACCAGGGATAATCCCGAGTTTGATACATTTTTATGTTTACAAAATCCCCAAGATAAGCAAGTTACAGTCAATGTTACTTTTGCTTTAGCTGAAGGCCAGGGTAATAATGTGACTAAAAGCTATACCTTGCCTAAAAAATCACGTTTTACTATCAATGTCAATGATGCTGTGGGGCAAGAAAAAGATGTGGCTATGACGGTTTCATCTACAGAGCCTATTGTGGCCGAACGAGCTATGTATTTTGTTTATAATGGAAAATATGGCAGCACCAGCAGTGTTGGTTCACCCATTTTGTCTCAGCGTTGGTATTTCCCTGAAGGTTGTACTGGTTCTGGTTTTGATGAGTGGATATTGATTTATAATCCTCAGAATAAAGACACCGATGTGCAAGTGCAATTTCGCAATCAAGATGGAGCAGTGGTTAAAGAGCAAAAGATGAAAGTTAAAGCTGGTCGTCGCCTCAGTCTTAAAGCCAATGCTTTAGCCCCTGACCAGTGGCAAATTTGGACTTATGTCTATTCAAACCTTCCAGTTGTTGCCGAAAGAGCAATGTATGTGGCAACCGGTGATAAATCTGGTGGTAGCAATAGTCTTGGTCGAACCAACCGTGAGGCGGATACTTCTTGGTATTTTGGAGAAAATTATGTGACCTCTTCAGGAAGCTTTCAAGAATATATTTTGGTAATCGACCCTCAGTGTAACGAGGGTAATAAACAAGTTACTCTTTATGGTTACTCGGGAGGGAAGCAAATTGGTTCGGCTAAATACACTCTTCCTCAATGTGGCCGCTTAACTATCCCTGTCCAGGCTATTGATGCCTTTAAAGATAAAACTGATTTGGCCATCGTCGTCAGTGCAGATAAAAAGATAATTGCTGAACGGGCTATTTATGCCAAACATAATTTTGGCGGCGGTGTTTTTGTTTGGGACGTTACCAGCGAAACAGGCATTCCTGGCGCTCAGCTTTCTAAAACCTGGTATTTGCCCGAAGGGTTTACGACTAGCGCGCAAAATAATCTTAGTTTTTTGGAATATTTAATCTTGTTTAATCCTACTAAAAATAAAACAGATGTTAGTGTTTCCTTTATGAAAAATAATAGTCAAGCAGAAGTAAAGAAATTTTCTATTCCAGCCCACACGCGACTACCTGTGCAAGTCAACGGTATTTTATTGGGTGAGCATTCCATGGCTATAAGTTCTACTCAGCCCATTACTGCCGAAAGGGTAATCTTTCAATAGCTTTTATCCTCCACAAATTGCCAGCGTCAGTCCCAATTCTGGTTATTCTGGAACAAAGGTAACAATCAGTGGGAGTAACTTTGTTGATATAAAAAATGTGCTTTTAGATAACCAGCCGATAAATTATCAAAGACAAGATGCCAACACTATTTATGCCACGATTTCCGGTTCAGTAGGCACGCATACCATCACCGTAGATACTGAAAAAGGCACTTCCAACGGCATACAATTTACCATTGTCGAACAACCTAAGCCCTCAGGCGGTGGAGGCGGCGGCCGAACCCGCCGTAGCACCGGTGGCGAAACCGGTGGCGAAACCGGTGGCGAAACTCCTGGCGAGAAGGCTCCGCCGGTAAAATATTCGCGGTACTCATGGGTGTGCCAGAGATATAATAGTCATACAAAGTATTATTGCGAACACTACGCAAAATGGACTGGGGTGTGCAAAGTGCGTCGAATGCTTGCCGATTCGCTTGCGGACTTGTATTTGGCTGAAAAAGCCTGTGGTACGGCGAATTATTTTAATAGGGAGTGTAAACGATGGGAAGGTATATACCAGAGACATTGTAGGTAAGGGTCCACGGAGAAATATTTAATAATTATAAAATAATTAAAAAACAAATTTATAAAGAGGAAGAATATGTCCAAACGTAAAAAAATAATTTTACTAGTATTAATCTCGATTATTCTATTTGGTATAGGTATTTTTTCTTGGTTATATGTTACGGGCAAAATTTCTTTGAAAGCTTCTGGTTTTGTCTACAAGGCAAAATTAATTAGTCAACAACCTAAAGGTACCATAAACCTTAACCAAGGCGAGTTTAAAAAGATAATAATAAGCTATAAAAATGAAGGAACCTCTACATGGGAAAATTCGGGTAATCAAGCTATTTATTTAGAAACAAAAGAAAATAGTAAATTTTGGTTTCCTTCTGAGCTGAATGAATTTTACAAAAAGGTAGCTGATGCAGGAGGAGAGATTGGTTGGGCACTTCCCTGGCGCATTGTTCTTAATAATAGTAAGGTATCTCCGGGAAACATAGGTAATTTTGTTTTCTTTATTCAAGCCCCATTGGAAGCTGGGACTTATAAAGAGAAATTTTATCTAGTTAACAATAGTGGACAAAAAATAGCCAATACAGATGTGGATATAATAGTTAAAGTTAGTAATAAATTAGCAGATGAAACATTAACACCAAAAGGTGAAGAAGTTTTAAATGCTTATACTGAAGAAGATCCATCGAAAAAAGTAGAGATGCTCAAGGAATTATCAAGAAAAGAAGAAAGTACAAATCCAGATCAGGCTAAAGCATATCTAGAAGAAGCGAAAGAAACAGCGGAGAAAATTGTTGAGCCAGAGAAAAAAGAAAAGTCAAAAGAAGCGATTAAGGAGCAAGAAGAAGAAATAAATAAATTAGAAAAGCAAAAAAAGGAAGCAAAACCAAAGGTAGAAGAAGAAAAGCCGACGGCGGGAGGGGAGGAAAAAGCAGAAGAAATTAAGAATGAAGCTAAAACTGTTCAGAGTCCGCAGGTAACAAAAACAACGACCAATAAACCTTTAAAAGTTGCTGGTGTAACAGTTGGCGGAATAGCCGGCGGAGCAGCTATTGGCGCGGGTGTTGGTACAGCGGTTCCCGGCATAGGTACAGCTATCGGGGCTATTGGTGGAGGCATTCTTGGCGGCTTAGCCGGTCTAATCGGTGGCCTATTTGGCTTTTAAATTAAGTTAATTTAAAGATAGTAGATTAAAAATCGCCGAAAGGCGATTTTTTTAAATAGAAAAAATATCACAAAAGTTTCATTTTTTATTTTCCAAATAATCCTAATTACTTTTAAAATCATTGATGAAATTAACTTATAAAATTAAACTCCTTCATAAATTTCCATAAAATTTCCATAAAAATTTCATAAGAATTTTATAAAATTCAAATAAAATTGTCTATAAAACTATGCGATCGCATATTTTCCTTGACAGCTTTAGTCCTTAAAATAATTAGTCTTTAAAGTAATTAAACCTTACTCTTAAAATAATTGAATATTAATGGGGGAGTATTAGCATCGATTATTATCCATTTTTATTCTTTTAATTTCCTTCCCAATCTTTACTATTAATCTTTTCTACCTCCGTCAATAAATATATGCGATCGCACGTATTTATTGACAGATTTCGATATAATTATTAAAATAAAAACAAATAATTTAAATAAAGAGTAAGTAATGAAAGAAAATCTGACTAAAAAGATTCTTTCAGGACTAGCCCTTACAGGAGCAATAATGGTTGCTGCCACTTCTCCTTATTTTTTTATAAATATTGCCAAGGCTTACGGTAGAAGGAAAAGATATAAAGGTTATTCAGAAAGGAAAATTGCTCAAACTTTTTCTTACCTAGCAAAGAATGATTTTATAATTTTAAAAGAAGAAGATGATCGAATTGTTGTAGAGCTTACAGAAAAGGGCAAAAAGAAGGTAAAAGAATATCAATTTAGTAAATTAAGAGTTCCTAAACAAAAAATTTGGGACGGTAAGTGGCGTATAGTAATTTTTGACATCCCAGATAAGAAGAAAAAAGTTGCCAGAAACGCTTTACGGGAAAAGTTAAAAAGCCTTAATTTCTTTCCACTCCAGAAAAGCGTTTGGGTTCATCCCTATCCTTGTGAAAATGAAATTCGATTGATAGCAGAGATATTTGAGGTTACTCCTTTTGTAAACGTGATTATTGCTGAAAAAATTTTAGATGATGGAAAGTTACGATCGTATTTCAAACTTTCATAGAAAGGAAAAGACTGAAAATTTCCTTTGTAAATTTTTAAAACCGAAAAAGAAAGATTTTTGACTATAAA
>Ga0315298_1010006_pt1 | contig 11531 bp, 8 predicted proteins | sample WHS_1_MG_FD_203077 | JGI IMG/M metagenome (GOLD analysis project Ga0315298, IMG submission 203077) | Extremophilic microbial mat communities from Washburn Hot Springs, YNP, Wyoming, USA - WHS_1_MG | ecosystem: Environmental > Aquatic > Thermal springs > Hot (42-90C) | place: USA: Wyoming... | reverse complement strand
AAGGGTTTGGCGCCTTGCGGCGCTCGCGGGCCGGGAGGCCCGCGCTCCGAGGGGGGCCGTGAGGCCCCTTATCCCCGACGCTTTGGAAAGGGTTTGGCGCCTTGCGGCGCCCTCGGGCCGGGAGGCCTGCGCTCCGAGGGGGAGCCGGTAGGCCCCTTATCCCCGACGCTTTGGGAAGGGTTTGGCGCCTTGCGGCGCCCGTGCCCCCATCCCACGAAGCCGACCGAGATGGTCCTCCTTTTGGGCGGATGGCTCGCCCAATTCCCCGCAAAGGCGCATGAGGTGTCAAAGGGGCATTTTGCGCCTCATCCAAATTGTGATAAAATTCACAAGTATGCTTTGAGCACGTATCATCCCTTTCGGATAGGAGAATATGATGCGCTTAACGGTGGTGGATTCAGAACGGTGTGTGGGCTGTCAGTTGTGCATGTTCGCTTGCTCTCGCCGTTCGGGCAAAGGCGGGATGGCCGAGAGTTGCATCTCGGTAACCTCCATCGGAGGCATGGAACGCGGCTTTAAAGTGGTGGTCTGCCGCGCTTGCCAAGACCCGCCCTGTGCTCGGGTGTGCCCTACAGGGGCGCTGCTCCCCAAGCAGGGCGGAGGCGTCCAACTGATCCCGGATAAATGCATCGGCTGCGGGCGCTGTGCCATGGCTTGCATTGTAGGCGCCGTCCAGTGGGATGTGGAGATCAACAAGCCGATGATCTGTGTCCATTGTGGGTATTGCGTGAACTATTGCCCGCATGGCGTCTTGGCTATGCTTCCTATTGAAAATCATGTCATGGCGGAGGAGACGGCCCAATGATCCCCAATGATCCGCTTCAAAACATCCTATACATTGACCTTTCTCGGAATCGGTTTCGCGTCGAGCCGCGGCCGGACCTATTTGAAAAGCATTTGGGCGGCACAGGGGTCGCCATCGAACTCCTCCATGAGACCTGCCCCGCTGGGGTGGATCCTTACGCACCTGAGGCGCCCATCATTTTGGCGACGGGGCCTTTGGTGGGCCTCTTGCCCTTGGCCTCTAAAGCGGTGGCTATGTTCAAATCTCCTCACACGGGGAACCTGGGCGAAAGCCATGCCGGCGGTCGCACGGCCGTGGCCATCCGTGAGGCGGGATATGGGGCGATCGTCATTCAAGGGGCGAGCAGCCTCCCCCTGTATCTCGTGATCAGCGATGGGAGTGTTCGCTTTCGCGATGCGACGACCTTGTGGGGGATGCGCCATGCCAATACGGCGGCGCGGGTTATCCGCGAGCACGAGTCGGGGGCGGGGGTGCGCACGATCATGCGCATCGGCCGCGCGGGTGAGAACCTCGTCTCCTATGCCTGTGTGAAGACGGAGACCTATCGCACTTTTGGCCGGCTCGGCTTGGGGGCGGTATTCGGCAGCAAAAAGTTGAAGGCCATCGTGGTGGCGGGCAAACACTCGCTCCCGGTGACGGATCGGCGGGCGTATCGCCGCGTCTACGATCAAATTTATCAAGCGGCTATCGCTTCGCCGCTGATGAAGAAATATCATGATCTGGGTACCTCTTCGAACGTCCTGCCGCTCAACGCGATCGGTGGGTTGCCGGTGCGCAATTTGCAAGCGGCGTGCCTGGAGGATGCGACGCGCATCAGCGGTGAGGGGTTGGCGGAGGGATACCTGGGGCGGCGGTTGGCTTGTGCCCATTGCCCGGTGGGGTGCATCCACATCGCTGCCTTGCGCGAGCCATACGCCAACGAGCCGTATTTCTACAAGACGACGATGATCTCGTATGATTACGAGCCGCTTTATGCGCTGGGCACGATGCTGGGCATCGCCGATCCCGCGGATTTTTTGCGCCTGTTGGATGTGGTGGAATCTTGGGGGCTGGACGCGATGAGCACGGGCGTGGTGCTCGCTTGGGCCACCGAGGCGCTCGAACGGGGCCTCATCTCGACGCAGGAGACGTCTGGCTTGCCCCTCTCTTGGGGAGACGCCGCGACGTACATCTTGGCAGTGCGCAATATCGTGGAACAACCCAACGATTTCTACCGTGCCCTGGCGCGTGGTGTGGAATATGCCTCCTCTGTTTATGGTGGCCAGGAATTTGCGCTCGCCTTCGGGGGGAACGAGATGCCGGGCTACCATACGGGGCCAGCGGCGCATTTGGGCTGGCTCTTGGGCTTGCGCCATAGCCACCTCGATAACGCTGGGTACAGCATTGACCAAAAGCCCACCGATCCGCCGCCGACGCCCGAGGCTTTGGTGGATGCCCTGATGAAAGAGGAGCAGTGGCGGCAGATCCTCTCCAGCCTGGTGATCTGTTTCTTTGCACGCGGCATCTATACGCCGGAGATCGTTCAGGCGGCATTGGAGGTGGCCGGATTGCCGCGCGATGCGGCCGCGCTCGAGCAAATCGGCGAGAGCATTTATCGGCGCAAATATGCCTTCAAGGTGCGTGAGGGGTTTTCCATCGAGCACCTGCGCATCCCGCAGCGCATTTATGAGACGCCCTCTTCGTTGGGGATGCTCGATGAGGAGTTTATGCGCCGTGCCCTCGTGCACGCCAAGAAGCGGTTGGAGGGTTGAGATCTCTCAAGACGAACGGGGGCGCCTAACCGGGCGCCCCCGTTTTGCGTCCTAGGCCGTTATTCGCCGTTAGAGGGAATGCGCGCCTCGGTCTCTTCATCGAACCAGTAAGCGGCCTCTTCGGGGATGGCCACTGTAACGCGAAAGCCCGTATTGAGGCGCACCTCGAGAGGGGCTTGGACGCCAAAGATTACTTCTCCTGCCTGAAGGTTGACCGTCTGGATATGGCGCGCAAAATCCGGCTCGCAGTTCAACACCTCCGCGCCCAGTTGTAAGCCCCTTTGGGGGAGCGGCTCACCTTCGGGCACTAAGGAGGCCGCACCGCTGCGAAAGCCCAGGATGAGGCGCTGCCCCGGCTGCACGTGCGCGGCGATCTCGTGGGGCAGGGGCAAATGGCCCAAGGGGCTTTCTATGGCGTTCCCATCGGGCGTAACAACCCATCCCCTGAGGAGATTCATTGGCGGGAGGCCGAGGAACCCGGCTACGAAAGCATTCACAGGATTCTGAGTAATCTCATCATATGTGCCCACTTGCTCGATCTTGCCGGCGCGCATGACGGCGATGCGGTCGCCCAGCGTGATGGCCTCCGTCTGGTCGTGCGTGACGTAAATGGCCGTGATGGCAAAGCGCCGCAGGAGGCGTTTGATCTCGATGCGCGTTGAGGCGCGGAGTTTGGCATCCAAATTCGAGAGGGGTTCATCGAACAAAAAGAGCGAGGGGTCACGCACGATGCAGCGCCCGATGGCCACGCGCTGCTGCTGCCCGCCCGAAAGGGTGGGCGGTTTGCGCGCAAGGAGCATATCAAAGCCGATGCCCATGATCTCGGAGGTGATGCGAATGCGCTCCATCATCTCCTCCGGGGGGCGCTTGCGCACCTTGAAAAAGAAGGCCAAATTGCCTTCGCTCTTCATATGGGGGTAGAGCGCGTAGGATTGAAAAACCATGCCCACCCCTCGGTCTTTGGCATGGACTTCGTTCATCAAACGATCGTCGAAATAGACCTCGCCCTCGTCGGGCGATTCGAGGCCCGCGACGACGCGCAACAGCGTGCTCTTGCCGCAGCCCGAAGGGCCGACGATGGCCATCGTCTCGCCATTGCGAATGGTGAGGTTCACGCCATCCAAGGCGCGGATCGGTCCCTCGGCCTGGCTACCAGCGGCCACCTCGGCCGCGGCGGCGCGCTCGACGAAGGCTTGGTCGGCATAGCCACGCATGGCAAAGCGCGTACCGCGCGCGGGGTTGAACATTTTGAGGTCGCGCGGGCGATAGATCTTGCTCACGTTCACCAAACGGATTTCGGCCATTTTCCTCACTCCCACACGTTGCGGGCGGCGCGTCTAGCCCCTAAAGGATCTCCGACATGCGGCCTGGGGGTACGGCCTGCTTTTCACCAGGGATAAAGACGACGTCATCGCGGCTGCAATAGTATAATCTATTCCATCGCCCTATCGATTTTTTCCATCTTCCCATAGAGGCTTGCCATTGGGCCTTCAAGATCTCGAATCCTTTTCTGAGTTCTTTCTCCTTACGATTCCCCCGCCGTATTAAGAGAATGGCGCCCGCAAAAATGCTACCCCAGATGAAGAATCCTATGAGTAACGAGGGATTTCCGGTTTTGATCAAGGCAATAAGCCAATCAAAAACGAACGGTATGCTCACGAGCAAAACGACAATACCCCACCCAATCGCTCTATCGTATGGGCGGAAGACAGCTTTGTATAGGGGAGATTCCGGCTCAGGGGGGCTTGTGGGAGGGGCAGGTGGGTTCAATTGTTTCGCTAGAAGCGAGGTGGCGATCGTGGCTCCTGAAATGTCTTGAGTGGCTCTTGAGACGATGCCGGATACCTTTTCCACCTTGTCGTTGCGCCCGCAAAGCGGGCAGCGGGCAAAGGTTTCGAGATACATACTCCACGCCGCTTGGCGCACGGAAAACTCGTTGCCGCAATAGGAGCACTTGATCGTGCCCATGTTGGACGAGGCTTCAAGGCTGGCCCCGCAGGTGGGGCACGTCAACTGGCCAAGATCTGTCATCTCCTCCCTCCGTCACCGGATGGTATTGACCGGGTATTCGGGCGGCTCCCCTTTCAGAACGCGCACCACGTCTTTGGCGACCAGCGCCATGTTCAGGAGGGCTTCTTCGGTGGCCGTGGCCGTGTGCGGCGTGGCGACGAGATTCTCCAGGCCCAGCAGGGGATTATCGGCCGGCGTCGGTTCCTCTTCGAACACGTCTATCCCCGCGCCGGCGATCCAACCCTCCGTGAGGGCGCGGTAGAGCGCCTTTTCGTCAATCACTGCGCCGCGTGCGCAATTGATGAGGATGGCATCGCGGCGCATCAACCGAAACTCGCGCTCGCCCAAAAGGTGCCGCGTCTCGGGGAGGAGGGGGACGTGGAGGGTGATGAACTCGGCGGTGCGCAAAAGGTCATCCAGCGCGAGGCGGCGCGCGCCGAGGGCCTGTTCCAAATCGGGAGCAGAGACGACATCCGTATAGAGGATCTGCATCCCAAAGCCATAGAAGCAGGTTTGGGCCACGCGGCGACCGATGCGCCCAAAGCCGATGACGCCCAGCGTCCGCCCGCGCAGTTCGCGCCCCGAAAGGCGATAGCGCACCTCCCAATCTCCCGCGCGAAGCCGCCGGTCGGCGTAGGTGATCCGCTTGGCCACGTCCAGCATCAGCCCCACCGTGTGCTCGACGACGCCCTCCGTGACGGCGTGAGGTGTATTGACGACCTGGATGCCCAATTCCGTGGCGGCCTCGAGATCCACATTATCCACGCCTACCCCATGCCGGCCGATGACCTTGAGGCGCGGTGCGCTCTCGAGGACGCGCCGCGTCATGCGGCCGCGCGCCCGCAGGATGACGCCGTCAATATCCTGAAGTTCCGCGATGAGCGTCTCCTCATCGGTCCCTTTGGCCAGGCGCACGTTCCCCTCGGCTTGGAGGATTTTGACCCCTTCTTCGTGGATCGGCTCCGTCAGGAGAAAGTGGAACATTTCGCCTCTCCTTCGCTAGGATAGTTTGCCCATCCCCTTGAGGATGGCGATCAACTCCTCGCGCGCTTTGCCCTGGAGCGATTGGATCGGCGCGCGGCAAGGCCCCGCCGGCAGGCCGAGGAGTTCCATGGCATCTTTGACGACGACCGGGAACGAACCGAGGGTAAAGGCGCGGCGAAGTGGCTCCAACTGGCGCTGGCGTTCGAGGGCGAGGGCGTGATCGCCCGCCATAAAGGCGTCATAGATGCCCACCACAAGTTCGGGCACCACGTTGGCGGTGGCCGCTACGGCACCCACACAGCCATAGGCCAATCCCGCATAGATGAGCGTATCGCGCCCCATAAAGGTACGAAAGCCCGGCGGGCAGGCCGAGATATAGCCCATGGTATTCGTCAGGTCGCCGCTGGAATCTTTGATGCCCACGAAATTCGGGGCGCGGCGGGCGATCTCGGCCACCACGGCGGGCGGGAGATGGACGCTCGTCCGGTCCGGGTTGTTGTAGGCGAGGACGGGGAGGGAGACGGATTCGGCGATCCGCACATAATGCTCCACCAACTCGGCGTTTGAGGGGCGGATGAAAAAGGGCGTGATGACCGAGATGGCGTCTGCCCCGGCGCGCTCGGCATAGCGCGAGAGTTCGATGCTTTCACGTGTGGTGATGGCCCCTGTGGAGGGCATCACGAAGGCGCGGCCGGCGTTCTGTTCGATGACGATATCCATCACGCGCTTCTTTTCTTCCGTGGTCAGCGCCCAAAACTCGCTCTGGCTCCCACAGGGGAAAAGGCCATGCACGCCGCGCTCCACCAAATAGTCCACGATGGTGCGCAAGCCGGCCTCGTTGAGCGATTCATCGCGGTGAAAAGGCGTCACCACGGGCACGACGATGCCTTTGATTTCCTTCATCGCTAGGCCTCCAAAAGGTATGAGAGCATCCCTATTGTATCACCAAGGGGAAGGGGAAGCCAACGAAATGCGCCTTCGAGAGAGGCCCGCTGTTAAAATCTAGGCGTTTGCGTGAGCCACCTTTAGGGGCGAGCGAGCCACTCCAAAAAGGCAGGGACGAGGCGCGGGTCAATGCCTCCGCGGGGGATCACGTTCCAGGCATAGAGATAAGTGAGGAGCACGACGAGGGGCATCGCCCAGGCGATGTGGCGATCTTCCCATACTTCCGCAAAGGCCACGAGCCAAGTAAAAGGCGCGATGGCGATCATATAGCGCGCGAGGTCTTCATGGGCGATGAGGGAAAGAAAGCCCACGCCCAACAGGGAATATACAAAGAGCATTTTCCCACGGCTAGAATCCACCTTCCACAGGCGCGCCAGACCGATAAGGTTGACGCCATAGAGGAGCAGGTACAGTTGTGAGCCGAGGTACCCCTCGATGGAGATGATGCCGTGCGTCATATCCTGGGCGTAGCGCACCATTTGCCAGAAGGGGATCCATCCCATGAGCCGATCGTTCGCAACCCAATAGGCGAAAGGGGTTCCCAAGGTGTAGGTGTGCCAGGCCACGTTGGCGCCCAGGAGCGAAGGCACGATGAGGGCCGTCAACGCCGCCCAACGGAGCCTCTGCGGAAGGGGCTGCGACCTATCGAAGAGGATGAGCAAGAGGAAGGTGGGCAAAAGGAGGAGGCCCTGAATCCTCGTCACGCAAGCCAGCGCGGCCAGCGCCAAGGCCCCCCACATCTGCCGCCTTTGGTAGCAGTAGAAGGCTCCCAAGAGAAAAGCCAAGAACATCGGCTCCGTGGCGGCCACCGAGCGGTAGATAAGCCAACGGTACGGCACGAAAAGGAAGAGAAGGCTCAGCCATAGGGGCCGTGAGGTTACGCGCAACTCGCCCAAAAGGAGGTAAAAGAGGACTACACTGATCGCCGAGCAGATCACCGAGAGGAGGATCATGCTGACGGGGTAAGTGAAGATAAGCCCCAGCAGGCGCGTGGCCAAGGGATAAGCCAAGAGAAACGGGGCGAGGTCTATCGGCTCGATGCCGTAAGCCTGCAGGACGGGGTTCTCTGCAGCGGCCGCTGGGCGATACAATATCCGGGCTACCGTCGCATAAAGCGGGCCATCCCAATAGCGCCATAGGTCAGCGAACTCGAGCGGCCAGGCGACAAGCGCCCACGAGGCTATCGTGATGAACACGAGGATACCGATATGCCATGCCCGCCTTCGGCGCGGAGGCATCGCGGCAAACGCCCCCTGAAGCCGCCTCACGAGGGGAATCCCCTGTGCCTCGGGTGTGCCAGCCTGATGCGCCTTCATCGGCCCCTCGATCAATCAGCCCGGTAGATCAAGCGCCCTTCGGCATATACGGCCACGGGGTAACTTTCCAAGGAGAAGGGGTCGCCGTTCCAGCAGACGAAAGAGGCCCATTTGCCGCTCTCCAACGTCCCCAGGCGATCGGCAATGCCCAAGATCTCCGCATTGGAGCGGGTGATGATCTCTAGGGCCTGTTGCTTGTTCAGCCCCGCCCGCAAGAACCAGCGCAGGGTCAAAAGGAGCGTGCGCTGCAAAATCACAGGGTGATCGGTCATCAGGCCAAAGGTCACGCCCGACGCGAGGAGATAGCGGAGATTGCGCCAGTTTTCGTGTTTGAGTTCCACCTTATAGGCCAGGCTATCGAGCGGGCCGTACACTACGGGGATACCCCGATCTTTGAGTTCGCGGTAGGTGGCCTCTTCGTGCACATCACACGTGTGCTCGACGGTAATGTCGAGGTGGAATTCGTCCACAAAGCGCAAAAGGGCCGCCACGTCATCCGCCTTGTGAACATGTACGCGCAGGCGCTGCTCCCGTTCGAGGAGGGCACGCAAAACGACCTCGTCGGCCGAGAAGGTTACATCCGCATCGGGCTTGGCGGTGGCTTTGGCCATCTTTTCGCGCACTTCGTGCAGTTTGGCCCTGAGCATTGCCAGGGCGCCCATGCGGGTGTAGGGGCGCGTGCCCTTCCAATCGCGCACGCTCATCGGGTTGTAGCCAAAGGCGGCCTTGATGCCGGCGCGGCGGATGAGGGCCGCGTTCGTGTTCGCGCCATAGTTGCGGATGACCGCCGAATCGCCCCCGATGATGTTGCCGCTGCCAGGGAGGACGCAGGAGTATAGGATGCCCGCCTCGATGGACTCGGCAAAGCCGGCGTCATCCATTTGGATGGAGTCGAGCACGTCGGCATGGGCCAAGAGGGCCTCCATATGGTCGTTCGCTTCGGCTTCGTTTTCCGGTTCGCCACTGCGTATGAGGCCAATGTGGGAATGGGCGTCAATCAACGCGGGTGTGATGACGGGGTAGCGCGCCTCCGGCGCTTCCATTGGCTCGCCTATGGCGGCGAGGGTCTGCCCTTCCCAAGTGAGCGCAGCCCCTTGGAGGACCTCTTTGCCCGTGTAGAGGATCTCGGCCTGAAGGGATGGCATAAGGCTCCTTTCTACCTTATGAGACGTCAGCGTGCTGTGCGCCCGATGATACCGAGAGAAGAGAGCCGTGTCAACGCGTAGGTTCGGCTAATTCCAACGCCTCTACCAAGGCGGGCGCATAGGCGAACCAAGACGTATCTTGTGGGCGGAGATCAATATCTTGGCCGTTATGCAGCCGGTAGGCTTGCAGGCGCCGTTCGATCTCGAAGGCGAGGCGCTCGGCGAGTTCTTCATCGGCCTCACCGGGGCGCATCACGGCAAAGAGATCGAGGTATGCTTGCCCTTCCGCCTCCCATACTGGCCCGAGGGCGACCATGGCTCGCACCTCGTGCTCCTCGCCGAGCGCGACAAAGGCCTCGCGCCAACTTTTGTGAAGGTCAGGCAGGAAGCGCTCACCGATTTCCTCCGGGGTCGTCGGCAAGGCCGCCCCTGGGAAGGCGCGGCCGACGGCCTGGAACAGGTCCGCTACGGCCACCAGATCGGAAGACATGCAGGTGCGGATGGGCCTCTCTGCGTCGCTCAAGGCTTCGGCCAGGCTCAGCGTCTTGACCCAGGCGAACTTGCGCCGCAGGGCTGTGGGGTAGTAGCGTTCCAGGGCATCATAGGCGACGCGCTCCCCCCAGCGATGATACACGCGCGGGTCAATATAAGATTTGAGGCTCGTGCCCAGGTTCCACGTCCGCTTGTGGCGGGCGATGGTATGCTGCGCCTCGATCTTGCCGAGGGCCGCTTGGGCGCGCGCGGCCCGTTCGCGTGCCAGGCGCAGGCGGTTTTCGGCGGCCTCTAGGCGCTTGCGGTAGCGTGCCGCGATTTTTTCGCGCTTCTGGGCATCGTCTGCCCCTTCCATCTCCTGGCGCATGGTCTCTTTCAAGGTCGAGAGGGCCTCTCGGCACGCGCGCACCTGCTCTTTAGAGCGCTCTAGGCGTTCTTGAGCCTTTTGACGCCGTTCTTTATAGCGCATCTCAGCCAGGGTCCAGTCTCCCCGGGCTTGCTTGGTGTGGTTGCAGAGGATGGCCGCTTCCAAGTTGGCTAGGCTGGCGGCCTTCCATTTGACGTATTCGGGGTCGGCAGGTTTGACGCGCGCACTCTCCAGGCTTGTCTCGACGGCTTGGGTGGCGTGATGCGTGCGGAAAACCTTGGCCGTAAGGCCGGGCATAATCTCCGAAAGGAAGGCGTTCACGTCTCGGCTGGTAATATCCGGGAAAATCTGCGGGAGATCTCGCGTGGGATGGCCGCCGTTCCCTTCGGTGGAGGAGGGCCGAGCGTTGGCGATCAATTCGCGCAAATTGGCGAGCACCTGCTCGGGCAAGCGCAGGGTCTTGTGCCACTCGACGGAATCTTTGCCTAAAAAGTGGAATTCCGCCGTGCCATCCTCGTGGAGCACGACGTGCTCGGGGCGAAGCGTGGTGGCGCCCACGGTATCGGCCTCGTCCGGTTCCTTTTCATCGCCTACGCGTAGGCAAAGGGCGTCAATCAAATAACAGGCCGTGGCGATCATACGGCGGCGCGGGTCTGGGGCTGCCAAGGCGCGTTCGATCTCTTGGCGCACGGCGGCCAGGCGCTCCTCCAGTTCGATGGCTTTATCGAACTTTTGGGCCTCGCGGATCTGTTTGATGGGCGCCGTATCGCTGAGCCAGATATATTTCAGTTTGCCGGTGAGTTTATCCTTCCAGCGCGCTACCCAGAGCGATTCGGGCTGCCAGACGATCTCCGCCCATTCCCCCTCGATGCCCGAGGGATCCGGGCCGAGGTTGAGGGTGATATCGCGTTGTTGGGCGCCCTCTTTCCATCGGCCGCGCAGGGGATGCTGGCCGCGCCCCATAAAGATGCCGCTCGGCTCGACCATATACGTGCCCAATTCCACGCGCTGGCCGTTGACGATGGCGTAGCCATAGCGCGCCTTGAGCGCCTCGCGTTCGCGGCGCCGCTCCAGGGCGAGCGCCTTACGCTCCTCGGGCGAAAGGGCCTCTTTGGCGGCGCGTTCGGCCTCGATATAGGCGTAACAGGGGCCAAAATCCATCTCATCAAGCCGCAGAGGAGGCTCGATGCCCAGGGCGGCGCTGAAATCGCGCATGAAATTGGCCACAAAGACCTCGTCTTGCACATAAGGGGTATCCTTTTTGCGCGCAAAGGCGAGGGCCATCTCCTCCTGCTTGGGCGTCAGGGCGATCTCTTGGCCACGCACGCGGATCGTCAGGCCGATGGGTTTGGGTGGTTCGGGCACCACCACGCCGTGATGGATCAATTCGTATAGCAACGCGCCTCGATGCTCCTCGAACGGTATCAACACAAAAGTACCGCGAGTCAAGGCCCCGCGGCGCTTGAAATATACTACAGAAAGTGGATTTGCGCAAAGAGCACTTTCCAAAGGGGCGCGAGGCTCCCGCCTCGCGTTGCGGGCTGGGAGAGAGAAAGGGACGCGAGGCTCCCGCCTCGCGTTGCGGGCCAGGAGGCCCGCGCTCCTATCTGGGAGTTTGGGCCTCTCGCCTCGCGGTGAGGGCAGGAGGGAGAAAGGGGCGCGAGGCTCCCGCCTCGCGGTGCGGGCCGGGAGGCCCGCGCTCCTATCTGGGAGGTT
>Ga0315298_1010004_pt1 | contig 11533 bp, 4 predicted proteins | sample WHS_1_MG_FD_203077 | JGI IMG/M metagenome (GOLD analysis project Ga0315298, IMG submission 203077) | Extremophilic microbial mat communities from Washburn Hot Springs, YNP, Wyoming, USA - WHS_1_MG | ecosystem: Environmental > Aquatic > Thermal springs > Hot (42-90C) | place: USA: Wyoming... | reverse complement strand
TCTTTCTCACATAATATTGCTAGAGAAAATGTTTAAATAATTCTCCTTTATCGTAAGTGAATCATGTTTAGAAAGACTATTTTAGGTGCAAAAGCAGTTATTGCGGCACTATTGATTCTTATGATAGTAATTACTGCAATGAGTTTAGGCTGGAACTATGACGCACTAGCTATTCCACCAATTCCTTCTCCCCACAATTTTTATGAAGTGATCAACAGCGTGAATCAAACTATATTCAAAAATGATGTAAGGTATCTTTCAAACTTTTCAAGGTTTACGGGTTATCCTGGTTTTTTTGAGGCGGCTAACTACGTTGCATCAAAATTCAAAGAACTAGGACTTTTACCCTATGGAAACAACTCAGACTACTTTGAATGGTTTAACGTAACTGTACCAGTCGACTACGGAGCTTGGATCTATTCTTCATCTCTTAAGCTTAATTTAACAGCCTATCCTCTTTATCCTAACCTAGTTAACCCAAGCCCATACTCTACTCCAATCGGAAGCTACGATACACTCGTTTACTTAGGTAGTGATATTGAAGAAAAACTTCCTAATGTAAATGTAACGGGAAAATTTGTAATCCTAGATTTCGGTTCAGGTTGGAGTTACTACTATCCCCTAATACTTAAAGCTAAAGGTGTAATTTTTGTACCAGAATCAAAAGACCTTGTGATAAGGTCAGAGGCTGACCAAAAGCTTATTTTCTTACCAGTTTACTTCCCTAGACTTTTTCTTCCGCTGACGGAAGAAAGCAAAAAATTTTTAGAACTAGCAAAACAATCTAGTAATGAAGGAATAAAAGTTAGAATTAGTTCTCTCATGAAATGGGAAGAAATTAAAGTACCGAACATAGTTGGATTCTTACCCGGTTCCGATTCAGCATACTCTAGTCAAATTGCGGTTATTTCAGCATACTATGATTCATTTTCTATAGTTCCTTCACTGTCGTTTGGTGCTACAGATAGCCTAGGAGTTGCTGAACTTCTACAACTAGCTAGTTTTATGTCAACACATAAACCTAAACGTCCTGTGCTTTTCGTAGCTCTTGCAGGTCACTACCAGGGTTTGTGGGGTGCCAGAGAATTTGTAGAAAAGCACTTTAATGAACTTAAAAATTTTGTCTTCTTTACAGCTATAGACCTAAGTAGCGACGCGGACCAAATTGGAGTTTACGCTTCTGGCTCAACTTATAGTTACACTTACCCCACTATTCTAACTCAAAGGTATACTTGGTTAGCAAGTAGACTTTTCGGTCCATATTTAAGTGAAATGAAAATGATTTTAGGAAGTAGTTATGGCGATGACTTTGTTGATGGAATTTTGGGCAGTCATCCTGTTTACCTTTCTATAGCTCCCACGTTTGAACCATATTCTTACGGATTTTTCTCTCCTTCTTCTGTTTATCCAACATTAGTTTCTTACTTGTATCAAATTGGTACTAGATTTGATTCTGATCCGTTTACTCTTGCTATGTATGGCGGTGGTTTTACTTTTCACACTACAAATGCTTTTAGGCTTTATCAAAGAACACCTTACGACACGTATGGCAACATTAATTTTTCTAATGTGTGGCCTCAGATTTATTTTATACATTGTTCTTTATGGGCTCTATTAAACGAGCCAGAGATAAAATTGATCACTTCGCCAGCTAGATTTAAAGATGATTGGGGTTACGTAACTTTAAACGTAAATGTTACTACATACAACATGTTCACCTCTTATTATGATCTTATAAACTTTTCTGAACATCCTGAACTTAAGGATGAGTTATTAGTTTATGTAACGATTGGTGGTTTGCAAATTATTTCAAAAGTAAGCGACTATAGTACTGTGACTATTCATGGTCTAAAGCCATTTACTTCTGGTTCTGTGGAAGTTTTCGCCGTAGATTCTAGAGGAAGAATTACATGGACAACAGATATTGGAGTCTGGGCAGCTCCTGGAGGAAAAGGTTTTTCATTAACTACAAATCCATACACAAAGCTAATTGCAATATTTCCATGTGCAAGCATATTTGTACCTTTATCTTTCCAACCTACTGATTTTTCAAGGTTTTCAGTTTCAATTGTGAACAATGCTCAAGCTCATAGTAGCGCAATTCGGCAAAATGTAATAAATCTAGATACATCCTTCATGGCTTTTGTTCAACCAAATATTCCTTCTGAACTTATTCTTTCAGTTGGTTCTGGTCTTCCAAGTGCAGTAATAAACAACGCTTCTTATGAGTATCCAACTGGAAAAGGATTTACTCTAAATCAAGGCGATCAAGTAATTGTATCGCCTACAGACGTTCTTAATAATATGTATACTTTGACTAACTCAAGATATCAGAAATTAAAAATTAGATTTGCTACTATGCCTCTAACTGAATACTATTCTACTCTTTCTTCTGAATTATACAATTCAACAAAAGAAAGCAATTATTTAAAAGTTTTTAGTTCTTCTTTGCTCGGATGGGCTTCTACATTGCAATGGTATTGGTCAACAATGAGCCTTGTTGGACAAGTTATAGTTTCTTTAAGTGTATTCTTTCTGATTTCTCTTATTTTCTCATTTTTTGTTGAACGATTGATTTTTTCTTATGGAGGGGTAAAAAGCCTAGTTGTAGTACTTTTGGTCTTGGCACTTATGAACTTTTTGCTTTCTATATTTCATCCTGCTTATGTTATTGCAACAAGCTGGCCCCTAACTATTTTATCTATATCAACTATGCTAATAGTTCTGTTTCTAATCGTTGATATTATAAGTGAGGCTTATGGTAGTGCAAAAGAATTAAAAGAGAGATCAGTAGGGAAACACTTTATAGAAGTGAGTGAATCTGGTTTTTTATCTTCTACTGTGAATTTAGCCATTGGTAATTTAGGGAAAAGAAAGTTTAGAACTATATTAGTCACCATTTCTATACTAACTATAGTATTTGCTACAATATCTCTAGCATCAGTTACAATGACTCCAGTATTACTTTCGCAAAGGGTTAATGCTACTTCAAGTTACAAAGGTATAGAGATAAGAAGTTATCCCTGGGCTCCATTAAATAGATATGTTTACGACTCACTAAAGTCCTACTTAATAGATAAAGCTTATGTAAGTGCTCGTGCGTTCTTGTATCCCCCACCCCCCCCACCAAGTGTTGCCTTAGCTGAAGGAGGAACTTCTCCGCTAACTTATATTCCATTAACAAAGAAATTAGTAACAAGAGTGTACTCAATTCTTGCATTATCTGTAGATGAAAATAATGTTTCAAAAATAGATGATTTTATAATTTCTGGAAGATGGTTCAACAAAAGTGATGTATTTTCAGTTATAATTTCTCAATCATTAGCCAACTCTTTATCGAATGAAACTGGTATTTCAGTAAGCATAAACTCAAATATAACTGTATGGGGAATAAACCTGAAGGTAATTGGCATAATAGATGATCGTTTTGAAAATGTAACAAATCCTGATGGTGAGAGTATAATGCCTTTAAATCCAACTTCACCTATTGAGTTTCCTTCTCACTTAAAATTGAAAAATGTTCTAATAGTTCCATTTTCTCTTTATAAAGAAATTGCTTTTCCCGATTGTGTTTCAAATATAGCTATAAGTACTACTAATGAATCTCAACTAAAAAGTTTAGCTAACTTATTGCCTTATATTATCATATACCCAATTTACACTAATATCGGAAAAAAGAATTATTCAGAAGCTATGCTTAGTAGACAATGGATTAGTATTGAAGGTATAGGTTACTTAATAATTCCAATGGTTATATCTTCTGCAACAATATTTGACGTTATGTTAGCGTCGGTATACGAAAGAAAAAGAGAAATAGCAATATATAATGCTGTAGGTATGTCACCAACTCATGTTATAGTTTCGTTTATCGTTGAAGCTCTAACTTATTCTATTCCTGCGATCTTTTTAGGATACCTCAGTGGCATAGTCGCTACAGATTTATTGATAAAATTAAAAATGTATCCACAAAATTTGTATCCGAACTTTTCTTCTTTCTCAGTTTTGCTAGTTGTAGCTCTAAGTATAGTTGTAGTTTTGTTATCAGTGGCATATCCTGCATCTCTGGCTGGGCGGTTAGTTATTCCTTCCTTAGCAGTGAGATGGACTAAATTGGAAAAAGGACCTACAACGGATAGTTGGAAAATTGATTTACCGTTAGTACTAAGTTCAAAAGATGAGGCTAAAGGATTTATACTTTTTATGAAGGAATTTCTTCAATCTTCTATAGGAAGGTATGGAAGCTTTTACATAGAAGACGTTAATTTATCTGAGAAACAAGTGGAAGATACTTATACTATTACACTCGTAGCTTCTTCAAGATTTGCTCCCTACGATATGGGTATAAAAAGTGATATAATCATAGAAGTAGTAAAGCAAAGGTTAAGTTCACAATATTTGTCCAGCATAACTTTAAGAAGGATCTCTGGATATTCTCAATCATGGAAAACTACAGCTGTATTAGTTATGAATGAATTAAGAAAACAAATTATAGTCTGGAGAGGCCTTTCTCCAGAAGATAGAATTAAGTATTCTCAAGGTGATTAATGGGGTGAAAGTCATGAGTAAAGAAGAACATAAAATTACTAGAGGATTAACTTTAAGAGTACTACTTGGGTTCTTATTTCTAGTATTTGTTGTACAACCAGTAGTGATGTACTATTACTTAATCTCTAACTCCTTTTTCTTGCTTTCTGCATGGATTCCAATACTTTTCTTTTCTGAAATTGCGAACTTACTTAGGGCTAAACTTTCCAAAAGCGAATTATTTATGTTTATGATTTTTTATCCAGTATCCTTTGCGTATTCTCTCTTCTTCATAAACCTTATAAAAAACACATACTTTGCTTATAGTGAAGCTTCAGAGCTACTTGGTATAGAGAAGTATATCCCTTCATGGTGGGTTCCTAGCAAAAGTAGTTGGCAAAAAATTTTCGCTAGCAAATTCGTATTTTTACATAATTCTTGGGTTTTCCCAATACTAATTTCATTAACTTTTCTATTTCTAAGTATAATTAACGACCTAATTTTAGGATATCTTACTTATGAAGTCTTTGTTATTGAAGAAAAAATGGAATTTCCTTTTGCAAGGGCGCAGGTAGCCCTTATTGAAAGCTTATCTGAAAGAAACCCAGAATTTATAAGAGTCTTATTTTTGTCGGCTCTTTTTGGCGCAGTACTTAACTTTACTAGTAAGTTTGTTCCATTTTTGGTAGGATCTTTTATGACAGGTGGTACTTATGCTTATGGCGTGCCTTCTTACTTTTATGACTTTACTCCGTATCTCGATTATCTTTTACCTGGCGCTGGATTGGTTATTCCAACGGAGATTTCATATTACGTACTTGGTCTTTTACTTCCAGAGAATGTAGCTTTTATTCAGTTTTTAGCATCAATGTCTCTTTACTTTTTTGGTACTTACTTTATTACTCGATTTAATCTGTGGCCTATTGAAAGTAAATGGGCACCTGGTTGGGGTTATTGGACTCTTCAATATAGGTCTTTAATTTATTTCTATGTTTCGCTTATTATGGGATTGTCTTTGTCTGCTATGGTTCTTCCACTAATTTTTAATCCGACTCCTTTAATTAGAGGAATTAAGGCATTATTTAGCGCTTTAAAGAGCAGTAAACGACTTTTATCGGCGAATGTTCTTCTAGGCCTATATCTTGGATCTTCGCTAGGTATGGTTCTACTTGCATGGTATTTAACGTCATTTTCTTTTTCTTTAATTACATTACTAATACTAATAATTGGTGGTTCTTTCTTTGCAACTTATATCTCAACAGCTTCTGCTGGAGTTACAGTATTTGGAACAAATGTGCCGTACTTAAGAGAGTTGGCAATATATTTTTCTGGAAGTAAAACAAAAGATATATGGTTCGTTCCATTACCTGTGTCACTTTCAAGTTCTATAGTTGGAACAGCAACTACGGGTGCTATTTCTTCACCACTTGGTGGTTCTGCCGTGACTCAAGCTTTGCTTCAAGCTGACGTGCTTGGAGTGAGTCACAGTGAATTTATTAAATCATACCTAATTCTTATATTACTTAGTTTGATAAGCAGTTTTATTCTTACAAATATTTTTTGGGTTATCTCGCCAATTCCTTCTGTTGCTTATCCTTATACAGTTACAGCATGGCCTGTAGATGCTGTATCATGGGCCAGGATACAAGTATGGATCTGGTCAGGCTACTTATTTAGAACACACTGGATTGTTTTAGGACTGGTAAGTGGTGCCATAATCTTCATTCTCTCAAATCTACTTAGAATGCCGCATTTGTTACTCGTTCTTATTACTGGTTCTTTGATGGGAATTCCCTCTTCCATTTCTCAACTTATTGGCTCATTATTTGGGAGCAAAGTATTGAAGCCAATACTGAAAGAGGAGAAGTGGAGAGACTACTCTCGTTTAATAGTTGTTGGTTATTTGTTAGGTGATGCAGTAATGGAAGCACTAAGGATTCTTATCGTTCTAGTTGTTAAATCTCAGTGGTTGTTGCCTTATTGAATTAATTTTATTTTATAAAAATTTTTATTTTAAATTATTATCTGAAGAAAAGTTTATATAGAACTTATTTTAAAAAAAAGCGAAGTAAAAATGTCTTCGGAAAAGAAAATAGTTGAAGAAAAAATATCAACAAAAACTTGGCTGTATATTATAATTTATATCGTATTGGTAACTGCTTTCATGACCACTATAACTCTATTCCTTCCTCAACCTTGGGGTTCCGGTTTGAATCCTGGACCTTCAGGAGGCGTTTGGATATATATGGTGTTACCATACGTTGTTTCGTTTCTTCTTACATTTCCAATAGCATGGGGCTGGTTAAAGATAGGTAAACAAACCATGGCTCTAATTTATGTAGCAACAATGTTAAGTACGTGGCCCTCTATATATAAAGGAATTTTTCAGATCATAGATCCTTTCTATAATGTAAGACTTTCTACAGCTGCTGTACATGGTTATGCAGTACCTTATTTCTGGATACCCTCAGCTGATGCTATAAGGGGGATGTTTTACCATGGAAGTCTTGGAAATCTTTTCGTAACTTATGCTAGCGAATGGGCTCCAGTAGCAATGACTTGGATATTTTACTACATAACGGCAGGATTTTATATGCTTGGGTGGGCTTCTGTCCTTAGAAGACTGTGGGTTGATATAGAGGTTCTTCCATTTCCGCATGCTCAAGGTTGGTTAATTGCTGAGAGCGCACTTCAAACAACTCCCTCAAGATCAAAAAGACTAATGATGATTGCCGCTGCAATTGGTTTCGCAATATGGATCCCTTATATGATACGAGCTCTCAGTCCAGCTTTTCCAGATCTATATGGTTGGTTAACAAGTGGATACTTTTCAAAGTTAGCTCCTGGTTGTTATCGACCACAGGATCAATTTCCATTTTTGCAGCAAATATTTCCAGCGCCTATTTATACCTCAGTTGACCCTTTCAAGTATTCTTTTATGCTTTTAGTTCCGCTCGACTCTTTATTTTCTATATGGTTCTCATACATCGTCATGGAGTATCTGATTCCATATATACTTTTCTATATGGGATATTACCCAAATATACTTACTATCGGCGCAGATAAAACTGGAATGATATTTTTCTCTCCTCCATACCATTTGAATACAATATTACACGGCTATGCTTTAGGAATATTTGTTTTTCTCATAGCTATTAATTGGCGATACTTTTTAGAAACAATAAAGTATACAATTTCAGATAAGCCTCCAGAAGGTGAATTGTCGTACAGAACTGCATATGGTCTGATGCTTTTAGGTGCTATAGGTTGGTTGATTCTGTTTGTTTTAAGCAAAGTGGACTTCCCGATAGCTTTTCTAGGACTTTTAATTATAACTCTACAAGCAATTGTAATGACAAGAATGAGAGCATACACAGGAGCTATTGCAAGATTACAAGGTGTATACTTCTGGAAACCTTTCTTGGGAGATACTATTCCTCCAGCTCCCGAAGTTAACGGAGGCTTACTTTTCATGGAAAGTCACACCAATAGATGGGGAATTGGCGCAGATACTTGGAGTCCCTACCTATCTACTATAGCTGGTTCTTTGGATAGCTTTAAAGTAGCTAGTATGGCTGAAGTTCACCCTAAGACAATTCTTAAGTTACTAATAATAGGTATTGTTGTTTCTACAATTGTAACGACCTTTGTACTCCTTGTTGAATTACATGCTTGGGGCTTTATGGAACTTCCAGTATCAAAAGAAGATGATTTTCTGTTTGACGGTGATGCTGGTTTCTACAACGCTAGACTAAGTGTAGTAAGTTTACAAGGGCTCGTTGGATTTTTGCTCAGTGCCTTTTTGATAATCATGAGAACTCGGTTTGCTTGGTGGCCTATTGATCCAATAGGCTTTGCAGTAGGAATTGGAGGTCCTTTCGTTATAACTTACATAGGTATGCCTTTAGCTCCGATTATAGCATGGATTCTAAAGTACGCTATCCTAAAAATTGGAGGAAGAAAGACTTTTGAAGAAGTAGCCATTCCTATAGCAATGGGTGACATAGCTGGTGAAATGACCGGAGTAATCTTAACCGGATTGCTGTCAGTAATCAGAATTGTATTCCTTAAAGGCTAAAATAAAGGTGTTAAAAATGAGTAAACGATTTTTTTTTATTTTTTTTGCAATTCTTTTTTTAGTAAACATTTTTGTCATGTGTCAGGGAGAAGAGCATGTATACTATGGTTATGCCCCCCCTGCTACTGACGTAGGCAACGCACAAGAGGTTATAGCCAACAAATTGTTCAACTACAGTGTTCCTCCAAGTACTGGTTTACTGGATGTATTAGGATTACAAGACAACACTCAAGTTAGTCTTTATGATTTATTTTCTGGAGTACTTCTCAATTCGACGACCGTAAACAGACTTCAAAAAGTAACTTTCTTTATTCGCTATGGTACTTACTTCAAGTTAGTTTCTTCTCATAGAGTAGTAGCTATGGTGAGTGGTGGCGCTTCAGCATATGATTCTGGAGAAAAAGGTGGTTACTCAACTTTTTATCCTTCAGAAGATGGTGGATTTATAGGAAAAAATTTCATTTTCATTCCAGCAACGGGCACGGAGATGAGTTTAGACTATCCACAATTTGTAGGTTACAACCTTAATTTATTTGCTTTAGAAGATACGCTATTTAAACTAAGTGATGCTATTGGGAAGTTCTCCACTACAGAAAGTTTAAAACAAAGAGGAACTGCACATGTTCTGTTGCAGGCTAGAGTTCACGCAGGTCAGAACATGGCTGGAATCGGTTACGATGAACGCTTTATGTTGAATTCTACTAACAATATAATAATTGCTTCTGCAACGATTGATCAAGTACTTTATGTGCCTGCAATTACAGGTGGTTATGTAGGAAAGATTTTTTGGGCACCTGATAGAGTTACTTATCAGGAACCCGGAAGATCGGTTGTTTTAGTAATAGTCCCTCTAGAACCAGGAAAAGTAACAGTGTATGATAAGGATCTTAATGTACTTGCTGAACATACTTTTACAACTGCTGATGTTTCTGCAAACTCATACTGGTTTAAGAGTTTTGGAATAGGCATATTTGATTTCATAATAAAAAGTACTGGAAACATTACAGTACTTGCGTCTCAAACGAATACAAATATATCAGAAGACTTCATTGGTAGTGGAATAACGTTTCTTGGTACTAGACCAAACCAAGACGTAAAATTCTTTACTCCTTCATCTGCAATTGTTTTTTCTTCACAAGATCAGACAGTAATTGTAGATGGACAAAAGAGAAGTGTGAAAAAAGATGAAGTTATACTCTTAGGTTCTGGAGTCCACAGCATTAAAGGAACTGGAGTTTTAATAATAGAGGTGTTGGCTCCTGGGGTTGGAAGCTTTCAGAAGTGGGGGAGTTACTTAATTGAGCCTATAGATATACTAAAAAGTTATGAAAACATTGAGAGTTTAGCTACACCGTCTCTACCTTACTTAATATATGCTGGCGTAGCAGTAGGTTTACTAATAGTTATTGGACTTTTGTACATTTTCATAGTAAAAAGAAAGAAGAAGTTATGATTTTTCAGAAATAATTTTTTTGAAGAACTAAAAACTATACAACTTTACTTTATTTTTTAGGTAGTCAATGTTTTTCAACCAGAACTTAAGCTTTTAAATAAAACAAAAGGAACAATTTTAAATAGATCTCATCGACGGTAAGAATGAGAAAATGCAAGCAAGGCGAGAACTTATAAAAAGAATAACAGTTGCAGAAGATGAAAAACAAATGGGAGAAGTAGCTGCCAGAGCAATAATGAAGGATGTTGAAAAGTTCATTAAAAAAAGAGGAAAAGTTGTAATGCTTTTTGCGTCTGCTCCTTCTCAGCATTCAACTTGGAAAGCAATGATAAAAATTGCAAAAAGAAAAATTACGATGGGCACTTTTGATCCAAGTAAGATAATTGCGTTCCATATGGATGAATACTTAGGTTTAGATCCAGAAGCGCCTCAACTTTTTGGAAAAGTTTTAAAGAACATGCTATTTCAACCTTTAGGTCTTAAGGAGGAAAACATACATTATTTCAATAGTAGAACATGCTACGATATAGCTGTAAGGCTTAGAGAAGCTATATCAAAAAATGAACCAAAAGAAGTTATTGAAGAACTTTCAAGGAAGCTTGAAGGAGAAGCTGAGAAATATGTGAAGGAAGTTGAGAAAAAATTCCTAAACGCTGGTGGTGTCTTCAACATTGTTGTTGGGGGGATAGGAAAGCATCCACATATCGCATTTAACGATGCACCTTATGCAAGGTTTAACGATCCCAAGATAATAAAAGTTGTAAGATTGTCTGAAACTTCAAGACAGCAACAAGTTGAAGATAAAGAATTTTCGAGAATTGAAGATGTACCAACTCATGCTCTTACTTTTACACTTCCGCCAATATTTAAAGCAAATAAAATCCACATAATCGTTCCAAGAGCTTTAAAAGCTGAAGCAGTGAGGCAAACTTTAGACGAGCCAATAACAGAGCAAATACCAGCATCAGGGTTAAAACAGCCAAGAGTGTTAAAGAAAGTAAGGTTTTATCTTGATAAAGACTCTGCTTCACTTTCAAAGATTGCACAGGAAGTGATAAGAAGAAAGGGTTATGCAAAGATAAGAGAGCTAAAAATTCCTGAAAGAGTTTCGTTACTTTCTAATAGTGAACTACCAATAGGAGGAATTTCGGTAGTAAATTTACCAATAAATCAAAGAATAGCAGTTATTGATTATGAAGCTAAAGTTTATGTTGGACAACTTATAGAAAGATTGAAAAGAGAGAATGAGGTAAAAAATTTTAAATTAAGAGACGTTAAAAAAATATTTCAGTTTTCTCCAGATTTAGTTATAGTTCCTTATTTCGATGAAACTTCAGAAGAACATAAGAAAATAGAACAATTAATTCAGAAGTTAATAAATGCTGATGTAAAATTAGTTTACTACTTTCCTAAAAATATCAAAAAGGGTAACGTTTACTTTTTCTTTGAAGATGATTTAATGAAACTAAAGAATAAAG